>JAEEGI010030453.1_pt1 | contig 10146 bp, 5 predicted proteins | sample 8958751 | NCBI WGS metagenome assembly JAEEGI01 (sample SAMN16246545, study PRJNA631951) | gut metagenome | biome: gut microbiome; feature: rumen; material: KS-attached | host: Bos | place: Iran: Karaj | collected 2018-10 | reverse complement strand
CAAAGCTTGCTGTCGGCGCGGACAAGCACGTCGCTGTCCGGCGCATAGATCAGATCGAGGTTTCTCTCTTCGAACGCGTCGGCGTACTCCCCGACGATCTGGTTCGTCAGTTCGCCGAGCGACATATCCACAAGGTCAACCCGGATCGCGCCGGACGACGCCTTGCTCGCTTCCACGAGATCTTCGATCAGCTTTTTGAGCCGCGCGCTCTTGTCGCCGAGCACGGCGATATACTGCTGCGCCGTTTCGTCGGGAATGTCGCAGCGCGACAGGAGATCGACATAGTTGATGATGCTCGTCAGCGGCGTCTTGAGGTCGTGCGAAACGTTCGTGATCAGCTCGGTGCGCATCCGCTCGTCCTTGAGCGCGTTGTTGACCGCGATCTGCAATCCGCGCTGCAGCTCCATCACGTCGTCGGCAAAGACCTTGACCGGTTTCGGCATCCGCGTCGTGTCGATCTGGACGTTCATATCGCCCTCGCGCATACTGTGCACAGCTTCGATCACCGTGCGCAGATGGAACGCATACCAGTAGATATACAGCGCGAGGAAAACGTCATAGACGAAGATCAGGAAGATCAGGAAGATCGCTGCGCCGAACGACTGATTCCCCGCGAGGATCACGATCAGAAGGCCAAGAATAAAGTTCGGCAAAAAGCCCATCAGCAGCACGCGGCGCAGGATATCGTTGAGCAGATCGCGCACGACCTGCGGCTTTGCGGCGCGGGCGGCCTTGATCTTTTCCACAAGGACCTTGCCCTTTTTGAAGAGCCAGACGATGAAGAAATTTTTCAGCAGCGTGCCGTTTTTGATATGGCGCGTGAGATACAGCAGCCAGTCGAGCAACAGTGCCGCGATCGCCGCCGCACAGCCGCCGACCCCGATCATCATCAGCAGTTGGGCGCCCGCGCCATTATCCGAGAAGTATTCGAGGACCGCGAAGGCGATGCCGCCGAAGCCCACCGCCGCGCCGAGGTTCAAAATCGTGCGCAGGAGGGTGAAAAGCTTGTCGGTACGCATCATGTGCAGTTCGTCGTCGCTGTGTCTGCGGCCGGCGCGGATGATGAGATAGACCGTGCAGACAAGGATACCGAGCAGGCACAGCAGATCGACCTTCAGCGTCGTTTTCAGCACTTCTTCCACATGTAAATATGCGGCCAGGTGATTCTGGAACGGATCTGTTTTTGTCTGCCTTTCATCGTAAGAGACATACATGGTCGCGTTCACTTCGCCGGATTCCAAGAACCATGTCATGTTCTGACGCAGGAACGGGTTATCGCTGATGTCTTCCGTCGCCTTGACGGAAGCGCTCCAATTACCGGTCATCAGGTCGATTTTGTAATTCCATGTGCTGTTGGTAAAGGAACGCAGCGTTTTAGCGTCCGCTTGTTTCCCGTCGAGATCAGCGACGTTGGAAGCGATCCTGCCCGTGTCAGTATTCACAACCGCAAACGTCATATTCTTGTAAGCTTCTGCTGCCTGACGTGCATCCGCATACGCTGTTTTGAACGATTCGTAAGAAGCGAAAGCCGTCTGATAGTTTGTGCGGCTGTTTTGATTCCGTGCGTCAAGCATACGCTCGTTGACCGAAAGGGCATAGTAGCCGTCATAGACATTGTTGCCGTCCACATGGCGGCAGTGGCAAAGCTCCACCAGAATCTCGTCGTTTCCCAGTTGACTGTACAGTTCTTCCGGCTGCTCGTTTCTGCTCTGATACGCGGAATCGGACAAAAACGTCTGCGGATTCGTCACGTCCTCCATGACGGTCGTTGCGTAAACGTCGTCGCCGTCCTCGTCGCGGTAGAAATCTTCGCCATAGAAGTCGCCGCTGTTAAAGTCGTAGATCTGGTCTTCGTACTCATAATCGCCATCGTCAGTCGGAACGCCTTCAAAGAGACCCGCCCCGTCAACAATCAGCATATTCTGCACATAGTGCTGCTCATGGTCAGATAGCTTGCGCATCTTCACAAGATTTTCCATCATATAGCTGAAGATCGCCGCCGGAGAACCGTTGCCGCTTTCGCCCGCGCAGTTTTTGAGGATTGTTTTACGCTGCGACGCAGACAAGTCGTCGCTTCTTGCCGCTTTGTACTGCTGCATATAAGCTTTGTACGCGTCTTTGCTGCCGTCGCCGAAAAGCGCGTATTCCAGCGCGCATCTTTGCAGATTCTGATTTTCGTTGGCGAAGCTTTGCATTTTTGTCACTTCGCTGTGTTTCACGCCGCGCAGAAAGTCATGTACATAAACACCCGCGCCGTCGATGTCCCGCTCCAGATTTACCGCTTGTTTCAGTGTGTACATGCTCGCGAACGCCGCGAGCAAAACCGCCAGCAGAAAGGCGATCGTTTTTGTGACCCAGGTACGGTCAAATTTTCTCGATTTTGTATCCAATGCCCCACACCACCTTCAAGTATTTCGGATTGCGTGAATCGATCTCGATCTTCTCACGTATGCGCCGGATGTGGACCGTGACGGTCTTGTCGGACGCAAAGGCGTTTTCGTTCCACACGTTTTCATAGATCTGCGTGCTGGAAAGCGTTTTGCCCATGTTGATCATCAGGTATTCCACGATCTTGTACTCCGTCGCGGTGAGGCGAACCTCTTCGCCGTCAACGGTCACGCGGTGCGCTTCGGTGTCGAGCGACAGCCCGCCCGTCGTCAGCACGCCCTGCTTTTCGACCAGGTTGCCGAACGAGACGTAGCGGCGGATCTGCGATTTCACCCGCGCGATCAGCTCGAGCGGTGAGAACGGCTTCGTCACATAATCGTCCGCGCCGAAGCCCAGCCCGGCAATTTTGTCGGTGTCTTCGCTCTTGGCGGACAGAAAGATGATCGGCACGTTGCTCTCTTTGCGGATCTCCACGGTCGCGCGGATCCCGTCCATCTCCGGCATCATGATATCCATGATGATGCAGTGCAGCGTCTCGCTTTTCGCGAGAGCAACCGCCTCTTTGCCGTTGTAGGCGCGGACCACCTCGTAGCCCTCGCTTTGCAGATAGATCGCCGCGGCGTCCACGATCGCCTTGTCGTCGTCGCACACCAGTACTCGATACATGAAACACACTCCTTCTGAGAATCGATTCGTCGGGACTGCCGGTTGGGAACGCAGTCCTCTCCCGAATCCATGAATAGCTTACAGCCGAATATTTACAACTCTTGCCATGAAATTATAACAGATTTCTTACAATTCGAAAAGAGGTTTTTCGCATTCTCTTGCATATCCGGCGAAAATCTGATAAAATACCGGTATCAAGCCCCGGAGGTGTCACCCATGACCGAACGCCCCGCCCTCTCCGATTACAACCAGCTGCTCTCGTTCGAAGAGCGCGTGTTCCACGTCCGCTTTCGCCAGAAGGTGCCGAAGCTGTACCGCGACCCGGCGGTCTGCGTTGACCGGCACCGCGTGATCCGCGAAAACGGCAAAATCGTCGCCGCCATCGCCGCGTGGCCGGGCGTTCTGCAAACGCCGGCGGGGACTCTTTCCGCCGTCGGGATCGGCTCGGTCGCGGTTGACAGCTCGTGCCGCGGGAAGGGCTACATGCGCGAGATGATGGACGACTGCGACGCGATCGCTGCGCAGCAGGGCGCCGCCCTCGGCTTTCTCAGCGGTTACCGGCAGCGGTACGCCTACTACGGCTATACGCCCGCGGGGGTCCAGTATCTCTATGAGATCCGCAACTACCTGATCGCCCGCGCGCAGCCGAAACAAGCCCTCACGTTTTCTCCGCTTAAGGACGACATTGCCTCCGTCCCCGCGCTCGCCGCGCTCCACCGCGGGCAGGACGCGTACTGGTTGCGGAAAGAGGAAGACTTCTTTATGACGACGACTATGTGGCGCTGCCGCGCCTACACCGTCCGCGACGAAAACGGCGCCGTCTGCGGCTACATCGTCACAGAGCGCTTTCGCGGCGAGATCGGCGAAATGGTGCTGGGCGACGGCGTTTGTGCCGAAGACTGTCTCGTGCTCTTCGCCCGCTATAAAAAATGGCCGCGCCTGCGCGTAACGCTGCAGGAGCCGCAATATGCCCTGCGCGCGCAACTGGCGTCCTTCGCCGAACACCCGGCGATCAGCGCGCCGGCGATGTTCAAGGTCTTCGATTTTCCAAAGGTGATCGAAACGCTCGGCAGCTGGAAGGCGCAGCGCGTCGCGCTGCCGGAGGGCTCCGTTGTGCTCGATATCGACGGAGAGAAGCTGCGCGTCACGGTCAAAGACAGCCGCGTGACCGCCACGCCGACAGCCGACAGCGCCGACCTTTGCTTCACCAAGGAAGCGGCGGCTTCCGCCCTGCTCTCCCCCTTCGCCGCGCCGCAAAGTCACCCGCTGTTCGCGGCGTGGTCGCCGCTGTGTCCGCTGTCTTTGCCGCACTGCGACAACATCTGAGCGCCTTTCGGCGCGGCTGTTTGCTGTTAGCGGTTAGCCGTTAGCAAAAGCCGCCCTGCCGTGCGGCTTCACTGTCGACTAAGCGGACGGCCAATGGCCGATTCTCGGCTGCCGTTCTCGGCTCCCGCCTCGGTCGTTGCTTCGCTTCGCGAGGTGTCCACCGGACACCCGCAACTCGGTCGGCGCTTCTGCCTTCGGCAGAGGTTGCCACCGGCGACCCGCGCCCCCAACTGTGCACTGCGCACTTCTAGCCACTAACCACTAGTCACTATCAAATAAAAAACGCCCAAACGGGCGTTTTTTTGTTTGATCTGTTTTAACCGGCAAGCGCTTCGAGCCACGACAGATTCAGATAACCGTAGTTGCTCGGGATCTGGAACAGAGAATCGGGCACGTCGCTCGTCAGCTTGGAAATGTAGGTGGAATCGACGTTGCCTTCTTTATCGACGGAGTCCATACGGACCAGCGTGTCGCCGTTGAAGTAGTAGCGCATCTCGCCCTGATCGTCCTTGATCGTTTCGCAGTTGAGCGTCTGGTCGCCGATCTTCACAGTCGAGGTTTCGACCTTGCTCGTGTCGATCTCCTTCGCGAAGTTCGACATCATCGAGCTCATGTCAAAGTCGTCGCCCATCATGTCTTCCGGCAGCTTGGTGTACTTTTTGAAGTCGTCGATGATCAGATAGGTCGTCTTATCCTTGGCGAGATAGAGCATCTTGCACTTATAGTTCTGGATCTTCGTATCGACCACATAGTTGCCGTTTTTCGACGCGAAGGTGATCGGCGAATCGCCGAGCTCGGGGTCGCTCGTCTTGAATTCCATCAGGTAGGTGCCGTTTTTGAACATCTCCTGATACTTCGTGATGCGGTAGGTCTTCGGCGCGGAAGTTGTCGGCGCGGTCGTTCCCGCCTGCTCCTGATAGCCCGGAATGGCGCTTGACGCCTGCGTCGCCGGCTGCTGCGTCGCACCCTGCGAGGTCTGCGCGTTGCCGCCCTGGTTGTTCTGGGTGTTGCCGTTCGTCGGCTGGGCGTTGGACTGTCCGTTGTTCTGTGTCGTGTTTTCCGCGCTCGGCTGCGCAACGTCCGTCACGTCGGAGTTCGCCGACTGCACAGGCTGCGTCGGCTGACCGGGCACCACTTCGGCGCTGCCGGTGAAGGCGTTGACGTCGACCGAATCCGCAATATGTTCGCCGGTGTAATCCGTCGGCAGGTCGGTGATGTCGACCTGATCGTTGATCTGACCGACCTTTTCGCCGATCTCGCCGTTTTCCTTGATCTCAGCGGCATAGATGTTGCCCTGCTCGTCGGTCACGGCGGCGAATGTCGTGCCCTCTTCGTTGACGACGGCGAGATAGGAGCTGCCCTGATTATCGGTCACATAGGCCTGCGTGTTGATCTCGGGCTTTTTGCTGTGGAACAGGAAGAACCAGACCGATACGCCGCCGATCACGATCACGGCAAGCAAACCGAGCAAAACGCCCCGGATAATCTTTTTCATACGCGGATGCCTCCTAAAAGTGGAATCTTTCCCATAATCTTGTGTCTCATTCTACAACAAAACTATGCATAATAGTGTACCAAAGTGTAAAGCTTGTGTAAACTCACGCCTGCAGCAGCCGGTCGATCACGCCCTGCAGCGCGTCGGTGTCGGCCAGTTCAATCGCGCCCTTATCTGCGAGCGCAGGCGTTTTCGGGTCGATCGGCAGAGAAGCAAGCACCTCGGTGCCGAGAGACGCAGCAGCTTCTTTTGCCGTGCTTTCGCCGAAGATGCGGTGCTGTTTGCCGCAGTCCGGGCAGGTAAAGACGCTCATGTTCTCAATGATGCCGACCACGGGAACATGCATCATGTCCGCCATATGGACCGCCTTTTTCACGATCAGGCCGACGAGGTCCTGCGGCGTCGTGACGACGATCACGCCGTCCGGCTTGAGGCTTTGGAACACCGTCAGCGGCACGTCGCCCGTACCCGGCGGCAGATCGACGAACATATAGTCCACGTCGCCCCACGCGACCTCGGTGAAGAACTGCTGAATGGCGCCGCTGATCACGGGGCCGCGCCACACGACCGGCGCATCCTCCTCTTCAAGCAGGAGGTTGATCGACATCACGCGGATGCCGGTGCTCGTTTCCACGGGAATCAGTCCCGCCGCGTCCGCTTCGGCGCGGGTATGGATCCCGAACATCTTCGGGATCGATGGGCCGGTGATATCCGCGTCGAGCACGGCGGTCTGTTTGCCGCGCTGCTGCATCGCCGAGGCGAGCATACAGGTGACAGAGGATTTGCCGACGCCGCCCTTGCCGGAAACGACGGCATAGATCTTGCCGATATGGCTGAACTCGTTCGGTTTCAGCGATAAGTCGCGATCCTTGCAGTCCGCGCTGCAGGACGAGCAGTCACCGTTACAGGCGCTCATAAAAACACAACCTTTCGTGGATATAGAATCACTATAAAAGTAATAATATAATTCTACCTTAAACCCGGCGTTTTTGCAATTCTTTTTTTGAGAAAAAATGGGATCCGGCGCAAAAAAGTGCGCCGCGGCGGCACAAAGGGCAGCATCTCCGCATACAATACAGTAAAAAGGAGGGGTCGCTATGCAGTGCTGTACCGTCACACAGCTGCGGGACAAGGAAGTGATCAGCACCAAAAACGGCTGCCGGGTCGGCTATGTGACTGACGTGGAGATCAACCGGAAGGAGGGAAAGCTGTGCGCCCTGCTGATCGAGCAAAGCCGTCCGAAGGGCGCGCTGTTCGCGAAGCCCGAACCGCTGCGCATCCCGTGGGAGGACATCGAGATCATCGGCGACGACACGATCCTCGTCCGCTTTGCACCGCCGGCTCCCCCGCCCGCGCCGCCGAAGCCGGGGCTGTTTTCGTTTTGAGTGCGGGAGGGGCGCAGCCCATCCAAAAGAACGCAGAAAAAACAGAGCGCAGGTTGTTCCTGCGCTCTGCTTTCTTATAAAAGTGTTTTGTTTTTCTTTTCGCTCTTCGCGAAATGCGACAGCCCTACTCGGTTCGAAGGGCTTCGACCGGGTCCTTCTTCGCCGCCATCGACGACGGGATCAGACCGGAGATGAACGTCAGGAACACGCTGATGATCACCAGGATCACGCCGCCGACAAATGGCAGCTGCGCCGCGGCGCCGGTGTTGGTCAAGAAGCGCAGCACAAGATTGATCGGAATCTCCAGCACCAGCGTCGTCAATATACCGATCACACCCGCGGCGAGACCGATCGCCACCGTTTCGGCGTTGAACACGTTCGCGATGTCGCGCTTGGACGCACCGATGGCGCGCAGGACGCCGATCTCCTTCGTGCGTTCGAGCACGGAGATGTAGGTAATAATACCGATCATGATCGACGAAACGACCAGAGAAATGCTGACGAACGCAATCAGGACGTAGGTCACGATATTGAGGATCTTCGTGATACTGTCCATGACAAGACCGATATAGTCCGTCACGGTGATCGCGTATTCGGGGTGCCCGTCCGCAGTGACCCGCTCATTGTAATAGTCGATCATATCGTTGACCTTATCCTTCGCTTCAAAGCTCTTCGGATAGATAAAGATCGACGTCGGGGTGTCGGCGGTCGAATAGCCGAGCGTGGCGTAGGTGTTGGAAAGAGAGGCGGTCTTGTTGATCGTATCGATATACGCCTGCTTGAGCGCGAGGACCTGCTCGTCATTGAGGAAGCCTTCCATCAGCTTTTTCTGGAAGTCGGTCACGTTGCTGAAATCGAACAGCGACGACAGGTCCATGATGTCGATCTGCGACAGGTCCATCTCGCTCGCCATCGACAGGAAGGGCTGGAGATTCAACAGCGAATAGTCGATCTTCGTCAGGTCGATATCTGCCAGATCGAAGTCGTTGACCGTCATATTGACAAAGGTCTCGCCGGTCAAAACGTCCTTTGTCGTGTCGGCGAGCTGCTCTTTGACGACCTTGCTTTCCGCGGTCTTTTCGAGCGCGTACTCCATCAGCGCCTTGGAATAGCCGATGCTGCCCGTGCCGATCGAGATCACGTTGTCCTTGCGCGGACGCAGGATGCCGACGATGTTGATATCCACGCCCTGTTCGACGAGGTTCTTGACATAGAGCGTGTTGTCGCGCATATCCGTCCAGAGCCCGGTCTTCTTATCCTTGTGCATGTACTCGCAGTTGAGCACGAGCTTGAACTTCATATTGAGGATGTCGTCATAGGTGAACGACTGATCCGACGCGCTTTCGATCTCCTCGCCCGTTTCGAACGACGCCATGATGTTCGTCATGAACTCGTTCTGGTCCTTGAGGCCGAGACCGTAAACGACCATTTCATTGATCTCGTTGAGGCTGTCCACGATCAGCACCACTTCGTTGTACTGCTCCGGCAGCTTGCCGTAGAGCACGTCGTACTGGCCTTTGATCACGCTGTTGTCGCCGATCAGCTCCGTCCAGATGCTCGTGAGGCCGGCGCTCGTCATATCGGTGATACTGCTCGTCATGGTACTGGTCAATCCGAACGAGCTCATGTCGAACTGATCCATCAGCGTATTGGGGTTGACCTGAATCAGCCCCTCGGACGTATCCGCCTTGTAGATATTCAGCGGCGTCGAGTATTTGTACTGGACGTCGTTGCACAATTCGTTGAACGCAGCCTTGTTTTCCTCCACATAGTCGCGGAACGCGCCGAGGTTGTTGGAGCTGGTCTGCGTGATGAAGGTGTTGACCATCGTCTCGAACATCTTGTTGACATAGATCTTGTCGAGATCGTGGTCCGCCTTGCCCGGGGTACCGATGCCCGTGATGTCGCTCATCAACGAGTTGAAGTCCATCGTCTGCTTATCGACCGTCATCGGAAACGCGAGCAGCGTGTCGTTCTGGACCTTGTCGATATAGACCTGGATACCGTTGGAAAGCGCGAGCACAAGGGCGATGCCGATGATGCCGATACTGCCGGCGAACGCGGTCAGGAAGGTGCGGCCCTTTTTCGTCGTCAGGTTGCGCAGCGACAAGGAAAACGCCGTGCCCATTGACATCGAGGGCTTTTTGCCCTTCGCCTTTTCTTCTTCCGCCTTTTTCGTTTCGGCTTCGAAGTCTTCGTCCTGCGGCTCAAAGGCGTTTGAATCGTTGACGATCTCGCCGTCGAGCATCCCGACGATGCGGTTGGCGTACTGATACGCCAGCTCCGGGTTGTGCGTGACCATGATGATCAGCTTGTCGCTCGAGATCTCCTTGAGCAGCTCCATGATCTGGACGCTCGTTTCACTGTCGAGCGCGCCGGTCGGCTCGTCCGCCAAGATGATGTCGGGATTGTTGATGAGGGCGCGGGCGATCGCCACACGCTGCATCTGGCCGCCGGACATCTGGGTCGGGCGCTTGTTGGCCTGCTCTTCCAATCCCACACGCTTCAGCGCCTCCAGCGCACGGTCGCGGCGTTCCTTTTTGGAAACGCCCGACAGCGTCAGCGCCAGTTCGACGTTGGAAAGCACGGTCTGGTGCGGGATCAGGTTATAGTTTTGGAACACAAAGCCGATCGAGTGGTTGCGGTAGGTGTCCCAGTCGTCGTCGGTAAACATCTTGGTCGATTTGCCGTTGATGATCAGATCGCCGCTTGTGTAGCGGTCCAGACCGCCGATGATGTTGAGCATCGTCGTTTTGCCGCAGCCCGACGGACCGAGGATAGCGACAAATTCGTTTTCTCTGAAGCTGATGTTCATGTGCTTCATGGCGCGCACCGTGGTGTCACCGGCCACATAGTCTTTGACAATATCTTTTAAAATGAGCATGG
>JAEEGI010030452.1_pt1 | contig 10146 bp, 9 predicted proteins | sample 8958751 | NCBI WGS metagenome assembly JAEEGI01 (sample SAMN16246545, study PRJNA631951) | gut metagenome | biome: gut microbiome; feature: rumen; material: KS-attached | host: Bos | place: Iran: Karaj | collected 2018-10 | reverse complement strand
AACCAGCTTGGCCTTGCCGCGTACTACCAGATCAAATACTTCGTTCGCCATTGTTTTTTCCTCCTCCTCGATTGTCTGTTCCTTTTTTCAGCGGGGCAGGCACCCCGGGGTTCGCTCAGTCCTTCTTGGGCCCGAAGATACCGTCGCGGTAAGCTTCGATGTACTCCATGCAGAAATCGTCCTCGCCCAGCAGCGCGGTGGTGGCGAAAATAACGCCCATCATGTCGCGGTTGGTGGGATCGAGGATGCCGCTGTCCAGACCGGCCTTCATGGCCAGCACGACGTAGCCCAGGTTGACCAGCTTACGCACGGGCAGGTTGAAGGAGATGTTGGAGATGGCGGCGGTCAGATGGATGGTGGGATAGCGCTCCTTGATGGTGCTCATGACTTCCTCGTTGTTAGCGATGCCGTCCTCGGAGGTGCAGAGCATCTCGACCAGGGGGTCAATGTACATGCGGTTGGGAGCGATGCCGTATTCCTTCGCCTTGGCCATGATCTTGTCGAACACCTTCAGGCGGTCGCCGGCGGTCTTGGGAATGCCGGAGTCGTCGCTCAGCAGAGCCACGACGCCCCACTTCTTGTTCTCGGGCTGGGCCAGGATGGGGAAGATCTTATCCATCTTGTCGCCTTCGCCGGAGACGGAGTTGAACAGACCGGGACGGCTGCAGAACTTGTAAGCCTCGACCAGAACGTCGGCGCTGGGGCTGTCCACCGCGATGGGCAGATCAGTGACGGACTCGATGCACTCGATCATCCACTTCAGGGTCTCGACCTCTTCCGCCTCGGGAACAGAAGCGCAGCAGTCGATGTAAGTGGCACCGGCCTCAGCCTGGACACGGGCGCGCTCTTTGATGAATTCCGCGTCTCTGCGGGCAATAGCGTCAGCCACCGCGGGGATGGAGCCGTTGATTTTTTCGCCGATAACTTCAAAACTCATGTGCAAGGGCCTCCTTGTAAAAGATGTTTGAGAAGCTGATTCTCATGTCACGCTATTATATACTGTCTGAAAAAAGATTTCTATTCTCTATCGCTGAAATATTGAATCGTTTTACTATTTTCCTATATTTTGTATGATAATTGGTTGCTTTCATCCTTTTTTTGATGTATACTGAGCCTACATCCCGACGGAGGAGTGGTCCAATGAAGCTCAGCGCAAGATTATTGGGGTATTATCTAAGGAAAAAATACTCAGTGGATCTTTCCGAAGAATTGTCGGACGACCCCTGTCTGCACTATCCCCTCATCAGCCGGGAGACCCACCCGGATATGTACAATGTCATCTATGTCGTCGACACGCCCAATTTCGCCCTTCCGGAGCATCTGCTGCGGCGGTCCATGGTGATCTACGCGGGAGTGTCGGCGCCCGAACGGCTGCGCGGATATCCGAACATTTGCGTTCTGCCGCACAGCGTCACGGCGGGGGAAGTCTTCCTGTATGTGCAGGGGATTTTCGATCTGTTCTCCTCCTGGGACGAGGCTCTCGTAGCCTCCCGTCTGGACAACCGCCCTATATTGAACCTTTTTGATATCACGGCTCAGCACATCATCAGCAATCCCGTCACCCTCATGGGAATGGATTTCACCGTGATCGCCACCCGCGGCACCAATTACGGCGAGCTGCGCAATTCGGTCCTCGGCACCAATGAAGCGACCTTTGACCTGGTCAACGCTCTGAAGAACGACCCCAAATACGAGGCGTCCTTCGACATCGACGGCTATTTCTCCTATGCCGGAAACTCCAACGCCCCCGCCATGCTGTGCGTAAACATCAAAAGGTCCGGCCGCACGGCGTTCCGCGTCTCCCTGTTCCCGGGCGAAGTCCCCCTGGACTCCACCTTCGGCTTCGTACTGGAGCATCTGGCCGCCTTCATCGGCCACGCGCTGGTCACCAATACTGCCGTGAACCGGGATTCGACCCACTCCATGCACCAGGTGTTCCACAACATCCTGAACGATCCCACCGCCGATTACGTTCAGGTCAGCCAGCAGCTGGCCGCGCTTGGCTGGCATTCGGCTCATTCCTACCGATGCATCCTGGTGGAGGCCGGCGTGCTGGATGCCAAAAACCTGACGCTGCGGTCGATCTGCAGCTATATCGAGAACGCGGTCCCGGCCTCCTGCGCCATCGAACACCGGGGCAACGCCGTGGTGTTCGTCAACGTAGACCTGTGCACGCTCTCCGATAACGAGATCTCTCAGCGGCTCGCCGGCTTCATCCGCGACAGCATGCTCAACGCCGGCTACAGCCGCACTCTGCTGGGCCACTTCAATTTCCAGCGCCAGTATCTGCAGGCCTCACTGGCTTTGAGCGTGGGCCGGCGAAAAAACCCCTCGCACTGGATCCACCATTTCAACGACGTGGCTCTGACCTACATGCTCGAACAGACCACGCGCCGTCTGCCCGCCTACATGCTGGCCCACGAGCGGCTGCTCGCGCTGAAAAACATGGCGGACAGCAGCAATTCTCCGCTCTACCATACGCTTCAGGTTTATCTGGAAAACCACCTGAACCTTACCAAGACCTCCGAGGATCTGTTCATCCACCGAAGCACCCTGCTCTACCGTCTGGACAAGATCCATAACATCCTCCACAGCGACTACGACAACCCCGAGGAGCTGCTCTATCTGATGCTCTCGTTCAAGATTCTCGAGCAGGAACGCGATAACTGATTATCCCCGGACGGCGGGACGCGCGGCGCGCGTTCCGCTGTTTTTATTATCCGCAATTCTGCTGAATTTCTTTTTTGTAAAGGTAATCCTTGCATTCACCGCGAAAGTATCATATAATAAATCTATATTATTGGAGATCATGCCCGCGCGATTTGTGCAATATCACAAGAGCGGGCATTTACTGTCACCGGACCGAGAGGAGGTGGAGGCAGGCCCCGTTATCCCGCCGGAACACATTGAATCTGAATCGGAGGACATGGAATGGAAAAAAAGGCGACCAACTCTCTTTGGGAAAAGATCTGCGGAATCAAAATCTATGAAATGGGGCTTCCGCTGTATCTGTGTATCTTCGCGCTCGTATTCACGGCCATGCTGTTAGGCTGGCTGCCCGGCGGTATGCTGGGCGCTTTCCTGGTCATGATGGTCTTCGGCGGCCTCTTCAACCTCATCGGCAACAACACGCCTATCGTTAAAACCTATCTCGGCGGAGGCGCGATCGTGTGTATTTTCGCTTCCGCGATCCTGGTCTACGCCGGTGTTATCCCCGAGAAGGTCGTGAGCAATGTGGACAACTTCATGAACACGACCGGTTTTCTGAATTTCTATATTGCCGCACTGATCACCGGCTCGATCCTCGGTATGAGCCGCTCGCTGCTGCTTCGCGCGGCGGTGCGCTTCCTTCCGGTGGCCCTGTGCGCCATGTTCATGGGCTGCATGCTCGTGGGCGTGGTCGGCCTGCTGCTGGGTTACGGCTTTGTCGACGCGATCATGTACGTGGCCATCCCGATGATGGGCGGCGGCATGGGCGCGGGTGTCGTGCCGCTCTCGGGCATGTACGCCGAGGCATTGGGCGTGGAGAGCGGCCTGATCATGTCGCGCATGATCCCGGCCTCCACCCTCGGCAACGTCACGGCCATCGTCATGGCCGGCATCCTCGCCCGCGTGGGGCAGAGCATTCCCTCCATCAACGGCAACGGCAAGCTGATGCGCAAGGATCAGGAGGATCTCTCGGAAGGCCAGGCGCCCGCGGAGAGCATCAAGCTTATGGGCATGGGACTGGTCACCGCCATGACCTTCTTCCTTTTGGGCACCTACATCAATAAAGCCGTCCCCGCGGTCCACACCTACGCCTGGATGATCATCCTCGTGGCGGCGGCCAAGGCGGCCGGTATAGTTCCCAAACGGATGGAATACGCCGCTCAGCAGTGGAGCCAGTTCGTAATGACCAACTGGACCCAGGCGCTGCTTGTGGGCATCGGCATCGCGATGATCGATCTGGCCGCCGTGATCGAGGCCTTCTCCCTCTCGTACCTGGTACTGGTTCTTGTGGTCGTGATCGGCGTCGCTTTCGGCGCGGGACTGGGCGGCCAGCTGGTAGGCTTCTACCCCATCGAGTCGGCCATTACCGCCGGCCTGTGCACGACCAACATGGGCGGCACCGGCGATATCGCCGTGCTTTCGGCGGCAGACCGGATGGTTCTCCTGCCCTTTGCCCAAATATCCACCCGTATCTGCGGCGCGGTGGTGCTGGTCGTGGCCAGCATCCTTGTACGAGTTCTGTTTAAAGCCTGAATCAGCCTGCTCGAATCGTCTGAAAACACTACATAAAGGAGCATGACTATGAATTACGCGGAAGAATCCCTGAAAAAACACTATGAGTGGAGAGGCAAGATCGAGATCGTAGCCCGCGCGCCGGTCCTCAGCGCCGAGGCGCTGAGCCTTGCGTACACCCCGGGCGTGGCGCAGCCCTGCCTGGAAATACAGAAGGATCCTCTCAAAAGCTTTGAGCTGACCCGCCGCTGGAACACCGTGGCCGTGGTCACCGACGGGACCGCCGTACTGGGTCTGGGCGACATCGGTCCTGAGGCCGGCATGCCGGTCATGGAAGGCAAGTGCGCCCTGTTCAAAGCCTTTGGTGATGTGGATGCGATCCCGCTGTGCATCCGCAGCAAGGACGTGGACGAAATCGTCAACACAGTCACTCTTCTGGCGGGTTCCTTCGGCGGCGTGAACCTGGAGGATATCTCGGCGCCGCGCTGCTTTGAGATCGAGCGGAAGCTGAAGGAGCGCTGCGATATCCCCATTTTCCATGACGATCAGCACGGGACAGCGGTCATCACACTGGCCGGCGTGCTCAACGCGCTCAAGCTTGTGGGCAAGAAGCTTCCTGAGGTGCGGTTTGTGATCAACGGCGCCGGCGCGGCGGCCACGGCCATCACCAAGCTGCTGATGACAGCCGGAGCGGTGGACCTGACTCTGTGTGACCGGAGCGGCGCGATCTGGAAAGGCCGTCCGGATCATATGAATCCTGCCAAGCAGGAGATCGCCGAGCTGACCAATCCGAAGCTGCGCAAGGGATCTCTGGCAGAAGTGATCCGCAGCGCGGACGTGTTCATCGGTGTTTCGGCTCCCGGCGTGCTGACCACGGAGATGGTGGCCACGATGGAAAAGGACGCGATCGTGTTCGCCTGCGCGAATCCGACGCCGGAGATCCTGCCCGAGGACGCGAAGGCCGGCGGCGCGGCGGTGGTATCCACCGGGCGCAGCGACTACCCCAACCAGGTGAACAACGTGCTGTGCTTCCCCGGCATATTCCGCGGAGCGCTGGATGTCCGGGCCAGCGACATCAACGACGCGATGAAGCTGGCTGCCGCGCACGCGCTGGCTGACCTCGTCTCCGACGAGGAGCTCAACGCCGACTATATCCTTCCCGCCGCCTTCGATCCGCGGGTAAAGGATGCCGTGGCGTCGGCAGTGGCCAAAGCCGCCAAAGACAGCGGCGTGGCGAGGATCTGATCCCCCGTTGACAAAAGCCGGGCCTTGTCAAAAGGCCCGGCTTTCTCTATAATATCGCCATCATTATCCGGGGAGGCAGGATATGGACTACAGGATCGAACACGACTCCATGGGCGAGGTGCGGGTGCCTGCCGACAGGTATTGGGGGGCCCAGACCCAGCGGAGCCGGGAGAATTTTCCCATCGGCGTCGGTATCGAGACCATGCCGGAGGAGATCGTGCGCGCCTTCGGGATACTAAAAGCCGCGGCGGCGCGGGCTAACCGCGCGCTCATTCCCGAGCGGATGTCCGGCGGGAAGTGCGGCGCCATCGAGAGCGCGGCCGGAGAGGTTGCCGACGGCCTGCTCACGGACCATTTCCCCCTTGTTGTCTGGCAGACCGGCAGCGGCACTCAGACGAACATGAACGCCAACGAGGTCATCGCCTCCCGCGCCAACGAGCTGCTGGGGCAGCCTCTCTGTCACCCCAACGACGATGTGAACATGTCCCAGTCGTCCAACGACACCTTTCCCGCGGCCATGCACATCGCGGCCGTCCTCGCTCTGGAGGACCGGCTGCTGCCCGCGGCGGAGGCGCTGATCGGCGTACTGAAAAAGCTGGAGGCCGACAACGACGGCGTCGTCAAGATCGGGCGCACCCATCTGCAGGACGCGGTGCCCATCGCGTTCTCCCAGGAGATCAGCGGCTGGCGCGCATCTCTCGAACGGGACTGTGAGCAGCTCCGCCTCGCCCTGCCCGCGCTGTGTGAGCTGGCGCTGGGCGGCACGGCTGTCGGCACCGGGCTCAACGCCCCGAAGGGCTTCGCGGAAAAAGCGGCGGAGGAGATCTCCGCACTGACCGGCAGGTCTTTTGTCACCGCTCCCAACAAATTCCACGCTCTCTCGAGCCCGGATGAGCTCGTCTTCGCTCACGGAGCGGTGAAAGCGCTCGCCGGCGATATGATGAAGCTCGCCAACGACGTCCGCTGGCTGTCCTCCGGGCCCCGCTGCGGGCTTGGTGAGATCCGCATCCCCGAAAATGAGCCCGGCAGCTCCATTATGCCCGGAAAGGTCAATCCGACCCAGTGCGAGCAGGTGACCATGGTCGCCGTTCAGGTCATGGGCAACGATGCCGCCATCGGCTTCGCGGCGAGCCAGGGCAACTTTGAGCTGAACGTGTTTCTGCCGGTCATCGCCTACAATTTCCTGCAGTCGGTCCGGCTGCTGAGCGAGTCCATCGTGTCGTTCACGAAAAACTGCGCCGCCGGGATCACCGCGAACCGGGAGAAAATGCGTGCGAACCTGCACAGCTCGCTGATGCTCGTCACGGCGCTCAACCCGTATATCGGCTATGAAAACGCCGCCAAAACGGCCGCATTGGCCGCCCGTGAAAACATTACGCTCAGGGAGGCCTGCCTCAGGCTCGGCTTCCTGACGGCCGAACGCTTCGACGAGGTGTTCCGTCCGGAAGAGATGATATAAGCCCGCAAATAACATCCGACGCGCTGCCCGCGGGCAGCGCGTCGGTGTTTTGCCGGATATTGAAGTTTTACTCGGTGATGGCCCAGCAGCGGACGGGCAGGCCCACCGCGCCTTCGAAGCGGGGCCAGGCGGCGATCAGGATCGCGCCGGCGGGGGCTACCTGGTCCAGGTTGTCGAGCACCTCGATCTGAAGCTTTCCCTTTTCGAGTACGTAGCGCTCGCAGGCCAGATCCTCGGCTTTGGCAGCCTCGGCGGAGGCGTCGGTGTCCAGGGCCTCGTGACCGTTGGCGGCGGCATTGCGGACCTCATAGATGTACTTGAGCGCGTCCAGGGACCATCCGGGGAAATTCTCGCTGCCGTCCTCGGCAATGCCGGACAGGGCGTTCATATCCGGCCAGTTTTTGGCCCAGTCGGTGCGCAGCGCAACGAACGCGCCGTCGGGGATCGGACCGTATTTGGCCTCATAGTCCATAATATCCTGAGCCGTGGCGGCGTAATGGCAGTCGGCCTTCACCTTCTCGGTGATGTCGACCACGCACAGGGGGAACACCGCGTCCTTCACACCGAAGGCATCGGAGAGCGGAGCGCCTTTGATAAAGTGGCCGGGGAAGTCGATGTGAGTGCCGAACTGACCCGGGAACTTAAAGGTCTGGATTTGGCATTCGAGCATCGGATTGCCCCAGTCGAATACCACCTTGCCGAGCTCCACGGAGCCCTCGGGGATACCGCTCCAGTAAGGGCTGTCGTTATTGAGCGAGTGGGAAAGCTCCACCCATTTGAGTTTTTTGGCCTCGGCCAGCGCGTCCCAGAGTTTATACATGAATGATCCTCCCTTTTATTATCGATTTTACCCATTATATCGCAGCCCGCCCGGTTTTTCAATGTCAAAGCCGGGCGGGACCTTTATTTATTCTTTTGTGTCAGGGTTTCGAGCAGCGCCTCGCATCCCCGCAGGATGTCCCGGTATGCCCGCTCAAAATCCCGGGTATACCAGGGATCGGACACCTCTCCGGGAGCATCGGTAAAGTCCAGAAGAAGCCTGACCTTTTTCTCGGCCTCCCCACGGGCGAACCGCTTCATGTTCCTCCTGTTCGCCTCATCCATGCCGATGAGCAGATCATACGCCTCACAGTCCTCCGCCGTCATCCGGCGGGCCCGGTGCGCCCGCACGGGCACTCCCTTTTCCTCCAGCTTGCGTCGGGCCGGGGGATAGATCGGATTGCCGATCTCCTCGGTGCTCGTCGCCGCCGAAGAGACCTCAAACCGGTCGGAGAGTCCGGCTTTTTCCGCAAGATATGCGAATACGCACTCCGCCATTACGCTCCGGCAGATATTGCCGTGGCAGATGAATAGTATCTTGATCATGGGGATCGTTGCTCCTTTATGCCGCTTTGATCACTTCATCCATGTTCTCAGCCTCTACAGGCTTTTGCTAAACCAGTATGATGTTTTCTTATATCCCATATGTTCATAAAAGGCATGCGCCTCTTCGCGCATAAACCCGGAAGCCAGACCGAGATATCGTGTCCCGTTCTCTATGGCCAGTTCTTCCGCGCGCTTAACGAGCATCCTGCCTATCCCTTTATTTTGATACTCCGGAAGCACTCCGAGCCCGTTGATCTTTGTATATCCGTTTGGGTGACCTATCGCCAAGGCTGCAACCATTGTAATAAGACCGACGACTTTGCCATCTGCTTCTGCGACAAATGTTGTATACCGATCATCCCCTCTCATTTTTGCATACGTTTCGGTTAAGCATTCGTCTGTCACAGGAATATCAAGAACAGTTCGCCATATATCGGCAACCTGCGGGTAATCCTTTTCCTGAATAAACCGGATTTCAATCATATTATCGCCTTTCCCTTTATGGCTCCTCATTCATAGATCGATCGTAACTGTTCAATGAATTTATATCCGTCAGGAATGCGGATTTACGCTCGGATATGTTCGCCAATATACCCGTAATAATCCGGCAGTTGATTATACACCGTCACAGCGGATCATTTCCACTATAAAAAAGGCCCTCTGCTGCGGCAGAGTGCCTTGCTGGTTTTGTTGCTGTTTTCAGACCGCCTTGAACATTTCCTGTGAAGGCGGCGTCTTGCGAGCAATCTTCTCCTGCTCCTTGCGGGCTACCTCGGCTTCCTCCATGCGGCGAAGCTCCTCGGCAGCGTCTTCTGACAATTACAACAGTTTCAGCATCATGTACTCATTTACATAAGTACCATCTTTCATTCGTATCGCATCTGGTTTTACACCTGTAATACGAAAGCCCATTTTCTCATATAGATGCCTTGCCCTGCTGTTGCCTTCGATAAAATCAAGTTCGATCTGACGAACTCCATTGCGTTCTCTGGCGATTCGGAACATCTCTTCAAACATTTTAGTTCCGATCCCAAGGCTCCAAAACTCCTGCAAAAGCGCGATCGCAACAGATGCTCTGTGGCAATCTTTCTTCCCGGAGTGAAAGGAAATCTGACAATTACCAGCGATTCTTCCGTCCACAACACAGGCAATCATCATCGCGTTTTCATTCTGGTAAGCTCCATTCAGAAAGTCCTTTTACTGCTCTAGAGTGAAATCGGCATATTCCTCAGGAAACTTCATCAGAAAGTCTGTCTCACCAGATGCTTTTATGATGAATTGGAGCATTTCCTCTGCATCATCTTCGTGAGGACTGCGAAGCAGTGCAACTCGTCCATCTTTTAATTTGAATTCAGTTTCTTTAAAAACCACTACCGCCACCTCACAAACAGAAATCCGACTTGCAGAAATCTTCCCGTTACACCCACAAAATTTAGTAATTAATTATACCCCATTACTACGGATTTTTCCACTATAAAAAAATGGCACTCTGCTGCGGCAGAGTGCCTTGCTGACTTTGTGGTTAAACGGCTTAAAAATCAAAACCGAGTTCTTCTTTTGCTTTATCCAGCCAGGGAGCTGTATTACCATTTGTGCGGGCAACATATCCGGCAGTCCATTCGCTCTCAGATGGGTGAAGGTATTCCGCAAAACCATAGTGTTCCAATTCAGGTCCATTTTTCCCGATGATCCAATAGTGCAGAACATCCTCTTCATCGGTAAACTGATAAATATAGGGGTCCGTCTCCGATACCTGATCCGTGATGTCAATATGCTCATCGTTGACGATAAAGTACATGCGTCCGTTCTCAAAGCTTACAGGTTCTGTGAGATTGTCCGTGTGGACGTAGACGGTT
>JAEEGI010030449.1_pt1 | contig 10146 bp, 7 predicted proteins | sample 8958751 | NCBI WGS metagenome assembly JAEEGI01 (sample SAMN16246545, study PRJNA631951) | gut metagenome | biome: gut microbiome; feature: rumen; material: KS-attached | host: Bos | place: Iran: Karaj | collected 2018-10 | reverse complement strand
TTTCAATAGAAATCATTACCTTTGCCCGAAAAATAAAACAAAACGAACCCGTTATGAAATATCCTTCAGCCCAAAGTCGAAGACATACACCATTCGGATGAAGCGCAAATAGCAGATTCCGTCCTATTTTTACCGCAGATTCCGTCCTATTTTTACCGCAGATTCCGCAGATTATACAGATTATTGCCGCACAATACACGGTCATGAAAAAATCTGTGAAATCTGCGAAATCTGCGGTTAATTTAGACATCAGCACTCAGACATCAGCACTCAGACATCATCCATCATCCCTCTCAATCTAAAAGAGTGCCCCGAAAGGCACTCCTTTAACTAGTTCTCGTTCGGCTCGTCGTCATCACCACCACCTCCGGTGTTACCACCAGTGTTACCACCAGTGTTAGTGCCGCCTGAGTTGCCGCCCGTATTGCTGGGTGCGTTGGTGGAGCCACCCTGGTCGTGAATCCAGGTTTCCCAAGGCGTTTTCTCAATAAAACGTTTCTCCTTGCCGTTGACAGTCTCCTTACGCGACTTCACTACATCAGTCATCTGAAGCGTGCACCACTCTTCCTTGAACTTGCGGGAAGTCAGATTCTCGTCGGCCACAGAGTAAGGCAGGAAGTTGAAGTGTACACCCTCTACCTGTTCGTTAATGTCCCATGCGCCCGTCTTTAGCTGCGTCAGCGTAATGCCAGCCTTTTTGTTCTTAATCGAGGGCGAGAAGGTGCCCAGAGGTTCCAGCTGCACAGGAATGCCCTGAGATATCAGTTCGGGCAGACACTGGGTAATCTTCTTCAGCACGCCCTCAATCACGTCGCGGCTGTAGATAGACCCGTGGTCAACCATGTGCTGGGCGAAACCCTTCAGCGACAGCGTCGGCTTGCGGGCCACTTCCAGGTAGTACTTACCGTAACCGGCATTCTGCTGGTTCTCATTCTTTCGGAGGTTCACCTCCATAGCAATCGTGTTCTTTGCCATAATTTGTGTGTTTTTAAAAGTGAAACAATAAAGTTAATTTTGTAGTGTCTTTTCGTGGTATTAGATTACCTTTCAACTACGATACAAAGGTACGAAAAATAATTGAATTCGCCAAAAATTTCTGCTTATTTCTTTGTTAATATTGTTTAAATTTATAACCACATTGTTTCCTCTCCGAACCCTAAGGGTTCGAGGGCTGAAGCCTAACTCTTCGTATACTCAAACGTAGGATTAGTGACGGCAAACATCAGTTTAGTAGCATTTTTTAAACACGATGGTTTATGGTTTTTTGGTTTAAAGCATTATTTAACACTTTAGTTTATTATTTACAAGTAAGTAATGATCTGCTATATCTCGCTAATTACTAGTATACATTATTATAATAGTATTAATATATAGACTGATACTTTAAACCAATAAACCATTACACTATAAACCATGAATCTTTGCCTAAATTGGCTGTTAAATCCTTTCTCTCGTGTTTTTGCTTAATTTCCGGTGTACTTTGCTGTTTTGTCAAAAATAGGCTGTAAAACGGCTTAAAAATACCAAATTTTACCCCTTTAACTATTTTTTGCATAACATTTTGCATTTAACCTATACGAAGTACAAGAAAAATTACTAATTTTGCAGGCAAATTTATATGTATATGGATAACAGAATCCTTTTACAATCAGGAGAGCCTGATAGTAGCGCTGCTATCTCATACGAAAACACATACAGCGCACTGGAATTGGGGGAAATGATGAATCAACAACCTCTTGACCTTTTAAAGCTTGACATCGGGTATCAGACTCGATGGTTTGATTGTGACTACATTGAAGAAATCTTGTCTTTTGTAAATGACGAAGGTAAGATGTTGATGCTGATGACTCTAATAGTTACTGAGTGGCGAAAAAAGATTGCAGAGCGTCATCCACATGTAGCCTATCGTAATCCTGAAACAAAGGAGTTTGTGCCCTTTGTTACAGACCTCAACATCAAGTTAGATGCTATATGTAAACGCTTGCTTGCCGAGCGTGAACAGATACAGCAATCAAGTTTGTTCCGTAAGCAATTCATGGAAATGTATAGTGGTTCTACTCAATCTGTAGGACTAAAGAATGCGATACCTAATATAAAAACTTCAACTAATCCGCCCCAATTTACTCCTGAAATAGATTCCAATAGTAACTATCATGTAGAACTATCATCCCTGCCTGAGTCGATACGTAAGAAGATAATAGTATCTCAGCAAGTGTTTGACGTTTTCGTTAAACAGTTAAACACAGATATTTGGAACACAGTTCTCACAAATAAAGGGAGGTATTGCGACCCACTACGTTTTCTGTGTATTAAACACGAAGTTGTTTCAACTAATATGGAACGTGATGATTTTAACACTCTGCTCCATTTGGTTGTGGTTGACTTGAAGGACAAGCCGTCTCTGGTGAGTTCCATGGGCAGGTGTAGCTTTACATCGTCACAAAAAATAAAGAGCAGTTTGTTTTATTACGATAGTCCAGTTAGAAAACAACAAGAAAAAGTGTGGCAACTCATCAAAGACTGTGCACCTTTAGAGGAGGGACTTCAACCAGTTTATGATGCTATGGAGGCTGAGGCATTAATGGCGAAATCAGAAGTTCTTCAGGTGTGAAATATGTGAAATCTTTGACAGCCAAATTGAAATAGTTGAAATCAGTGAAATCGGTGAAACCGAAAATCTAAAAATCCGAACTATATCATTTATTCTTTATAATTTTGCGGTAGAAAGAATAATTCTAACGTTAAAAATTAGTAGATTATGATTAGTTTACAAAATCGTCTGTTCCTCACGGACCAATCAAAGAAAGAGGGTAAGGAGTTTGAACCCCTTCACTCCACAAGTGAGGAAGAGTTTATCGCACTCTCGAAAAGCGAAGAATTCCTGAAGCGTGCCCAGAAGGTAGAGGCTTTGGCTGATGACTGGTGGGCTGAACCCGACGAGGCCACGAAGAAGGCAAAGCACGACAAGATGCAGACCAAGAAGCGTAGTCTGTTGGAGATTGCCGTATTCCAAGGCACAGCTCCCGACGACGAGCATCGCCAGCAGGCATCCATCGTTTTGAATGGTCTATACTCGGCAGACTTCGATGGTATTGATGACATTGAGGCGGTCATACGCCAATGGACCGACCTATGGCCTGTATTAGACCCCACCAAGAATCCTCTAAGCCGCATGGCTGAAGAACTTGGGTTGGTCTACATCGGTGTTTCCATCTCAAAACATGGCATTCGTATTGTTGGCAAGGCTCAGCTTGAACTCGACCTGTGGGACAACCAGCTATGGCTTGCCAAGCAGTTGCAACTCGAAGCCAGCACCGATGGACAATGCAAAGACAGCAGCCGTGCATCGTATTGTGTGCCTTTTAAAAACATCAGGTACTATACCTCCGAGCTCTTTACATATGATAATAAGGAGTACGAGGAGAAGTGGGGACCTGTCTACCGTAAAGAAGGCAGTAGTCGCAAGTCATCTTCTAAGCCATCACAGGCAGTTGACGCTCAGTCCGACAATACTCCGATATCTGAAACCACATCGGTCAATGAAGCTAAGCAGAGCTATCTTGGCATTCCCATCTCTGAGTATATCGACATGTATTGGCAACTGTTCTATCATGGCCGCACCCCCTCAGAGGGAGCCCGCGACTCACTCACTTTCGAACTGGCTTGCCACATCCGCCATATCTGTGGCTTCGACCGTAACGTGATGGATGCTGTGATTCCTTGTTACGACGGCTTCCCTGAGCACGAGAAGCTGGCAAAGATAGATTCAGCCCTGCGTGAGGAGCGTAAGCAGATGCCATTGCGTATGCGTCAGGTACTGGATGCTGTCAGTAGAATGCATCAAGGTAACACTGAGTTGGAGCGTGCCGTTGACCAGGCTGCCGAAGACCATAGTATTGAAACCTATGAACGTGTCCAAAAGGCGTTGCCGTTCGGTGTAAAGGACGCACAGGAGAACGTTCAGCCACAGATGGGTATGGCATGTCTGACACCACAGTTCCCAATCATCGGAGCACTGGCCACTCGTGTTCGTCTTGACATCCATAATGAGGGCTTCAAGCACCTCAACCTTCAGGGGTATCTGACCGGTAAGGCAGCTTCGAATAAGCAGCAGATAACCGAGATATACCACTTGTGGACAGAGTTGCTGGAAGAGGCTGACAAGGTGAACCGTCGTCTGGAAGAGGAGTACGAAGCCTTGAAAAATAAGAAAAAGAATGCCAAGGATCAGCCTGACGAGAAACACTTCCCATTGCGTCTGCAGGCATCAGTTACCTCGATAACCCAGATTCTCTTTCGTCTGAAGAATGTTGAAGGTCAGCACCTTATCAGCTATACTGAGGAATCGGATGTTATGGCCAAACGCCTCGGTCCAGCCTGGTCAGACATGTCAACTTTGTTGCGTGCTGCCTATGACAACAGTGGCTATTCACAGGATTTCCGTAGCGAATCGTCAGTACGCGTATGGCTCGATAAGGTACTTTGGAATGTTGTACTGTGTGGAACTCAAGACGCTTTATTCCGCATGTACAAGAATTATACCGATGGTAGTCTGACACGTGTACTCATCGAGTCTACACCTGACAATACGTATTCGCCTTTGGTCATCCGTAAGACGCGTTCAGAGAAGTCTCGTCAGAACATCCACGACCTCATCCAGTTGCTTCCGCTCATGCAAGGCGACCTTGTACTGCCCAAGTTAGAACTGCGCTGCCAGCAGTGGTTAGAATGTGTACGTTTGGAAACCATGAAGGATGACGACCGTGTCCGTGCCAACCAGCGTATGCGTATTGGTGTGTCGGTTATGCGTTGCATCTGTTGCCTGATGCTCTGTGAATTTGGTGGTTTTCTGATTCGCGAGATTGACCGTAAGAAAGGTGACAAGCCCGACTGGGCTGATGGTGCCGAAACTGCAGTAGAGTATCTGCAGCAACACCCTAAAGCTACAGAATATTGGCTGAAGCGCAAATTCCAGAAGCCACAGCTGCTCGACCTCTTCGATATTCTGGCTGACCACTACATGGACAATGTTCTCTACTATTTCCGCGCTCGTATAGAGAAGGCTTATAACTCTCAGCAGGACGCCATAGTCTCAGTACGCCGTACCAAGGGCCGCAATGACAGCTACTACGACCAGCTCACCGAGAAGTTCTCCATCCATCAGGCCATGCTCTTGCGCGATGATGACCCCGACGGCAACCGTACCCGTTCCATGCTGAAGAACTGGACGCGTCAGGGACTTATCCGAAACATCGGTGTTGGTCAGTACGAAAAAGTCTAATGGTTTACGGTTTATTGGTTTAAATCATCTCTATCAAACATATCCCCGCAACTCTTCATTGGAATTGCGGGGGATAATTTTACACAAAAAGAACCGTAACTTTGTGTTATGCTTTGTCTAATTTACAAATCCCGACTAAGTTTATTGTCATTCAAAAACAAAGGTACAATGAATATTGTAGGTTTTGTTATAATCTTCTACTTTCTTCTGAAGAATGGCAGTTGTCTCGTTTGACTTCTGCAAATAGGTACAATGAGTTGTCATTTTTCCTAATAAACCTGCTTGATATGCTATGAATAACATGACGCCCTGTATGTCATGGTCATCACCTATTCCTTTGGATGATTTTGTATTCATATAAAATAGCAAATCACCTTTATCCATATCCTCGCCATAGAACATATAGTATATCTCAATATTGTCTTTTTTGAGATTATTTGCAAGTGACTTGATCAACTCACCCTCTTCGTATGCTAAAGAATAAATGTGGTTTGTGCTTTCAGCTCCAGATAAATATCCATATGAATCGTAAGTAATACTACAATCGCCAAGTTGAGAAATGTAGCCTTTTTCATTGAGTCTAAACATATAATTTCTTTTGCTATAGGATGACCATGACATAAAGTTTATGAATTTGAAATCATAGTCGATTTTTAAAAATTCTAATTCTTCCTCAACATTCTTTCCATTATTGTCTATATAACTATTAGGCAAAATAACTTTCGACAATCTGCCCATTTTATCATAACTTATCTTAAAAGTATAAGTATTTGTTTTACTATCATATTCAGAGGGTACTTGAACTATCAATTGCACTAATTTTTTTCCGTTATTTACATTAACGCCATCAACTACTTTGGAACTACCACCATCGTCATCTCCACCACATGAAACAAAACCACCACTCAATATTGTGACCATTACAACAGCCAACAAGAAAAAGAAATTATACTTCATAATACTATTCATTTTAAGTTATAGATAATAATAATAATAATATCACACACAAAAAGAAAACGTGGACTACTTACTTCGTCTACGTTTCGGAGGCATCGCCAAACGCCCAATCATCTTAAACGAGTAAATGCCCACGCCTGCCGGCGTGAACTCCTCTTTTGTTCTTGATGATTTCTTTATATTGGCGATATTCCGAAACAAGAATCTAAAAGCGGATGTTCATCCTATATGTCCATTTTATATTTATCTCAGCCCATAGGCATCTGCGGTTTTAAGGGTTCAACATTTGTTTAACATCGGCAAAGATAAGAAAAAAAACGGAAGATTCCAAACTTTTGAGTAAAAAAATTCAAAAGACACGTTCCAAATCGGTTTGAATACTTAAATCGGCAACGAAGAATTCTCGTTCTTCGACGTAGAATTTTATACGGAACATGGGGCTGGTCCCCGTTTCGTACACAGCAGAACCGAACCTACTGTGCATTTTTAGTACCGTTCGTGATGAGAATAAAGAATCCTCCCATGATTCATCGTTCGTGATGGCCAGATTGATGAAATTATTGATAGTGACAACTACATCAAGATAGGCTATTTTTCTTAACTACACAGCATGCTGACAATGCGCTCGGCTGTGCGACCATCCCAACGGTCAGGCAATTGGCCTGTGGTCCAGTCGCCGGCCAAGAGGCGATGAAGTTCTGAGGCCAGACGGTCAGCATCTTCGCCAACGAGCACGTTGGTGCCCTGTTTGACGGTTTCCTGATGCTCGGTATATGAGTTGAGGGTGATGCAGGGTACGTGGTTGAAGGTAGCCTCCTCGGCCACATTGCCTGAGTCGGTGATGATGCCTTTGGCATGGGCTGTCAGGTAGCCGAACTCCAGATAGCCAAGGGAGGGCACGATACGGATAGCAGCCTCGATTTCAGGATGTTGGCTCATCAACTTCTGCACCGTCTTGGCAGCCAAGCCACGCAAGGGGGCAATGACTGGCACGGAGCCTGCCTCGCGGGCGATGGCCTGCAACATGAGCAGCAGATTGGCTTCTGAAGCCAGCAAGGCCTTGCGGTTCAGGGTAAACACGAGGTATTTCCCATCTTCAACACCATCCAAACAGGCAGGACGCTGCCAACGATCGCGACAATATCTCAACTGGTCCATCAGGATATTGCCCACCATATATATTTTATGCAGTTCGGCACCCTCGCGCGTGGCAATGCTGCTGGAGCCAATACCAGCTGTGAAGAGCATGTCTGAAAGGCCGTCAATCACCAGACGGTTTATCTCCTTGGGCATGTTGATGTCGAACGAGCGCGTGCCAGCCACCAAATGGGCCAGACGGGCACCACGCTTCTTGGTGACAATAGCGGCAGCCATCGTAGAGGCCAAGTCATCGACCACAATGACGCTATCTACAGGATGCTGTTCAAGATAGTGCTCGAACTCAGCCATCACGCGACCTGTCAACTCGTTGAGGTTCTCGCAGTCGACACCCAGACAGACATCAGGACGGGGCATCTCCAAATCGCTGAACAACGAAGGTTCGAGCGTTGGGTCGTCCTCACGACCTGCATACACCAGCTGATAGCTGCATTCGTCGTTATGCTCGATGGCACGAATGAGTGGAGCCACCTTCACGAAGTTGGGGCGAGCCCCAGTAAAGATACATATTTGCTGTTTCATGCTGCAAAATTACAAATAAGTGAGAGAAAAAACAAATTTTTATATAGAAATAACCGCAGATTCCGCAGATTATACAGATTTATTCGTAACTTTGCAGCTGAATTTGCAGCTGAATATGAACGAACACAAGATTATCAACGACCCTGTATTCGGGTTTATCAAGATTCCACGAGGACTGCTCTACGACGTGGTGCGCCACCCTTTGTTCCAGCGTCTGAACCGCATCAATCAGTTGGGATTGGCCTCTGTCGTCTATCCTGGTGCACGCCACACCCGTTTCCAGCACTCATTAGGTGCCTTCTACCTGATGTCGGAGGCTGTGAAGTCGTTACAAGAGAAAGGCATATACATCTTCGACTCTGAGGCTGAAGCCGTCAAGGCAGCCATTCTGATGCACGACATTGGGCATGGCCCGTTCTCGCATGTGCTGGAGAATACGCTTATCAAAGGTATTTCGCACGAGGACATCTCGCTGCTGATGATGGAGCAGATGAACCGCGACCTGAAAGGACAACTGGCTCTGGCCATCAGCATTTTCAAGGATGACTATCCCAACAAGATATTCCACCAGCTGATATCGTCGCAACTGGACATGGACCGCCTGGATTATCTGCGTCGTGACTCGTTCTTTACTGGCGTAACAGAGGGTAACATCGGTAGTGCCCGCATCATCAAGATGCTGAACGTGAAGGATTCGCAACTGGTGGTCGAGGTAAAAGGCATCTATTCGATAGAAAACTACCTGACCACACGACGACTGATGTACTGGCAGGTGTATCTGCACAAAACGGCTGTGGGATACGAGAAGATTCTGATTAGTGCCCTGAAGCGTGCAAAAATGTTGACAAAACAGGGGTACGACATCTTTGCAGCCCCTGCCCTCGCCTACTTCCTGAAAAACGACGTTGACCGCACTTGGTTCGAGGAACATCCAGAGGCGCTGACGATGTATAGCGAACTGGACGATTCTGACATCTGGAGTGCCCTGAAAGCATGGAAACATAGCGACGACAAAACCCTCTCATTGCTTGCAGAAAGCATGACAGACAGACATCTGTGGCGTGTGGAAGTCAGTGAAGAGCGACCCTCGCAGGAACGCCTTGACGAGATAGCACAAAGCATAGCCAAGAAGGAGGGCATATCACTGGAAGACGCAGCCTACCTGATGAGCCTGACGGAGATAGGAAAAGACATGTATAACCCCGACGATGACAGCATCGGAATACTTTACAAAGACGGAACGGTCAAAGACATTTCTGAGGCTTCGGAAATCTTAAATGTGCAACTGCTTTCAAAGAAAATACGCAAATATTACCTCTGCTATCAACGTTTCTGAGGTTTCTAAAAACACCCACATTCGAAAAATATTTTAATTAAATTTGGTTTTTTGCTTATTTATTCGTATCTTTGCAAAGTTTTATAAAATAAAGTAAGAGAAAATGCAGTTTACAGCCAAACAAATAGCCGAATTTATCGGTGGACGCGTGGAAGGTAACGAGCAGGCTACTGTCAGCACCTTTGCAAAGATTGAAGAGGCTACAGAAGGCGCAATCACCTTCCTTTCGAACCCCAAATACACGTCATATATATACAATACGAAAGCCAGTATCGTGCTGGTAAACGACGACTTGGAACTTGAGCATCCCGTGGATTCGACCCTTATCAGAGTACCCAACGCTTACGAATGCGTAGCCAAGCTGATGCAAATGTATGCCGCCACGCTGCCCAAGAAGACAGGCATTGACCCGTTGGCTTTTGTCAGCAAGACAGCCGAAATTGGCAAGGATGTTTATGTGGGTCCGTTTACCTATATCGGCGAGGGTGTTAAGATTGGCGACGGAACGCGCATCTTCCCCAATGTCACCATCTACGACGGATGTCAGATTGGTAAGAATGTCACCATCCATGCAGGTGCCGTGATTGGTGCCGACGGATTCGGATTCGCCCCCAACACTGAGGGTTACGAGAAGATTCCACAACTTGGCACTGTCATCATCGAGGACGATGTGGAGATAGGCGCCAACACTTGTGTGGACCGTTCGACCATGGGCGAGACCATCATTCACAAGGGCGTGAAGCTGGACAACCTGATTCAGGTGGCTCACAACTGCGAGATAGGCGAAAACACAGTCATGTCAGCTCAGGTCGGCATGGCTGGCAGCACGAAGATTGGTGCCTGGTGTATGGTTGGCGGACAGGCAGGATTCTCTGGTCACATCAAGATTGCC
>JAEEGI010030446.1_pt1 | contig 10147 bp, 6 predicted proteins | sample 8958751 | NCBI WGS metagenome assembly JAEEGI01 (sample SAMN16246545, study PRJNA631951) | gut metagenome | biome: gut microbiome; feature: rumen; material: KS-attached | host: Bos | place: Iran: Karaj | collected 2018-10 | reverse complement strand
CTGTCGGTAAATGACTTGTTTAACACAACCATAACTATGTATGGATGCGATGCCGTAGCGATTACTGAAAAACGCTTGAGCATCAAAGCTTTTGGGTAGCTTGAACGCTTCCTCGCTGATAGTGACGGAATGCATTCTGTCCAGGGCGAAGGCGTGAGGCTCCTTGTTTTTTAATAATAAGTGGTGGCGGGCGAAGAGATACCACCGCCTCTTGTATTCCTTGAGGCAGTATGGCTCCAGAAGATAATCCCGGTTCGTATGCATTGTAAATGCCTGATAATTAACCACAATCATCTTCTCATCGCGGATGGCGCGGATAATGGTTGAAAGAAACCGGTGGCTTGAAGGTTCGCTTTCAAATAGGATACGCGTGCGCAGGCCCGCGCTTTCATTTATCAGATTGTTGAGGCTGAGCGCTTCCATCAGCCATTCCCGTACTCCGCCGCCATTCAGATCGCTCTCGTTTTCAATGTAATAGGTATTATCGCTTCGATTGCATACGATGTCGATTCCGAAGATATCGGCGATGGCGGAGACGTGGTTTGCAAAGGTGCGGGGAGCAAGTTCCTTGCCCTCGTCATTGACGGAACTGCGCATCCAGAGATCCTGGAGTTCCTTCAGTGTAACCGGCCCTTTGGACTGGAGCGTTTCCAGCAGCCAGATGTAGGATTTAAAATAGTTCTTTGCCATAACTGACTACAAAATTAGCGAAAGCTTCGGAAAAAAAGTGGCAGAAGTAAAAATTTTTCAATCTGCCTGATTTTGGCAGAAGCTTCCTCTACCTTTGCCGAAAAACAAAGAGAAATGGAAGAAATCAGAACACAGATTCCCGGCTATGAAAAAGGCGCTGTCCAGTATATCGCCGCTGCCAACGAAGAAGATGCGCTTTACCTTGGCGCACAGATGGTTACCGATCTCCTCGACAAGTGGTACGCAAATGTCGCCTTCTTCTCCCTTACCCTCAGAGGAGAGGCCCTTCAGGCACTTGTAAATGATGACAAAGGCTTTCCCTGCCTCTATGCGGTCAATCAGAAGAATCCCGACCTTGGTGTCGTCTCCCGCAAGGCTATTGGCATGATAAGCCGTAAGTTCGTCCGCGCCACCATCATCGAGGGTTTCAGGGGCGACATTTCACGTTATCAGCGCGACCTGGAGTTTCTGGCCAGTTCAACCAACACCCCTGTCATCGTCATCGTGCTGAATTAAAATGGGGCTCCGGCCGGGGTGTTGATAACTCCCCGAATTTCCTCCCAAAAAGATTTTGCCACAACCCGAATCATCACTAATTTTACAATCTAAAGATACCTGTCATTATGTCCTTCGTACACCTTCACGTCCATACGCAATATTCTATTCTTGACGGACTTTCATCGATCAAGGAGCTCTTCAAGAGGGCCCGTGAGCTGGGGATGCCGGCCCTGGCCATCACCGATCACGGCAATATGGACGGTGTGAAGGAGTTCTTCAAGTTCGCCAACGACAAGGCGAACAAGAACCCCGACGGGAGCTTTATCGTGAAGCCGATAGTGGGATGCGAAATCTATGTGACTCGTCACTACGATCACCGCCTGAAGGACAACGACCACCGCAAATATTATCACCTGATACTTCTGGCGAAGAATTTCGAGGGCTACAAGAACTTGATGAAGATTGTCTCCATCGGCCACATCGAGGGAAAGTATTACGACAAGCCCCGAGTGACCCACGAGATAGTCGAGAAGTATCACGACAATCTGATCTGCTCCTCAGCCTGCCTGGCCGGAGAGGTGCCCCGCAACATCAACGACGGCAACCTGGAGGCGGCCCGCGAGGCTATCCGCTGGCACAAGAAGGTCTTCGGTGACGACTACTATCTGGAGGTGATGCTCCACAAGTCGGAGACCGGCTTCGCGGAAGATGTTTACCGGGAGCAGAAGATTGCCAACGAAGCCATCTTCAAGCTGGCAGAGGAGATGGGAGTGAAGACAGTGGCCACCAACGACGTCCACTTCATAAACAAGGAGGACGGCCCTGTCCACGACCGTCTTATCTGCCTGAATACCAATGTGAACGTAAGCGAACCGAAGCGTCTTCACTACACCCAGCAGGAGTGGCTCAAGAGCGAGGAGGAGATGGCTGAACTCTTCCCGGACCATCCGGAGGCGCTCGCCCATACTCTCGAAATCGCAGACAAGATAGAGTCTTACCAGATAGACCGCGGACACGTGCTGCCCAAATTCCAGATCGACGAGACCTTTATGGCCGACATCGACAACCAGATGGAGAAGTACCGCGAGGTGATAGACCGCGGCCGCTACGAAAAGACCAAGCAGAAGGATGCCAACGGTGAGCCTGTAATGCGTTACCGCGGTGACGATTTCTGCCATTCGGTGGCCTATCTCTGCCATCTGACATACGAGGGAGCGAAGGAGCGCTACGGCGAGACCCTCACCCCGGAGCAGGCCGAGCGCATCGACTTCGAGCTGAAGACCATTTCGAACATGGGCTTCCCGGACTACTTCCTCATCGTGCAGGACTATATCGCGGCGGCCCGCGCGAACGGCGACCTGGTGGGCCCCGGACGAGGCAGCGCGGCCGGCAGCGTCGTAGCTTACTGCCTGAAAATCACCAATCTGGACCCTCTCAAATACGACCTTCTGTTCGAGCGTTTCCTCAACCCGGACCGTATCTCGATGCCCGATATCGACGTGGACTTCGAGAATCTGCCCTGGGTGCACGACTACGTGGAGCGCCGCTATGGAAAGGATCACGTATCGCGAGTCATAACCTTCGGAACGATGCTGGCGAAGGGTGCCATCAAGGATGTGGCCCGCATCAGCCAGCAGACCATCGACGAGTCGAACCGCCTCTCCAAGATGGTCCCCGACCGCCTCAGCGAGATGGTGGAGAAGGAATACCCCTACAATCCCAAGATGGACGAGCTCCTGCCCGGCTTCAAGGTGGTGGAACGCGAGGTGGAAATCGACGATCCCGACAATCCGGGACAGAAAAAGACCGAAAAGCGCAAGTTCCAGAAGGGAAAGGAGGAGGTGAGCGTCAAGGTAACTCTCGCCAACTGCTTCCGCCTGGTGCCCGAGTTCCAGTACGAACTCTCGAACGGCACCGAACTCAATAAGGAGATACTTCACTACGCCCAGCGCCTGGAAGGCAGCGTGCGCCAGGTGGGAATGCACGCCTGCGCCACCATCATCGGCCCGGGCAACCTGGGCGAATACATCCCCATCTGCCTCTCCACCGATAAGGATACCGGACAGCAGGTCTGGACCTCGCAGTACGACGGCCATTTCATCGAGGACGTGGGTATGCTGAAGATGGACTTCCTGGGGCTCAATACCCTCTCCATCATCTCGGAGACGCTCCGCAACATCAAGAAGCGCCACGGCATCGACATCGACATCGAGAAGATTCCCATCGACGACAAGGCCACCTACGACCTCTACAGCCGCGGCGACACCACAGTGATTTTCCAGTTCGAGTCGCCCGGAATGAAGGAGTGGCTCCAGAGGCTCCATCCCGAGCGCTTCGAGGACCTCATCGCTATGAACGCCCTCTACCGTCCGGGTCCTATGGACTTCATACCTTCGTTCGTCAACCGAAAGCAGGGGGTCGAGAAGATCGAATACGAGCTTCCCGAGATGGAGGAGATCCTGAAGGACACCTACGGCGTCACCGTCTATCAGGAGCAGGTAATGCTTCTCTCCCGCAAGCTGGCCGGCTTCACCCGCGGCGAGGCCGACAAACTCCGCAAGGCGATGGGAAAGAAGCAGAAGGACATCATCGCCGAACTGCGCGGCAAGTTCATCGAAGGAGGCCTCAAGAACGGCCATCCGGAAGCCACCCTGAAGACCATCTACAAGCAGTGGGAGAAGTTCGCCGAGTATGCCTTCAACAAGTCGCACGCCACCTGCTACGCCTGGGTCAGTTACCAGACGGGATGGCTCAAGACGCATTACACGGCCGAATTCCTGGCTGCCAACCTGAGCTGCAACCTCGACAATATCGACGAGATATCCAAGATTATGGACGACTGCCGCCGTCACGGCATCAAGGTGCTCAGCCCCGACATCAACGAGAGCGAGACCTCCTTCACGGTCAACCAGGAAGGCCATATCCGCTTCGGAATGGCGGGAATCAAGGGCGTGGGTGTCAACGTCATAGACTCCATCATCGCCGAGCGTCAGAAGAACGGGCCGTTCAAGGATGTATTCGATTTTATCGAGCGCGTGCCGCTGAATGTCATCAACCGCAAGGTGCTGGAGTGCCTGGTATATTCGGGCGCGTTCGACAGCTGCCCCGACGTGACAAGGCCCATGTTCTTCTATGTCAATGACAAGAACGAACAGTTCATCGACGTTCTTCTGCGCTATGCGTACCGCTTCCAGAACGACTCCATGACCCAGGGTGCGTCGCTCTTCGGCGATATGGTGGAACTCAAGCCGCAGAGGCCCGCCCTGCCGGAGCTTCCGCCCGACGAAACAGGTCTCAACGATATGCTGTACCTCAAGGAAGAGAAGGACCGCGTCGGTATGTATATCTCGTCGCATCCTCTTGACCGCTACCGCCTCGAGGTCGATGAATTCACCACCTGCAACCTTGCGCAGCTGCGCGAAATAGAGGCCTCGATCCAGCACGACAAGAACCTGCAGAACAGGGAGTTCATCGTAGCCGGTTACGTTACCAAGGGGGAAATCGCCTATACCCGCAACAATACCTCGATGATGAGGGTGGAAATGGAGGATTTCCAGGGTAATTATTCCTTCTCCCTTTTCAAAAAGGACTGCGAAAAGTTCATGGCCTACTGTACCGAGCACAAGGCGCTGCTGATAAAGTTCGTGTCGCGCCTCAGGTATCGCAATAAAGATGATAAGGATGCCGCTCAGCAGCAGGATGTATATGAGCTCCGTCCGACGGCCATGACCCTTCTGAGCAACACGAGGGACAATCTCATCTCCGAATTCCACATCTCGCTGAATATGCGCGACTCCGACGAGAAGCTGCGAAAGGGGCTCGTGAAGCTGTTCAAGCAGCATAAGGGAGAGGCCCGTCTGATATTGGACATCTCATTCTCTGCGGAAGGACGCAATGAAAACGTATCGATGTTCTCCAAGAAGTTCAAGGTGGCGCCTTCCTACGAACTCTTCGACGCTCTGGCCGCTATGGGCATTCCGTACCGTCTTGTGAAGAAGAATCCCCAGTCCTGGTTCGAGAACGTATCGAATAGATCTTCTTGAGGATTATCTTCCTTCTTTCCGGCCCGGAAAGGAGATATATGATGAGAAGGGTGATCATTTGCGGCGGTGAAACAGATTCTTGGGAAGTGAATTAACAAGAACCACACCAATAACGATGGCGGCGGTTACTCCAAGAGCTGTCATTCCGCTGTGGGATGCCATATGGAAGCGTTTGGAGACCAAGAAGAAAGTGGTCCAGAAAATGCCTCCTCCGGGAACCAGGGGAAATAATCCGGTAATAAGGAAAACGGTTTCGGGGGTCTTGAACCAGACGGCGGAGAGGCGTGCCATAAGGGCCACGACGACGGTTGCAGCGAAGGTCGATCCGATGATTCCGAAAACAGTATAATTCAAAAAAAGCAGATAGGCGATCCAGCCTATTGTGCCCACAATTGTGGTCTGCAGATAATTCTTGCGGGGAACTCCGAAGAGGATGGTAAAACCCAGGGTTCCGGCCATCGCCGCAAGCGCCTGGAAAGGAATCGAAGCGGTCAGCGCATCGGGCTCGGTGCCGTTTACGATCATCACCCTTCCCTCCAGCAGATAGTCGAAACCGAATGCCAGCACCACTCCGGCGGCGATGCAGAAGAAAATCATCATCGCATCCAGCAGGCGGGTGAATCCGGCTATATAGTCCTCGTCGGCGATGTCGCGGATGCCGTTGGTGAAGGCGACTCCGGGGATGAGGGGGATCAGCGCTCCGACTATCATGTTTCCGAGGCTGGAACCGAATCCAACGCGGTGGAACGCCATGCACAGCAGGGTGGTAAGGAGACCTCCGAGCAGGTTGCCGATGGTCTTGCCAAGATAAGGCGCGGAGACGAAGGCGACGAATATCCAGAGCAGAAGTCCCGCTGCGAAAGCGGCGGCGGCATCGAGCAGGCCTCCTCCGAAAATGACGCAGAAACCGGCGCTGCCGAGGGCCGAGCCCAGGATCTGCTCCCATTTGGGCTTGGATCTCATCTGGCGGATGGCCTGCAGCTTCTCCTGTGCCTCGGCGAGGGTGTATTTGTCGGCGGCGATTTCACGCGAGAGCTGGTTTACGGCCACTACCCTTTCGAGCTGCGCCCCCTTGAAGGGGATGAAATCCACCTTGGCATAGCCTGCGCTTCCGGAGGTGAAAATGCCGTTGCTAAGGATGAAGAAATTCTTGGATTCCACGCCGTAATGGGTGGCAATGCGTTCCATAGTCTCCTCCACGCGGCTGATTTCAGCTCCGTTTTCCAGAAGGATGTGTCCGGCCAGTGCGGCGACCTCCAGTGCGTTCTCTTCCTTTTCCATAATCGACTGCGAAATTAATCAAATTAGTTATAATTTTGCGTTATGGAAAAGAAAGTCTGGATTCCCATCGTCATCGCCGCTGCCTCATTCCTTGTCGCAGGAGCGGCTGTTGCAGGCTATTTTGCCAACAAGCGCGCCCTCGAGGCCGAGAAGGCCGGTTTGAAGAACGAACTTGCCCGGCAGAACGAACTGATCACCACCCTCACCGGTTTTATGGACGAGCAGATGGCTCTGGATTCGGCCCGCAAGGGGTATGCCGAGTCGGTACGCATCTACGCTCCCGCCGTTCCGGCCGAGGTGACCTTCGCCGGGCAGAAAATTAAACTCAACCGCTTCGACTTGAAGGAGAGGATGGAGCGGGAATTGCTCGCCTTTACTTACGGCCACAGCAATTCGATCCAGATGCTCAAGCGCTCCGGACGCTATTTTCCGATGGTGGAGCCGATTCTGAAGGCCAAGGGAGTTCCCGACGACCTCAAGTACCTGATGGCAATCGAGAGCAATGTAAATCCCACCGCACTGTCGATGGCGGGCGCGGCGGGGCTCTGGCAGTTTATGTCGGCTACGGCAAAGGAGTACGGACTGGAGGTGAACGGCAATGTGGACGAGCGCTACAATATCGAGCGCGAGACGGAGGCCGCCTGCGATTATCTGCTCAAGGCCTACGCCAAATATCACGACTGGATGACGGTGGCGGCCAGCTACAATGCCGGTCAGGGAGGCGTTTCGACCAGGATCGAGAAACAGCGTCAGCGTTCCGCCCTCAACCTCTGGCTGCCCGAGGAGACCTCCCGATATATGTTCCGCATCCTGGCCGCCAAGATGATGTTCGAGAACCCTGCGGCATTCGGATTCACCCTGGAACCGGAGGACTATTACCGCTACATTCCGCCCCGTAAGACAATCACCGTGACGGAGGAAATCAAGAATCTCCCCGATTTCGCCGCCGCCAACGGGGTGAGCTACTTCCAGCTCCGCAATGCGAATCTCTGGCTCAAGGACCTGAATCTCAAGGTTTCCGGCAAGAAGAGCTACAAGATAAAAATCCCTGCTGAATAGATGAAGGATATAGTTTTCGCTTCGGCCAACCGCAACAAGCTTGCGGAGGTGCGCAAGATACTCGGCCCGCAGTTCAATGTGATGCTGCCCGCCGACCTGGGCTTCACCGGCGACATTCCCGAAACCCACGAGACGGTGCGGGAGAATTCGGAGCAGAAGGCCCGCTTCGTATGGGACCTCTTCGGAAAGCCCTGTTTCTCAGATGATACCGGGCTGGAGGTGGATGCCCTAGGAGGGGCTCCCGGAGTCTATTCGGCCCGCTATGCCGGGGAGCCTTCCAATCCCGCCCGCAACATCGAAAAGTTGCTTCGAGAGCTGGAAGGAGTGCCCGCCGGGAAGCGCACTGCCCGCTTCCGCTGTGTGGTTTCCTATATCGAGAACGGCGCCCTGACTCAGTTCGAGGGCATCTGCGAGGGGCATATCAATTTCGCTCCGGTCGAGGGCGGCGGCTTCGGATACGACCCCGTTTTCGTGGCGGAGGGCTACGGATGCACCCTTGCCGAACTCACGATGGAGGAGAAGAACAAGATTTCGCATCGCGGCAGGGCGATGGACCTTCTGAAATGCCATCTCTTTCAAAATCAAGGGCTATAGTCCTACATCTCACCCGTCAGGGAGATTCGGGCGCGGTAGTCGAGGTCGTGGATTCGACCGCCGGCCGCCAGCCTCTTTACCTGCGCGGACTGGGGCGGGGGCGTGGCGTATCGGTTTCGGCGTTCCACAGCCTCGCTCTGCTCGATGTGGTGACCTACGCCACTCCGCGCAGCTCGCTGCTCTATCTGCGGGAATACTCACCGGCCTTCCCGCTGGATGGCATCCGCAGCGATATGAGCAAGAGCACCACGGCGCTCTTCATCAGCGAGGTTCTATACCGCACCCAGAAGCGTGACGACGGCGATCCGGATCTTTTCAAATGGCTGGAAGACAGCATATTGGCGCTCGATGCCCTGGAGGGGCCTGCGGCCAATTTCCACCTGTGGTGGATGGTGGACTACTGCGCCCGATGCGGCTTCCGTCCGGAGGACAACTGGTCGCCCGAAAGTCCGGTGTTCGATATGGTTTCGGCGCGGTTCATCTCTCCCGGAGGGCTCTATCCGGAGGATCAGCTGCTCACGGCCGAGGAGTCCCGGTTGCTGCACCTTATGCTCGACGCCAACCTCGAAGAGGCCCTCGCAATCCCCCTTTCCTCCTCCCGCCGCCTCTCCTTCTCCCGGAAGATGATAAAATACCTCTCCATCCACTTCGGCGCCCCCCTCGAAATCAAGTCCCTCGACGTCCTCCACGCCGTCTTCGCGTAATCAATTATCCGTGATATTCGGTATCAGGCCCCATACCTGATGGGCCTTGTATTTATCTACGGTGCCCTGGGGCACGTGGATGGTTATATTGGAGTAAATCAGGCCGTTAAAGAAATAATCCTTGACATTGTAAGGGAACTGGGACTGCTCGAAGACAATGGAATTGAGTTCTTCCGCGCTCCAGTGCACATAAATGTCGGCTATGTTCTTGCAATAATTCATAAAGGAATTACCCACGAACCTTACGGATGCCGGTATATTGACTACACGGCACTTGCGCTCCCTGAAAACCCATCTTGGGATGGTCTTGGTCCCATCCTTGACAGTGACGGATCCCTCTATTCCCTGAGGCACGGCGATGAGGCTGTCTCTTCGGTAAAGGCATCGGTCATAGGTGTAATAATATGGATTGTCGGAACTGACATAGACGGCCAGCATATTGGGGGATTGTCGCAAACCTTCAGCATTGGTGGGGAAGAATACGAGAGATGCCGGCAGATGGAGATATTCGGCATTAAGACCGTTCAGGCTGTTGTTATTGATCCTCTGAATACCCTCCTCGAGTGTGATGGTCGATGCCTTCAGGTAATTGTATAAATTGTTGATCTCCGTTACAGAGTAAGTGACGCCATTGTGTACCACGGTGGACGAGATGATGACCGATCCGCCATACTGATAGCCGTCGTAGTTGGCTTCGAGGGAAACTTCCGTCGTTCCGGGCTTGACCTTATACAGATGGTCATTCTCGATAAACGATTCCACCGGCGTGAAAACTTTGAGGTTCATCACGGCATATACGCCGCTTTCGGCCTGGACTACAATCTGGGTGTCACCTTCCTTCAAGGCTGTTACCAGGCCTGTTTGGGATACCGATGCCACGTTCTCTGCGGTAGAGCGGAAGGTCAGTTCCGCATATGCGGCCGCATTCTGGGGCGAAACAGTGTATTTAAGCTGGATGGTACCGCCCACGGGCAGTTCGGAAACCGGATTGTCGATCCGGATGCCTGTAACATCGGGCTTGTTGACCTTAATCTCGCAAGTCGCCTTCACATCTCCGGACTTGGCGGTAATGACCGCGGTTCCGGGGGTGATTCCCTTCACGAGGCCGGTCTTGTCCACAGAAGCGATATTGGCGTCAGACGTGCTCCAGGTGATTGTTTTGTCTGTGGCGTTATCGGGGAGCGCCTGCGCGTTGATCTGTACGGTTTCGCCGATATCGATTGTCTTGGAGGTAATATCCATCGAAATCGAGGTTACCGGAATAAGCTTCTGCTTCAC
>JAEEGI010030445.1_pt1 | contig 10147 bp, 7 predicted proteins | sample 8958751 | NCBI WGS metagenome assembly JAEEGI01 (sample SAMN16246545, study PRJNA631951) | gut metagenome | biome: gut microbiome; feature: rumen; material: KS-attached | host: Bos | place: Iran: Karaj | collected 2018-10 | reverse complement strand
AAAGAACTTTCCAAAAATGTATCGGAAAATACAGTGCCTATGGATGATGGCTATCACATCCAGTTTTCTGGAGAATATTTAAATGATGGCGGAAGGTACGTGCTTCCAACCACTGCAGATAAAATGCTGCTAAGGGACAGCGCTCCAGTGGAGGAAGATCCAAAGGTTATTTATCCTCTTGATGAAAGCTTTGAGCCTATCAGGTGTTATCAATATGTGCCTGAAAAGGTATACGGATTAAATCAAGGAGAGGGTTTAGAATGGATCGATTTTATCAATCAAAATCCTACTAATCTTACTGCTGAAATGTTGGTTAATAATAATCGAAGCAAGGGAGCCATTATTATTAGACCTTTATGTAGCTTTCCAAGAACTCTGATTGCAAAAAGAAATGATGGCAGTCCTATGTATGCAATCGAGCCATGCAAGAGCAGGCCAAATTCTTTAAAGCAAAAGGCCATTGATGGGGAACTGCAATATCTGCATCCTGGTGAAGAGAGTAAAACACAGATTGCATTTGGTTTTCTAGAGGAAGAAGCTTCTATAAGAAATTTTGAAAAGTTAATTGAAAGAGCAGCATGTTATGAAGAAGAATTGGTCCAAGCTGTACCTTAAAATCATGGTAATGCTTCTTGTGGCATTCATGATTTACGGAGCAATCGTCACCTTCGTAGTATATAGAAATGTACTTGAGGAAAACTATAACAGCATCGAAAGTATGCTGGACACTGGTGCGGAAAATATAAATCGTACCTTCGAAATGATGGATGGAGCAACTATCGCCCTATCTGGCAGTGAATCCATTTCAAAATGGAGAAATAAAAAAACATATTTTAGTTCCAAAGATAAAAGTAGCTCTCTGCATACCGAAAGTCTTAACAAGGAAATGCAGAGAGTACTTGTTTATAACAATGTCTGGAACTTTGACCTTTTTGACTATCTAACTGTGTACGAAAACGAAAAACTTTTGGCTTATACCTACACCAAATCCTACAGTACACAGCAGATTATAGATAGGACTAAAAAGGTCTTTTATGCTGTAAAAAATGATGATAGCTATAATCAAATGCTGTCTCCTACTTACGAGGATCAGACCATTTATACAGTTCTTAAAATCCAGTCAGATTTTGCTTCTGATGATGCAATGTACATTATCGGTGGCACTAGTGTGGCCGGTTTTAATGAAAAGCTTACATCCATGACCAGCTTTGAAGGAGCAAAGGCTTTTCTCATTAAAAATAATGGTATTGTTTATGCCAGCACTAATCCTGAGGACCTTGGCAATATTGTCAACGACCAGCTATTAAAGGCTAAGGGGCAGAGAGCTCAGGTAAGACTGGCAGGCGAAAAATACGATCTTATCAGAAAACGTGTTAATAACGATTTTCAGATTCTTTATATGTTCCCTAAGCAGGCAATTATGAGGCAGACTCTTCTTGGTATGGAGTCTCTTATTATCGTGTCTGTTATCATTGCCGTTCTTATGGTATTTATTCTGACTCTGGTGGAAAGCAGTTACGAAACCAGACATTTAAATGATGAGGCAGAGATAAAATTCCTGCAGCATCAAATGAATCCACATTTCCTTTTTAATATTTTGCTTACCATTCAGATAAAGGCAAAAATGTCCTCGGATGAATCTATCTATAAAATGATAGGTTCTCTATCTAGCCTACTTCGCGCAGGAATTTACAAGGACGAGCGGGGCCTGATATCTGTGGAAGAGGAGCTGAAATATGTGGAATATTATCTGTCTCTTCAAAAGGAACGATATGAGGACAAGCTGACCTATAATATCACCGTTGATGATGAACAGCTGAATAAATGTGAAATACCTCGCCTTTCTATCGAGCCTATTGTGGAAAACGCAGTGATTCATGGGGTGGAGGCTGTGGATAGACCTGCTCTTGTGACAGTAAATGTCACAGCTGATGCTTCAGATCTGATAATCCATGTGACGGATAATGGGGTGGGATTTGATGTAAATGAAATGGATCTGGCAGGGGAATCCGACAGAGTCGGCCTAAGAAGTACCCAAAAACGAATTCAGTTAATCTACGGCAAAAAATATGGTTTAGAAATAGTAAGTTATAAAGACATAGGCACTGATATAGCAATAAGGGTGCCTCAAAAGAAATGGGTGGGAAGTAATGAATAATGTATTGATTGTTGATGATGAAAGAAATATTAGAGATGGAATTAAGGCTCTTGTAGATTGGGATAAGCTTGATTGTCAGGTGGTGGCAGACAGTGTAAACGGAAGTCAGGCTTTAGACTATATTGGAAAAAATCCAGTGGATATAGTAGTGACAGATATTAAAATGCCTGTGATGGACGGTCTGACCCTTAGCCGGCATTTGATGGAGGACTACCCTGAAATAAAGGTAATCATTCTTACAGCTTACTCGGAATTTGAAATGGCCAGAGCCGCTCTAAAAAGCAAGGTCTTTGATTTTATTATTAAAAATGAGTTTATCGATGAGTTGCCTAAAACTATAAAAAAGTGTGTAGCAGCCATTGAGGAGCAAAAGAAAAAGCAGGCAAGCCAGCTTATTGATAAGGATAGCCAGGAGTACTTTTTCAATGTGCTAAAGGGGCTATTAGTTTCAAACAGCATCTCTGCAGCAGATATAGAAAAATATGGCTTAGATAGATACAATTACGTAGTTTGCGCTGCCAACATAAAGCCATACGAAGGCAACAATTCTGACAGAGACATGATGGATATTTTAAATAACATCCTAAAGATTTCCCTAGGACAGTGCAGATACTACATCATGCCACTTACAGATAATCTTTATACCATTGGTGTGTGTTATGAAAAGAAAAGCGGCATAGGCATTAATCAGGTGGTAAATTACTTCAGCAACATTTTGATTATGATAGAAGAGTTTATGCGCATAGAGGTGATGATAGGCATCAGCACTCAGATAGAGGATGTTAACGATTTAAAGGCAGGCTATTCCAATGCCAGAGATGCTCTGTCAAAGCTGACAGGTAGCGGCTGCAAGCTAAAGGTTTACGATGGTGATGTCATTTCTACTGAAGGGGAATCCATAGATGTAACCTGGTATTCTGAGCGAATCACTGAGGCTTGCTTTGATGAAAAGAAAAATGAAGCTGCTGCTATCTTAGAGGATTTTACAAACAAGCTATTACTTTCACAGCTTACCTTTGAGCAATGTCGACTATACATACTGGTTATATTTAGCTCACTGATCCACAAGGCTGTTCGTTATCAAGTTAATACAAAGCTGGATTTTAACGACTATGAAAAGCAAGTCTATGACCGTGTTAAAAATGCAGGAACCATCCAGGATTTCACTACAATCGGCACAGACGTAATAAACAATCTTAGAGAGATTTGTATAGGTAAAAAAAATACAAGAAACGAGTTGGTGGGAAAGGTGGACGACTGCATAAAGGCCCATTACAAAGAGGATTTGACCTTGCAGTACATCAGTAATGCCCTCTTTATGAATAATAGCTATATCAGTCGTGCCTATAAAAAAATCACTGGCATTACTGTAACTGAGGCGATTGCTATTTACAGAGTATCAAAGGCCAAGGAGCTCCTTGCAAACACTAATAAAAAAATCTATGAAATAGCCCAGGAGGTAGGCTTTAACGATGCCGCCTACTTTACAAATGTATTTTATAAATATACCCACATCAGCCCTAGCGACTATCGCCAAAGGTAGGGCAAAATATTACAAGAAAAGGTAAAGCCCCTCTATTAATAGAGAGTCAGGTTTGTTTTATATTTTATTCATCACAAAACAAACCTAAATTTCAGGAGGGTAAGAAATGAAAAGAAAGTTATTAAGACTTCTTGCAACTGGACTTGTTGCTACATCAGCTCTTTCATTAGTAGCTTGTGGCAGCTCAAGTGCTAGTACAGGAGAAGGAACTGTTGAAGACGCTCAGGTGCCAACAAATGGGGATGGCCCTATCGAGATTTCCTACGCAACATTCATGGTAGGAAGCCACGCTTCAGCAGAGGCTGAGACAGAAGTTATCGAAGCCTTCAACAAAGAGTACGAAGGAAAAATCAAGGTAGTTGTAGAAGAGCTTCCTAGTGATGACGCTTTCGTAGACAAGATGAAGACACTTGCTTCGTCAAAGTCACTTCCAGATGTAGTAATCGGAAAGAACGGTATCAGAGAGCTTGCTATCGAAAATGGTCAGGCTGTTGATCTTAAGCCATTCCTTGATGAAGATTCAGAGTGGATGAAGTATGTTGGCGAAGACGCTATGAACTACAACATGACAGATGATGGCAAGGTTTACTCAATCTCTAACCAGAGACAGGTTGTAGGTTACTTCTATAACAAGGATATGTTTGAGGATGCAGGCATCACACCAGCAAAAACATGGGATGAGTGGATGTCAAACAACGAAAAGCTTTCTGCTAAGGGCTACACACCACTTGCTCTTATGACAGGTGAAAACGCTTGGACAACAAACCTTTGGCTTGCTGCTTACATCGGTACACATGGTGAAGAAGGCAACAAGTTCATGAACACAACATACCCAGAGACATACAACACAGACGCTGTTGTAGAAGGTCTTGATTTAATGAAGGAGTGCTTACAGAAGTACACAACTCCTGATGCTATCGGTGCAATCTATGCAAACGCTGCTAACAACTTTGAGCAGGGCAATGTTGCTATGATCGCAAATGGTCCTTGGATGTGCCCAGACTTTACAGATGAGACAAAGTCAGCTCCAGGCTTCCAGGACAAGGTTGGCGTAGCTCTTTATCCAGAGGATGGTCTTATCGCTCAGTACGAAGTTGGTTACATCCTTTGCACAAATGGCAAGTCAGAAGCAGAGCAGCAGGCTGCTTTAGAGTTCCTTAAGTTTAAGACTGGCAAGTATGCTCAGAGCGTATTCCTTGAGAAGGGCGGTGTTCTTCCACTTACAGAAAACGTAGAGATTTCTGATGAGTACAAGGCTGCTAACCCAGTTCTCGCTGAGTTACTTGAGATTTCTGCAAACGCTAAGTACACATTTGGTAACTTAGATAACAATGCACATGAGAGCGTTATTGATGAGTTCGCTGTTAGATATCCTGAGCTTGCTTATGATGAGATTACAGCTGAGGAGTTTGCAACACATTTAACAGAGGCATCTAATGCTAGTAAATAAAATCGTTAGATAGGAACATTTCACGATTTTCATATAGCACAAGCAAAATTAAAGGAATAATACTTCAATTATTGCTTGTGCTATTTTTTTGCAAATTTTGTTCCTAAAAAGGAGAAAAATCATGACAAAAAACAAGAAATGGATAGCTCTCTTTCTGGCACCAGGCGTACTGATTTTCGCATACATCTTTTTGACATCCATCATAGTGCTATTGGGAACATCTTTTACAGATTGGGCCATTGGAAAGGACATGACCTTTGTAGGTTTAAAAAACTATATATCACTTTTTACAGAAGATAAAACATATCTTGAAAGTATTAAAAACACACTTATTTGGATTGTACTTCAGTCCACAATTCACGTAACAATCGGCGTAGTGGTTGCACTTATTCTTTCAAAAAAGAAATGGTACTCATCACCAATCAGAACCATCTTCTTTATTCCAAATATTATTTCAAGTGCAGCACTAGGTATGTTATTCCTTTGCGTAATGAATCCACAGTTTGGACTTGTAAATTCTTTGATTTCAAAAATCACAGGCACTACTTATTCTCAAAACTGGTTCATGGATCCACGTACAGCATTTTTATCTGTAACACTTACCTGGCTTCCATATGCAGGACTTGTAACAATTCTTGTTATGGCTGAAATGTCATCTATTTCAGAGGATATTTACGAGGCAGCCAGAATCGATGGTGCCACACCATTCCAGATAGATATGCACATTGTTTTACCACTTATGAGAAATATCATTGGTACTTCTACTGTACTTGCAGCTACATCAATGCTTCAGAAGTTGGACATCATCATGATGACTACCTCCGGCGGACCAGGCAGCAAGACCATGAACATGCCAATGTATCTATATAAAACTGTATTTACTAACAACAACTATGGCTTGGCAAACACCCAGGGTGTACTACTTATAATCCTTGGAGTATTAGTACTAAAGCTTATCCGTCAGATATTTAAGATGGATGCAGAGGATTAAAAAAGGGGGACAAAACATGAAAGCTATACAGAAATTTTTTATCGGATTATTCCTCACAATTATTGTTGTGATTTCCCTTGTACCATTTATATGGGTACTTTTCTCTTCCTTTAAAACCAATAGCGAAATCCTGTCAGCAGGGATGGGATTTCCTACTGGTATGCATATTTCAAATTACGTGACAGCCTTTAAGCTGGCGCCAATTTTAACCTTTTATAAAAACAGTATTGTGGTAGCCATTGTTGCTACAGTGCTTAATCTTTTTGTTTGTTCCATGGCAGCTTATGTTGTAGTCCGCTGCAACTTTAAGGCCAAGGGCTTAGTGACTTTAATGTTCTCCTTGGGACTCATCATCCCAGGCGCGGCCCTCATCCAGCCACTGTACACTATTTTAAATGGTAGCCATTTGTACAACTCACTTACAGGCCTCGTTTTAGTGTACACAGCCCTTGGTATGCCAACTACCTTTTACATCATGGTAAGTTACATTAAAACCATTCCATTTACCCTTGAGGAGGCAGCATATATTGATGGAAGCGGTTTCTTTAGAACCTTCCTTCAGATTGTACTTCCTATTACAAGACCAGCCTTTGCTACAGCAGGCGTTATTCAGTTCTTACTTGCCTGGAATGAATTCCAGTTTGCCCTCACATTAACTGGTAGCACAGAAAAGCGTACCCTTCCAATCGCGCTTTACTATTTTAAGAGTGCATTTGCCAGTGACTATGGCGCAATGTTTGCAGCTACAGTAGTGGTAGCAATCCCAAGTATTATTGCATTTATCATTTTACAAAAGCAGGTAATTGCAGGTCTTGCAGCAGGATCTGTAAAGGGCTAGATAGGAGTAGACATGTTTGTAATGAATGGCAACAAGTATGACAGCAATTGGTGTCTTACTGAGGAAACATACGACCCTGAAAAGTCAAAGCATTACGAGGGACTTTTCACTCAGGGCAATGGATATATGGATGTGAGAGGAAGCTACGAGGAGGGCTTGGCAGGCGTTGATCAGGCCAGAGAGTACGAAAGAAAGCCAGCCAATGTAACTCTTGAAAAGCATCTAAAAGAGCAAAGCAATTGGGGCACCTACATTCCTGGAATAGTAGGAAAGCATCCACATTTAATGACAGAAATAATCAACCTTCCATACTTTTTTGAAACAGGGTTTTGCATTAACGGCGAAACCCTGGATATGAACGAAAGCAAAATAACAGGCTATAAAAGATGGCTTGATATGAGAGACGGTAGTCTAAACCGCCACCTCACCTGGCATACAAAGAATGGACAGACTGTTGAAATGGAATTTTTCAGATTCATTTCAAAGGAAAATGCTCATCTTGCTATATCCCAGATAAAGCTAAAGCTGGTATCAGGAAATGGAGAGATTACATTCTTTGGCGGAGCCAATGTAGGTGTTCGCACCAATGGATTTAATCATTTTACTGGCACAGAGATTTCGGCTATTGATAAAAACACTGTCCAGGTTGCCGTAGATACAAATGGCGGAAACAAGGTAGTGATTCTATCAAAGCTTCTTACAAATAGAAAGGTTGCCACTGTAAGCCTGGGAGATGAAAAAAGAGGTTTTACAACAGGTACTTTGGAGTTAGGCGAAGGTGAAGAACTGGTCATCCAAAGAATTATTACTGTGGCCACAGACAGAGATAAGGCAGATTATGTAACAGACCCTTTTGAAACCTGCGCTAAGACAATGGATTATGCTCTTGAGACAGGTTGTGATGTGCTCCTTAACCGTCACCAGGGAAAATGGTTCTCATACTGGAATCGCTCTGATGTAATTATCGAAGGGGATGATAGAGTGCAAAAGGCTCTTCGCATGTCTATCTACCATTTGCTTCGAGCTGACAATGACAGAGATGACAGAGTGGCTATCTGCGCAAAGGGCTATGCAGGCGCTGCTTATTTTGGCAGATATTTTTGGGATACAGAAATCAGTCTGTTACCATTTTTCATCTATACAAATCCTGAGGCAGCAAAAAAGCTTTTGATGTTTAGATATAACACACTTGCTGGAGCTAAAAGAAACGCCCATGCCTATGGCTATAAGGGGGCGAGATATCCTTGGGAGTCATCTGTCACAGGAGATGAGGAATGCGCTAACTGGCAGTATGCGGACCATGAGGTCCATGTAACTGCTGATATCGTATATGCGATAATGCATTATGTACATGCTACAGAGGATGTGGATTTCATCCGTAAATACGGTATAGACATAATGGTGGAGACTGCCCGTTACTGGTGTACTAGAGTGGATAAATTTGCAGATGGCAGCTACCAGCTGTTAGGCGTAATGGGCCCAGACGAATATCTGCCTATTACCAGCAACAATCGCTATACCAATAAAATGGTGAAATACTCCCTAGAGCAAACCATTTTCTGGCTAGAACAGTTTAGACCAGAGCATTTGAATGTAACCGATGAGGAGATAGCCATGTTTAAAGATGTGGCATCAAATCTTAAGCTAGAGCTTGAGTCTCCTGAAGGAATCATTCTACAGTGCGACGAATTTTTAAACTATGCAGATATAGATTTTGATAGTGTTTGGAAGGATAGAAGCAAGTGCTTTGGAACCTTTATTTCACAGGAGAGAAACTATCGCAGTAAGGCACTAAAGCAGGCAGATGTACTAGAGATGATGATGCTCTTTAGAAACGAATTTACAAAGGAAGAGCTACAGGCGAACTATGATTACTACGAGCCAATCACCACTCATGATTCATCACTATCAGCAGCAGTCCATGGCATCATAGCAGCATGGCTTGGCAAAGAGGATGAGGCTTTGGCCTTCCTTGATAGAGTTATAAATATCGATATGGATGATAACAAGCTAGGCGCCGAAGAAGGCATTCACATTGCAAACTGCGGTGGCCTATGGCAGCTTATAGTCTTTGGATTTGCTGGAATGAAAACAGCCTTTGAATCAGATGAAATTATATTTGAACCACATCTACCAAAGGGCTGGAAAAAGATTATTATTCCAATCGAAAGAAACGGTGAAATTAAAAGATATGAAGTGAAATAGAAAAAGGCTTCTCCCCGGCTGGAGAAGCCTTTTCTATTAGCTAACTAGTTTGTAGCCATGTCCTTTAATCTATTCATTAGATCCTTTACAGGAGGAAGGAATAATACAACGATTGTGATAGCTGCCTCTGCAAAAATGTAGATTGCGTTGTAAGCGAGAGAGTATGTAAGTGGATTCCAACCTTCCCAAGCGTACTCGCCAAAGAAGATCCAACCAGAAATTACAGCAAATACGTAGCGACCAAGCACTCCCGCAATGTAACCCTTGATAAGACCAAGCTTTGAGTTTGCAAAGAAACCTGAAAGACCAAGTGCACCAAATGCAAGAATATAATCAACAACAACCTGTGCAGGGAAAAGGATGTATGGGTCTACAATAAGATTGAGAAGTCCATAAGCAACACCTGTAACGATACCTGCAATAGGACCAAACCAGAAACCTGGAAGAACTGCAACAAGCATAGAAAATGCTGTGATACTTCCACCTGTTGGGAATTTAAATACCTTGACGTTGGAAAGAACAAAGGCAAGCGCCATTGCTACTGCGCAGAATGCAAGCTGCTTTGCGCTAAAAGATACTTTTGTTTTTGAGTTTTCTACGTGATTGATCATAATAAAAAAATCTCCCTTCTACATACACGTGCTAGGAGATTCTACAAATAGCTTCCTTACGCTGGTATTATCCAGTTCAAGTATTAAGGGTCGGTGTTAACCTCTCAGCAAATATGCGCCCCTAGCGGTTTTATTTATTTTTCTCAATTAAAATACCACTTGAATATTAATTCGTCAACACCGAAAATAATGAGTAGGAAAATATTAAATTTTTGTTAAATCGCAAAATTTAATTTTATAAAATTGATTCAGGTGTTATAATTTCTTTACACATAATTAATAGATTTGGAGGTTATAGTTTTGAATAAGATAGAGAATAAATCATTTGATGAGGAAAGAGCACTTTATGGC
>JAEEGI010030444.1_pt1 | contig 10147 bp, 6 predicted proteins | sample 8958751 | NCBI WGS metagenome assembly JAEEGI01 (sample SAMN16246545, study PRJNA631951) | gut metagenome | biome: gut microbiome; feature: rumen; material: KS-attached | host: Bos | place: Iran: Karaj | collected 2018-10 | reverse complement strand
CCAGTACGGCGCGCACTTCATCCTGCGCATCGACAAGGTGCTGATGAAGCCCAAGTTCTACGACAACATCATCAACGGCGTGAAAGGCAAGCTCTGGCCCAACGTGCTGATCTGCCACGGCTACCGCGACAGCAAGAACTTCTGGTTCGCCAGGACCCCGCGCCTCGTGCCCGAGCTGCTGCCGATCCGCAACGCCACGCTCTCCTCCGTCCGCTACGCGGCCGACCGCACCGATCCCGACGTCCACTTCACCGACGACGCGCTGGAGATGCTGCTCAACGTCCCGCGCATCTTCCTGCCGACGGTGCTCAAGGGCTGCGTGGCCTGGGCCAAGGAGCACGGCGTGACCGAGGTCACGGCCGAGGAGATGAAGATCATCAACGACAAGCGCGCCAAGGAAAAGGGCAAGGGCTAAAAGGAGGCGCCTGTGGAAGGATACGTTTTTACCGTCCCGATGGCGCTGGCTGATTTCGTCCCGGTCATCCTCTTCGGGATCAGCGCCGTGCTGCTGATACGCGATCTGAAAAACAAGATGACGAAGGGAAACTTCGTCTGCTTGATCTTCGGCGCCTGCGTGGGCTTTCTCGCGGGCTTTCTCAAGGCGCTCTACAAGCTGCTGATCGCCATGGGCATCGGCGCGTACGAGACGCTCAATACGGCCTTCCTTCCGCTGCAGTCCACCGGGCTGCTGCTGACGGGCCTGGCGATCGTGCTGATGCTCGCGCTGCGGAAAAAGGCCGCGCTGATGGCCCCGCTGACCGCGGGCTGCATCGGCATGATGGTCCTCGGCCTCGGCTGCATGTGCGCGGGCCTCGGGGTCGTGTCCGCGAAAATGAAAAAGAAGATCCTGATCCCCGTGTTCATTCTCTGCTTCTTCTGCTACATGGGCATGGGCTATCTCGCCGCCAAAAAAGACGGCAGCGCAGCCTCCAACTGGATCGAGCAGGGCGTGAACACGCTCGGCCAGATCCTGCTGCTCCTCGGCGTGGGGACGCTGCACAAGGCGGGCCTGCGCGAATTCATGCTCTCCAGGTAAAAGCGTTTGACAAAAAGAACGTCCGGTCTCCGTGAAGGAGATCGGACGTTCTTTTTTGCTTCAGGAGACGGTACCGACAGTCTCCTTTTCTTCCGCGGCGACAGAAGCCGCTTCTTCATCGGGCTGCTCCGATTCGGCGTCCGCGGCTTCGGCCGCCGCGGCCTTTTCGGGCCTGCGTGCGCGCTTTAGCAGCACGGCTGACAGCAGGACGAGCAGCAGCACGAGCACGATCCCGCCGATCAGGCAGTAATTCGGATCGACGCTGCGCGCCAACACGCAGAAGCGGATCTCGGATCCCGTGGCGTCGAAGATCATATAGCTGCCGTCGACCGTGTATTCGCGCGTTTCCAGCCCGTCCTCGCCCTTGACGCACAGAATGGGCCTGCCGCTGAAAAAGGAGGTCTGCGGTATCTGGTAGTGGATCGAATACGACTCCAGATCGGCCACACGGCTGGAGATCTCCACTTTCAGGGCCTCGCAGAGGACATAGTGCTCATAGGGAAGGATCCCCTCGCTCCAGTCGCTGACGCTGACGCTGGAGCCGGGCTCAAACATGCCCTCGATGATCACGGCAGGCAGGACCGAGCCCTCGCGGGTGTAATCCGCGGCAAGGCCGGTCAGACGGTCGAGATACACCGCGTCCACGGTGACGGACGAGGTCAGATGCGTCAGATCCGTTGTCGGCCAGTAGCCGCTGTATCCGCGAATCTCCGGCACGGCGGGGATGTCTGCGGGATCGACGCCGCCGCCGTAGGGGACAGACAGTTCGCGGATCACAAGTCCGTCCGCGCGGAAGCTGACCTTCAGCGAACGGAAGCGCTCCGGCAGCCCTTCCATGGCGTAGAGTTCGCGGTAGCTCACAGGCGTTGCCGCCTGATCATAGCTGATGCCGTCCACGCCGCCGAGCGTGTCGCTGACGAAGCTGTTGTGATAAATGAAGAGGTCGTCGTCCTCGCTGTCCGCCCAGCCGCAGATCGCTCCGTTGCAGGCGATGGTCTCGTCAAGATCGACGATCGAACTGCACTCTACCACGCGCTTGCCCTGGCCTGCGATGCCGCCGACGTATTCGCTCCCGTCAACAAGGCACATCGCATAGCTGGACGTGACGATGGACTTGGACTGCCCGACGATGCCGCCGCAGTAGTTGCCGCCTGCCTTGACGTCGCCGTAGTTTTCTGACGAAGAGATCACGCCCAGCTCCGCAAGACCGCAGATGCCGCCGTCATAGTCCTTTTTGGCGGAGATGAGGCCGGTATTGAGGCATTTACGCACGATGCAGCGCGCAAAGTAGGAGTCGGTCGAGATCTGGACCGAATCGGTTATATTGGCCGAGAGGATGCCTTCCAGGTCAAACTCGGCTTCCACGCCCATTGCTCCTGCGATGCCGCCGACGTCCGTGTCGCCGTTGATCTCACCGTTGTTGGTGCAGAACAGGACTTTGCCGTTCATGTCCGCGTCCGTATCCAGATCGGAAATGTCCTCCATGACGCGCAGCTGCAGATTGCCCGAGAGTGCGTTGGTAAACATCGTCAGGATATTGCTGTAGTGCGCGTTGACGCTCTGCATGTCTCCGGCGAGGCCGGAGAGCGTGCTGTGGATCGTTCGGCCCATATTGTTGAGCCCGGATGCGAGCGAAGCGAATTCCGCCCGCATACGGGCATTTTCCGCTTCCAGCGCGGCGAGCTCGGCCTCACGCTGAGCGTTCAGCAGATCGACCCTCGCAGCCAGATCGGACCCGCCCTGTACGGCGAGGCCGCTGCCCACATCGATAAGCTGGTCTTTCTCGTCATCCGACAGGTTGCCGCTGACGGTATCGCTGATCGTATCGCTTCCGAGCGAGTCTGCCGCGCTTCCGATCGCGCTTCCGGCTCCGGAGGCTGCGTCGTTGAAATCCTCGCGGTGCGCCTGCTTTTCCCTCTCATCGGCTGCGCCGGACTGCTCGTCGATCGCCTGCCCCACATAGTGGCTGCCGATATTCGAGCCGCTGTCGCGGACCTGCTGCGCGGAGGAGCCGAGCTGCGAGGAATTCGCGCTCATATCGTTCATGGCCTTGTCCATCGCCGCCTGAAGCGCACTGATCTCGTCGGCGAGGGAGGAGGAGTCGTCCAGGATCAGATAGGGTTCCATCTGACCGACGATACCGCCTACGTCCTTACGGCCGAGGACCGTGCCGTTGTTGGTGCAGTTCTGTATCTGCCCGGACTGCCGGCCCGCGATGCCGCCGATGTTGTAGCCGTAATGCTGATAGCCCACGGTTCCGTCGTTCGCACAGCCGTCGATCAGACCCAGGCTGATCCCCGCGATGCCGCCGACGTCGGAGACGGTGTCCTCATCCTCGGCAGAGACGAGATTGATGCCGACGATGTCATGGATATCCAGCGTCTCGATGTCGATCGTCCTGTCGCGGATCTCGGTATTGACCTCGGCGCTGCTGCTGCAGTGAATGATCGTTCCGTCGCTGTATCCGGCGATACCGCCGGAGAAGTGTTTGCCGTTGACGCTGCCCGCCGCGCGGCAGTCGCTGATCACGCCCAGATTCTCGCCGACGATGCCGCCGACGGAGACCAGGCCTTCCACCGTTCCGGTGAAGCTGCAGCCGGACAGACTGCCGCGGCTCGTGCCGACGATACCGCCCACGCTGCTGCGGCTGCCGTCGGGCATGACCGTGCCGGAGACATTCAGATCGAGGATGCGCCCTTCCTGCTCAAGATAGCGGAACAGCCCCTGATGAGAGCCGTTGGAGGCGCAGTAGAAGTTCTTGATCGTATGCCCGTTGCCGCAGAAGGTGCCGGAGAAAGAGGGAACGGGCATGACGGAGCGGCCTGCAAAGTCGATATCGGCCTCGAGCTGCACACTCAGCCCGATCGACCAGACGCTGCTGCGGCAGTTCCGCGAAAAGGCCTCAAATTCCTCGGCCGAGGTGATACGGATCGTCTTTCCCTCGTTTTTGCCGGCGGATCCGTCCACATAGCCGATGACGAGCTGCCCGCCCGCGTCGGCAGAGCTCTCCTCTGCGGCGGCCGCATCATCCTCCGTCCCGTCTGCGAAGACCGCGGCGGGGAAGAGAGAGAACAATACACAGAGTGCACAGAGCGCGGCAAGGAGAACGGAAAGAGAATGCTGTTTATTCTTCATGGCTCTGCGCCTCCTTTTCCCGCATGGGGATCTCCGCCGGGGCCTCGGTCTCCGTAAGCGTGTCGATCTCCATATGTGCGTTGATATCGCCGTTGAAGCGGCCGTGGATCTCCGCGTCTATGTAGCCGTTGACGTAGCCGCGAATGCGGCCGTCGAGATGGACGACGCCCGTGCGGCTGAAGATCGTCCCGCGGGGACTGGAAAAGCTGGTCTTGCTGATCAGCCTGTCGCCCAGCAGCAGGAGCTGCGGCAGGACGCAGGTGACAAGCAGCATTGAGATCAAGGTCCCCTTCCCGAGATACACGCCGATGGCGGAGATCGTCTCATTGGACGCGACAAACGCGATGACGCCGCCGGCGGCGGCCATCATCGTGCCGGAAGTCACGATCGTCGGGAAAGCCTTATTCAGCGCGTCGGTAATGGCTTCCTTCGGCTCAAGGCGCCTGCGCGACTCCAGATAGCGATCGGAGATCACGATGGCGTAGTCGATATTGGCGCCCATCTGGATGGCGCTGATGATCAGATATGTCAGGAAAAACAGATCCTTGTGAAGCAGATAGGGCGAGGAGAAGTTGATGAGGATGCTGCCCTGGATCACAAGGATCAGCAGCAGCGGCAGGCCGACCGAGTGGAAAGTGAAGATCAGGATCAGCGTGACGAAAACGATCTCCAGGATCGTAATGACGGTGTTGTCATTTTCAAACGAGGCCTTCAGATCGCTGCAGCTCGTCGTGTCGCCCACGATGAAGCTCACATCGTAATATCGCGCCGCGATGCCGCGCAGGGCGCTGAGATACTCATAACTCTCCGCGCCCTCGGAGGGGACGTCGGAATCGATGACGATGCGGCTCCAGTCGTCGCTGAGAAGCTGGAGCTTGCCGTCGTCGAGCTCCTCCTTCATCTCGTCGATCCGGTCCTGCGTCTCCTCGTCCAGATCGAGCGTGACGTTGTCCTTGCTCTCGAGCAGATAGTCGAAGACGTCCAGCAGGGCGATGCGATAGCTGTCCATGCCGGTCACGGCCTTGCCGTATTCGTTGTGCTCCAGCGCGTAGCTGCCGTAGACAAGCTCGGCGATCTCGATGTCGAGATCCAGAAGCTCGGCAAACTGGCGCGGCGTCACCTCGTCGAGCAGCTTGTAATCGTCGATGGCGTCGATGTCGGAAAGACCCGTGACGGAGATTGTGTGACGCAGTTCCTTGATTTCGGCGACGATCTCTTTTTCACTCTCGTTGTCCCCCGCGGGGATGATCATGGCGAAGGTGTTTGGCGTGCCGAAGGTGGATTTGATCTTCTCCTTGGCAAGCTGGATCTTGTTTTTGCGGATCGACTCGACGCTGTACTGATCGTAAACGTAATTGGCGCGTTTCGAGCAGAAGAAGGCGCCGAGGAGCAGCAGGACGAACAGGAAGGGGATCACCTTGCGCGTTTTATAGGCAAATCTGCCCAGGAAGGGGATATCGGGCAGGAAGCGGCGGTGAGCGGTCCTCTCGATCAGACCCGAAAAGGCCACCAGCAGTCCGGGCATCAGACAGAAGACGGTGAGCAGACTGATCATAACGGCCTTGATCAGAACAAAGCCCATGTCCGCTCCCAGCTTGTACTGCATAAAGGTCAGCGCGAGCAGACCGGAAATCGTCGTAAGGCTGCTTCCCGTGATCTCGGGGATGGCCTTGCTCAGCGCGTCGATGGCGGCCTCGCGCGGCTCCTTGCCGGCGGCGCGTTCTTCGGTGAAGCGGTGGCACAGGATGATGGCATAGTCGATCGCAAGCGCCAGCTGCAGCACCAGCGCGATGGAATCGGTGACGAAGGAGATCTCGCCCATGAGGAAGTTCGTACCCATGTTCAGAAGCGCCGCAGCCCCGAAGGTCAGGATCAGCACCGGGATCTCGCCGTAGGTGCGCGAGGTGACGAGCAGCACCAGTATGATGATCACAAAGGCGATGACGTCCACAATGACCATCTCGCTGTCGATGATCACCTTCAGCGGATTTCCGACCTTGGTGTTGACGTAGAGGTCGTACACGCCGAGCCGTTCCTCGATCTCATCGAGCGCGGCCTTGCTGGAAGGGTCGTCATTCGCACCCTGGAAGGTAACGTCAAAAAGACCGGAAAGCTTTTCATAGTGCCCGTCGGCGTCCTCGAACTCCACCTTCTTGACGTTTTCCACGCTCTCGATCTCCGCGGCGATGCTCCTGGCCTGGTCGAGCGAGATGTTGCGCACGACGATCTGCGCCGTGTCGTAGGTGACGAACTCCCGATCCATGATATCCAGGCCGAGACGCGTCTCGGTGTCGGCAGGAAGAAAATGCTCAAGGCTGTCGTTCGTGACAACGAGCGTGCTGGTATATACGCTCAATGCGGCGAGCGCGACGAAAACGATCATGATCAGCCTGCGCCGATCCACGATCCAGCGCGCGATCGCCGTCATCAGATGGCTTTTTTTATCCATATATCAAGCGTCCTTTCACAAAGCGGACAGATCTGAAATAAACACAACCGAGGAGACATTATAATACAGAAAAGAAGCTTTGCAAGAATTGATAATAATTTGGCAAATGCAGTCCGCCTGTTCAAAAAAGCGATTTTGATACAAATGACAGTTGCCCGGAAGCGGAACGGAGTGATATACTTAAAAACAAGAACGAACACCGGAAAAAACGATAAAAAGGAGGGTTTCCATGGCCTCATACAACAAGCTCTCCCCGGCTGCGGCCGAGAAGCTGCGCGCCGTCGTCGGCGACGGCCGCTTCCAGTACGGCGACGCGGTACGGGAGGAGTATTCCCACGATGAGATGCCGATCTACGGGCGCTGTCTGCCCGAGGCGGTCTGCCTCGCCGAGAGCACCGAGGAGGTCTCCGCGATCCTGAAGATCTGTCATGAGGAGAACGTCCCCGTCACGGTGCGCGGCGCGGGCACGGGCCTTGTCGGCGGCTGTGTTCCGATCGCGGGAGGCATCGTGCTGAGCACGATGAAGATGAACAAGATCCTGTCCTATGATATGAACAACCTCGTCGTGCACACCCAGCCGGGCGTGAGACTCTGCGATCTCGCTGCCGACGCGCTTTCCCACGGTCTGATGTATCCGCCCGACCCGGGCGAAAAGACCGCCACGGTGGGCGGCAACGTCTCGACGAACGCCGGCGGCATGCGCGCCGTCAAGTACGGCGTGACGCGCGACTACGTCCTGGCGATGACCGTCGTGCTGCCGGACGGGCAGATCATGAAGCTGGGCAAGACCGTGTGCAAGACCAGCTCCGGCTACAGCCTGCTGCATCTGATGATCGGCTCGGAGGGCACGCTGGGCGTCATCACGGAGCTCACCCTGAAGCTCGTGCCCAAGCCGCGGATGGACGTGAGTCTGATCCTGCCCTTCTGCGACATCGCCACGGCGATCGCCTCGGTGCCGGCGATCAAGCTGGCCAACCTCGATCCGCAGTCGATCGAATTCATGGAGCGCGATATCGTCGACTCCTCCGCCGCCTTCACCGGCAACGCCGTGTTCCCCACGGTCGTGAATGGCAAAGAGGCCGGCGCCTACATCCTCGTGACGCTCATCGGCGACAGCGAGGCCGAGCTCACCGCCAAGATGGACCGTCTCGGCGAGGTCGCCGAGAAGACGGGGGCCTACGACACGCTGGTCGTGTGGACGGACGGGCTGAAAAAGGACGTCTGGGCCGCGCGCAGCGCCTTCCTCACGGTCATCGAGGCCGAGACGAAGCTGCTCGACGAGATGGACGTCGTCGTCCCGGTCGACCGCATCGCGGAATTCCTCGTCTACACCCACGACGAGGCCGAGCGCCAGGGCGTGTACGTGCGCTCCTTCGGCCACGCGGGCGACGGCAACCTGCACATCTACTGCTGCTCCAACGATCTGGAGGAGGACGAGTTCAAGCGCCGCGTGAAGCGGCTGATGGACGCCTGCTACGCCAAGTGCACCGAATTCGAGGGCCAGGTCTCCGGCGAGCACTCGATCGGCCACGCGAAGAAGGCCTATCTGCGCGAGTCCGTGGGCGAGACGGCCTACGGCCTGATGGGCGCGATCAAGCAGGTCTTCGACCCGAAGGGGATCCTCAATCCCGGCAAGGTCTGCCACGATGCGGAAGGAGGTGCCGAGCATGCTTAACATCCTCGTGTGCGTCAAGCAGGTGCCGGACGTCAACCTTGTCAAGATCGACCCGGTGACCGGCAGCCTGATCCGCGCGGGCGTGCCCGCGATCCTCAACCCGCTGGACGGCAACGCCCTGGAGGCCGCCGTCCGGACAAAAGAAAAGTACGGCGGGACCGTGACCGTCATCACGATGGGGCCCGACCAGGCCGCCGAGGCCCTGCGCGAGTGTCTCGCCGCCGGAGCCGACAGGGCCGTGCTGCTGTCCGACCGCGCCTTCGCCAACGCCGACACGCTGGCGACGAGCTATGTGATCGTCACGGCGGCGAAGCTGCTGGGCAAGTACGATCTCATCTTCTGCGGCAAGGAGTCCCTCGACGGCGCGACCGGCCAGATGGCCAGCCAGCTCGCCGAGCGCTTCGACGCCAGCCAGCTCAGCTCCGTCTGCACCGTCCTGGAGGTCGACGAAAAAGAAAAGACCGTCACCGCCGAGCGCGAGCTCACGGGCGGGATCGAGACCGCGCAGGCGCAGCTTCCCTGTCTGATGACCGTCGAGAAGACGAACTACCGTCCGCGCATCCCCAACCTCAAAAGCTGGAAGGCCTCGCGCACGGCGCCGATCGAGAAGTTCACGTCCGAGACCATTCCCGGACTCGACCGCGCGCAGATCGGCGACCCAGGCTCGCCGACGAAGGTGCCGCGCACCTACCCGCCCGAGAAGGGCCCCGGCGGCGAGATGATCCGCGAGGGCAGCGCGGCGAAGGACGCCGAAAAGCTCTTCGCGCTGATCGCGGACAAGCTGTGAGGAGGTGAGCGGGATGAACAAGAACGAATACAAGGACATGTGGGTCTATATCGAGCACCAGGGCGGCAAGGTCCTGCCCGTCTCGCTCGAGCTCTGCTGCGAGACGAGAAAGCTCTGCGACGCGGCGGGAGAAAAGCTCTGCGCCGTCGTCGTGGGCGAGCTGCACCGCAGCGAGCTGGAAAAGGTCATGGACTGCGGCGTGGAAAAGCTCATCCGCGTATCCGGCGCCGGCTACGAGCGCTTTTCCGTCGACGCCTATACCGAGCTGTTCACGAAGCTCTGCCGCAAGTACAAGCCCTCGGCGGTGCTCGTCGGCGGCACGATCGACGGACGCGACTTCGCGCCGCGCTTCGCCTGCCGTCTGCCCACCGGCTGCACCTCCGACGCGACGCAGCTCGTCTACGATCCCAAGACCGGCGATATCGAATTCATCGAGCCCGCCGTCGGCGGCAAGATGATGGCCGTCATCACCGTGCCCTTCGTGCGTCCGCAGGTCGGCACGATCCGCCCGGGCACCTTCAAATACGTCCCGACCGGCGCGCGCCCCTGCGAACTGATCGAGGAGAAGATCGACTTCCCCGTGGAAAAGATCCGCACGAAGGTCCTGGACTTCCTGCCCGACGAGGAGGACGAGAGCCTGAACATCGCGGACGCGGAGTACATCGTCTGCGTCGGCAACGGTCTCAAGGGCGCGGACGCGCTGGGACGCTACCGCGAGCTCGCCGAGCTGCTCGGCGGCAAGCTGGGCTGCACCCGCCCGGTCTTCGACCGCGGCGTGCTGCCCTACAAGCTGGTCATCGGCCAGTCCGGCGTCGTCGTCAAGCCGAAGGTCTATATCGCCTTCGGCGTGTCCGGCGCGGTCAACCACGTCACCGGCATCACCGACTCGGACGTGATCGTCGCCGTCAACCGCGACCCGGAGGCCGCGATCTTCGGCTACTGCAGCTACGGCATCGTCGGCGACATGGACGAGGTCTGCGACGCGATGATCGCACAGTTGAAGGGGAGAAAATAAATGATCCGCATCCCATACGGAAAGAGCTTTATCGAATACGACGAGGGAAA
>JAEEGI010030442.1_pt1 | contig 10147 bp, 8 predicted proteins | sample 8958751 | NCBI WGS metagenome assembly JAEEGI01 (sample SAMN16246545, study PRJNA631951) | gut metagenome | biome: gut microbiome; feature: rumen; material: KS-attached | host: Bos | place: Iran: Karaj | collected 2018-10 | reverse complement strand
CCGATACTGGAGAAGCCGACCTTGAAGATGCCGATGCCTGCCAGGCGGATCTTCTGACCCATCTCCAGGAAGTGCTTCATGGCAGCGCCCAACTCGTCAAGAGCGGCCTTGATGTCACTGCGCTTCAGCGTGGCCTGTGTCTGGATGAAGTCGGCAATCTCGTCCGTCTCAACGAACTTCTCGTCGTACACGGGCTTGGCATAATACTTACCGTAACTCTTCGCATTGTGCGAATTCTTGTTCTGTGATTTGATGTACTTCTGACTCATAGTCTAAATTTTAAAGAATTAATAATTTAAGAAGACAACTGAAACAACTATAACAACTATCCGGAATTGTTGTCCTATGTTGTCCATGTTGTTTTTTCTAATTCTGCCGTAGGAATATCACCTTTGGGTCGCTCCTGACGTTCCTTCCACCTGGAGGCGAGTCACCTTGCGGTCGTAGATAAGTCACTTTACCCCCCTAAACTGACTTCGGAACGGGTCGTAGATGACTGCGGAACAGGTAGAAACTAACGTCGGAACGGGTCTAAAGTGCCATTCCTTGGCTCACTTGCCTTAACGAGTACAAGTGAAGTGCAAGGCGAACGCAGAGCCGAGCTCGCTCGAGCTTTGCTGAGCCGCAGCCTTCACTCGCGATGCATCTCAAATGCATTGCAAAGGTACGACATTGAGGAAGGCCGATTTCCGTTTCCTTCCGTTTCCTCCACATTCTTCCTAATACTTCCTAATACTTCCCAATAAAGAGCAGATTTCCTTTGTCTAATAGTGTGCTATATCAAAAGAATTGTGTACCTTTGCAGTCAAATTTAGAAGTAAAGCATGAAATACAAAGAATTTGAAGATATATTCTCAGCCAAAAGAATGCAGAAATATGTTTTGGCCTGTGGTGGTGATACTCGCCGAGCTATGACACTCTATCGGTATAATCTGAAACTATCACAAGAGATGTTTACACTGATTAGCTGTTTTGAGGTGGCTCTACGCAATCGTATAGACAACCAGATGGTTGCCTACCTCGGCAACGACTGGCTGCGTGACCTCATTATGCCAGGTGGAAACTTTTATAGTGACCGTAGTGTGGAGAAAACTAAAAAGATTATCACAAACGCATATAACGAATTGCAAAACAGCGGTAATTACTCTCACTCCAAATTATTGTCGGCAATGGAGTTTGGCGTGTGGAAGTATCTATACTCTAATGCCCACTATCGCCTGACTGGCCGAATTCTTTTGAGGGCTTTTCCCAATAAGCCACGTTCGTCTGCACAAATCCAGTACGATCACAACTACATCTTTCATGAACTCAATTTTATCAATAATATCCGTAATCGCATTGCCCATCATGAGCCAATCTGCTTTGGCAATCCTGTTGGCATCGATACCACTTATGCGTTGTCACACTATGCACGTATGATGACCCTCTTTCAATGGATGGGCATTGATGCTCCACGAATGCTTTATGGCCTTGATCATGTGGGGCTAGTATGCAGTAAAATGATGTGTATCTGATCAGTTAAGAACAATTTTGCAAGAAAAAAGCATAAAAAGTGCCTAAATATTTGCAAGTTTCAAAAAAACTTCTTATATTTGCAGCGTTAATTCCTGGTAGTCCCTGAAGTAATTCAAACTATCAGGTGTTATTTTTTATGTCCCCTCACTCCCCCACGTCAATGCAGAATTTATCAACAATGAATTGGACGATATGAGGTGGAAGTACCTTCATGTGCTGTTGCATACCCATCGTTTCCAACTCACTAAGGAACGGCTCACACCAACTCATCAGCGTTTTCGTAGAAACGCCTGCACTATCCGCTAATTGCTGTTTACTCATTGCTTTCATCTTAAATCTCCGATTTAATATAACTTCTTACATCTTACTTCTAACTTCTTACATCATGCCTCCCATGACACTATGACGATAGTGACGTTATAATTTGAGAATTTATAGATTCTACGCGTACCGTGCGCAGTACGCGAGGGTTTTGTAAATCCTGTCGTCATAACGTCACTTCGTCACTGCCCAGCTGTTTCTGGCGCTCCTTGATCTCCAGCGGGCTGCGCTGCACAACAATATAGCCACGCGTGCTATTGGTACGGCGGAACGTGAAGCCCAGAGCGGTAAAGGCATGGCCTATCCTGCGGTCGCTGAGTCGCTGAGAGATATTGCCACCGATGATCTGCAGAGCACGTGAGACAGGCATGAACTCACCGACCTCGCCGTTGACAGGTATGCGGAAGTAGGTATCCACCAACTCTCGCTCCAAGTTGATGGTCTCGTACGCCTCATTATGCTGTTGCAGCCGTTCTATCTCGGACCTGTCGAACCAGTACTGGAAGCCCTGCTGGTACAGCGTGTAGGCTTGCGCGTAGATGCCGTCGTAGTCGAAGGGCGACGTCAGGGGCGACTCGATGCTTTTCACCTCGAAGGGCAGCCAGCGGCGCGTGCCCGTCGTGTCCGACAGGAACTGCACGTTGTTGCCCGTGCCGCAGAACGACGCCAGGTGTGGCAGCGATTCGTGGTAGCGGCCGTAGGCCTTGCGCTCGTTGATGGAGGGCATGGTCATCGTACCCTTCATCTTGTTCAGCTCCTTGGGCAGCATCGAGTCCAGCTCCTCCCAGCACATCAGGCCGTATTGCGCCAGCACCAGCCGGTCGTCCTTCGTCAGCATGGCGGAGTCGGTCTTCGTGTAGAAGTATTCGCGCAGCTGGGGCGGCAGCAGGTTGGCGAACCATGTCGTCTTGTACGTGCCCTGCTCGCCTATCAGGATGAGCATCACGTTGTTCACTACCTTCGCATCGACCCACGACGCCACCATGCCCACCAGCCATTTCTTCAGGTACTGGTAGAAGAGTATCTGCTCGTCAGCGTCGCCCTTGACGATCACCGTCAGCGAGAGTCTAAGGATATGGTCGCCCTGTTTGGGCGTCCATGGTGACAAATGCTCCAGATAGTCGCGGAACGGATGATACTTCGGCACATAGTCCGACTCGACGACATTCAAGAGGTGCTGCTTGATGACGGCCTTCTCCTGACACAGCTCCATCCACAGCGTGTTGATGTCGCGGTCGGTGAGGTTCGTGTAGCCGTCCGTGGCGCACTCGTCGCCGCCGAAGATGGTCAGCAGGCCTCGCTCGTCGGCCCTGATGACGGGACCCTTCGACAGCCAGTGAATCTCTGGGCGCCCCCGCACCTCGTTATACCGCAGCCACACGCGACTGTCCAGCATCGCCTTAATCTCCTCTGGCGTGGCATACGTATCCTGCCACGACTTCTTGTGCTCACGCGGAGCCCCCTCCTTCTGCTCTTTCTCCTTTTTCATATACTGAAATTTGCTTCCGGCGGCAAAGGTATAAAAAAGAAAAAACAATTACCCCCTACAATGTACGTACATATAGGGGGTATAACGTGGTGCAAAAATGTATGATTATTGGAACATTTCCTTCAAGATGTCACGAAATTGTAATGATTGATGCTGTTCAAGTGCATCATGATAGTCACGATACATATTACGGCGATTCCACAATGCTTCAAAAAACTTCCATTTCTCCTTGATGCCTAAACATCTGGCTATTTCAAAAGCCAGCAGTGCAGCTTGCGTGCGGGAAATCAGCGGTTGGTAGTTAGCATCCACATAGCCCGCAGCCTGGGTTTTCCTCCATAGTGCCATAGCTGCTTCGGTACTGAGTTTGGGGGGCAGTGATGTTGGTGTATCTTTCACTGGCTTGGCAGGTGTTGTGTCCTGCTGTTGTCGCTCACTAAAGATTTGAGTGTCGATGTGGTTAACATACTGTGCGCCTGGGGCGACGAATACTAAATTATCAATTTTGTTGATGCCTGCCTGATGAAGTTGTTCAAGCAGACGGTTAAATAAGCCGAGGGCTTCCACGTCGTTGTTAATGATCATTATATATTATTTAAAGAGTTATTTGTCTATAATTAAAGGGAATAAGAGCCCTGACAAGACTACGGAATTATCTTATCTAATTATTTTTACACAACAAAGCCTTCAGTTCTTGCAAACGAAGAACTGACAATTATGAGTTGGGAGAATTCTCAAGTCGCTCCCCCATTTCAAGGAAAGCAATCCAAGAAATGGAGCCTGGTATTGTATTCATTTCAATGAAAATATTTGTTATCCTTAATTATTTTGCAAAATTACAACATTTTTAGAAGATATCAAAAAATTCATAGAATTTTTCTATATAAATACATTGAAATTTACAATTTAGGCTTCATAATCAGACTATTTTACCACTTTTCATGTAAAAGTCGACAAATTGTTTTGTATTCTGCTCACTTATTCGTACCTTTGCACTTGAACATTGGCGCATGCCTCGGTGGAGGTGCCAGTGTGACATCGAGGGTAAAACAAAACAAGCGTTTGCTGTTTATTCAATAACGTTCGGGAAACTTGGCGGTGGAAAGAACAAGAAAGTAGAATAATAGTGGATGCTCACGTATGTGGGCACTACTGCATCTACTTTCTTAGGTTTCCGCCAAGTACCTCCGAACGGGATGTGGTTTAAGGTGTCCACTTCTCGTTTCATTAAGGTGCTTGTCGGAAACCGTTGTTATCTGGATTTACTGGAGTTGCTTTGTTTGATGATGCCCCATCATTAAACTCTAAAAGTTATGGCGGTAATTAACGACCTGATAGAAAGGATTAGCGACCCTGAGCTGCGTCGACGTATCAGCGAAGAGGTGGCACGTATGCAGAAGCAAAAGAAATTCGGGCTGGTGTTCGAGGAACATCTGCCTGAAGCTACCCCATTATACGACATTCCCATCAAGAAGAAGTCTCTGGTATCCTTAAAAGACAAATACTTTAAGGACTTTTACCTGGTAAAGGATATCAATGGCGACAAACTGATTTGTGAAAAACAAGATGATAGTCGAGAGAAGATAGAACTAAATCGAAATGACGTTGTGGCTGTAGCTCAGTTTGGTCAACCAATCTATCCCTATCTGAAGCCAATGGATGCCGTCAAGAATGCACCAGACAGTGACTTGTGGCATACACTAATTGAGGCTGACAACTATCATGCTTTGCAACTGTTGGTTTATCTTTACGGCGGTATGGTTGATTGTATTTATATTGATCCACCATACAATACGGGAGCTAAGGACTGGAAATACAACAATGACTATGTTGACTCTTCTGATGCTTATCGTCACAGCAAATGGCTGAGCATGATGAAGAAGCGTTTGCTTTTAGCCAAGAAATTGCTGAACCCTAAAGATTCTGTTCTGATAGTAACGATTGATGAAAAAGAGTATCTTAGATTGGGTTGCCTTTTGGAGGAAATGTTCCCCGAGGCAAGAATTCAGATGGTAAGTAACGTGATTAATTCTGCAGGTGTAACAAGAGGTGATGAGTTTTCACGTTCTAATGAATATCTATTCTTTGTTAAAGTTGGTACATCTTCTCCTTGCCGTTTACCATTAGATGATGAATGGCGAGGTAACATGAAATCCAAAAAGAAAGAAAAGTTAGTGTGGAATCAACTAATGAGAGCAGGAACAAATGCTAGACGTGAAGATAGACCAAAACTTTTTTATCCTTTATTTATTAGCAATGATGGATTAAGAATTGTTGATATCGGTGAACCTCTTCCTCTTGACAAAGATAGAAATGAGATTTTATCATATGAGGGTGTTTCTGTTATTTGGCCAATTCGTTCAAATGGTGAAGAAGGAAACTGGCAAGTAGAACCGAAAACTTTGCGAGAACTATATAGAAAGGGTTATGTGAGATTAGGTAGTTTCACAGAGAAAGGAATGGCTATTACGTATTTGAAAAGTGGTGAACAAAATAAAGTTGAGACCGGTATTTTCAAAATAATAAGTTATCGAAAAGACGGATCAATAATTGAAGGAGAGATGGAATGTGAAAGAGAATATATCCCAGGAACTCAATGGGATATTCCTACCCATAATTCAACATATCATGGGTCACAATTACTTAATAAAGTAATCGGAGCAAAGCGTTTTGATTTCCCTAAATCTCTCTATGCAGTCCATGATACAATTCGTTTCTTTGTTGCAAACAAACCTAATGCGTTAATCGTTGATTTCTTCGCAGGCAGTGGTACTACACTCCATGCAGTGAATTTACTAAATGCAGAAGACGGAGGTAAACGCCGGTGTGTCATGGTGACGAATAATGAAGTTTCAGAGGCAGAAGCAAAGGCGCTAAAGAAAAAGGGCTATCAGCCAGGCGATGCTGAATGGGAGAAATATGGCATAGCCCAATACGTAAACTGGCCTCGAACGGTTTGCAGCATTGAGGGTCATGATATCAACGGCAATCCTTTGAAGGGTAATTATCTGAGCAACGACCATCCCATGGCAGACGGCTTTAAGGCTAATGCGAAGTATTTCAAACTTGGTTTCTTGGATAAGTATTCAGTAGAGGCTTATCGGCAATTCCGTGAACTATTGCCACTGCTTTGGATGAAGGCTGGTGCTATCGGCGAGTGCCCCACTCTAGAAGGCAAAGGCATACCATCATTCATGATATTGGATAAAAACAAGATGGCTATCCTGACAGAAGAAAGCAACTATGCTGTATTCTTGGAACAGATGAAAGATAGAAAGGATATAAAAACCATCTTCTTAGTTGTGGATTCTGAGATTGGATTCCGCGAGATGGCAGCTCCGTTTAAGTGGGCCAAGACGTATCAGCTTTATAAAGACTATTTGGAGAACTTCAGCATTAACTACGACAAATAAGGCAACGCTATGACATCGACACTATTTCCTTTTCAAACAGAGGCATTAGATAAACTCCGCTCATTTTGCAAGAAAGCAAAGCGCGACTACAAAGATGATGGTGAGCATACTATCATTACGCTGGCTGCTCCGACAGGCGCAGGAAAAACCATCATCATGTCTGGGCTGATGGAAAAGATATTGCGTGGTGACGAAAACAATGCTAAAGAAGAAAATTCCATATTTGTATGGTTGTCGGATGATCCAGAACTGAACGAACAGTCGATGCACAAAGTGGAACATGAAACCATGTATGAGTTACCGCTTGGCAGTCTTGAAATCATCAAAGAAGATTCGTTTGATAAAGAGGTGCTGGAAGACGGCAAGATATATTTCTTAAATATTCAGAAGCTAAGCAAGTCGAGTAATCTGACCAAGAGCAAGGATGGGCGCGAACATACTATCTGGGAGACATTACAGAACACCGTCGAGCAGAAAGGCGAAAGACTCTATTTCATGATAGACGAAGCGCATCGTGGAACACAGAAAACTGATGCCAATACAGCCAACTCTATTATGCAGAAGTTTATCTTCGGCAGTCCTAATGATAAGCTCGACAAAATGCCTATCGTAATTGGTATGAGTGCCACCATTGACCGTTTTAGTGAGCTGATAAAAGGCACTAACTCCACTACTCGTTCTTGCATTATTAAGGCTGAAGATGTAAAAGACTCTGGACTGCTAAAAGACGAAATAAACATCAGCTACCCCGGCGATAACGATATACAACGAGGTATGGCTATCCTTAAATATGCCACACATGAATGGAAAGAGAAGTGCCAACATTGGGAAGCCTATTGTCAGAAAGAGCATGAACCAACGGTATATCCCGTACTGGTAATACAGGTGGAAAACGGACATGGTGACAAGATATCTGAGACAGACCTTAATGAATGTCTGAAAGCTGTAGAGGAAGAACTGGGCAGAGAACTATATGAAGGTGAGGTGGCTCACTCTTTCGGAGAACCTAAGACTGAGCTAACTATAAACGGGCTGAAAGTACCATACGTAGAACCGTCGAGAATTGATGAAAGCAAAAAGGTTCGAATAGTATTCTTTAAGGAAAGTTTGACAACAGGTTGGGATTGCCCAAGAGCAGAAACCATAATGTCGTTCAGAACAGCTAATGACTACACATATATTGCACAACTAATGGGTAGAATGGTGCGTACTCCATTGCATCGCAGAATAGAAGGTGATGAATCGCTGAATAATGTTCACTTGTTCCTGCCCAACTATAATAGCGAGAATGTGCAGAAAGTGATAGATGCGCTCAGTAGCAATGACGGAGAGGGTATTCCCACTAAGATTAAGAAGAATGCTGTAGGGGCATCAGAGGAGCAAGAACTACATGTGGCAGAGGATAAGAAAGACGTGTTTGAATGGCTGAATAGCATACAGTTGACAACATATGTCATCAGTAAATATCGAGTAAGCAACTATCTTACGTCACTCTTCAATTTGGCATACCTTGCTGCCAATACTCAAGGAGTAGATCCAGAAGCAGCAATAAGAGTATCTAGTCAAATTGCAACCATGATACGCAGCTATATCGAAAAGCTTCAGACTGAGGGTATTTATAATAATAAGGTAGAAGAGATCAAAAAGTTTGTGCTTACCGAGAGCAAGATGGAATTCTTAAAAGATGGAAAGCTGCAGAGTTCATCTGAACTTGTACTTGAACTGACAGACTATGACATAGAACGTGAATTTGCTCGTGCTGATGCTAAATTGAAGAATGCTGGTAAGAGATATACTCGTGATTATTTCGATAAAGCAGACATGATAGACCTGATGATTGATGTGATACTATTTACGCAGTCGGAGGAATGCATGGCAGAGCTCGACAAGTATGCCAAAGCAACCTTCTATCAATATAAACATGAATACAGAAAGGTCCTTTCAAAGTATAGTGAGAATGTCAAAAGCAAATACGACAAATGCACTCGTGAAGGTGAAGAGGTAAGCGACCATTCTTGGATGCTGCCCAGCACAATCTATCTGCCAAAGGGAGAAGAAACTATTGAAGGGCACCTCTTTGTTGATGATGAAGGAAAGGCATCTTTCTCATTAAACACATGGGAGCAACAGATTATAAAGGATGCCAAGAAAGATGATGACTTTGTTTGTTGGCTTCGTAATCAAGACAGGAAATCATGGTCATTGTGTATTACTTACGAAATGGGAGGGAAGGCACACCCATTCTATCCAGACTTTGTCATCGTAAGAAAGGATAAGAATGGTAGCTATTTGCTAGACCTTGTAGAGCCTCATTGGAAAGATGAGGATAATGTGCCCAAAGCAAAGGCTATGGCAAAATATGTTGAGGACGAGGATGGCAATGTAGAACGCTTTGAGATGACAAGGGTGTATGATAATAAGATGCTACGGCTTGACTTCGCGAATCCTATTATTAGTCATCGTCTTGCAGATGCTACTAAATATAATGATGACTTTCTAGATGACCTTTTCAAGGAGTATGGGTAATAAATGACAATAAAAAATATTGAATTACAGCCGTCCATGCCATTTAAACTGGTGGGCGGCTGTAATTTTGTTGTTGAATACACAAAAGAAACCGTCTTTTGTGTGTAATAATCAGATTCATTAGTTGGAATACACCTTCATTATTTGAATTGTTTCAGCTATTTTCTCAAATAAATCAATGGTCATATCAAAATCAAAATACTTGTAAAATACAGCTTTCGCATCCAGTTTCGTGTTTTTGATGTCTTCCCAAAAACCATTATAAAACTGATTATATTCTGATTGAGTCGTATTTGGCCATTTGCCTTCATGATAGAATGTGGAATACTGAGCTATCCATTTGATGGTCATTCGCATCGTTCCCATCCCACCAAAAGGTATTTTACAATCAGTCTTTTCATATTGCTCCCAATATGACTCATCCAATTCTGGTTCTAATGGCGTACTCGAAAAATCCATAATCTCATTTTTTTCTTTCATAATGCATGTGTTTTTTATTAATAATGTTGTCCTGTTGCCTTACGCTTAGGCAAAACGGATGCAAAGGTACTCAATTATTTCGTAACTCAGCACACTCCATACGTTAAAAGAGCAAAAACGGCAAAAACTGTAGTAAAAAATGTCGTATGATTGAATATTATTTCGTATCTTTGCAAAAATATTTTGTTTGCTTATGAAAAAGAAGTCAATTCTGTTGCTGATAGCAGCAACCATGTTATCAAGTAGCGTTGTATGCGCACAGAAATACAAAGATGTGTATCTGACAGCTGAAGAGGTACCAAATGCCGTTTATTGGCTACCGGCACCGCCAGCACCAGGGTCATCACAGTTTATGGCCGACATAGCCCAGTATTTCTGGGGAAAACAGCAGCGACAGGACTCG
>JAEEGI010030438.1_pt1 | contig 10149 bp, 9 predicted proteins | sample 8958751 | NCBI WGS metagenome assembly JAEEGI01 (sample SAMN16246545, study PRJNA631951) | gut metagenome | biome: gut microbiome; feature: rumen; material: KS-attached | host: Bos | place: Iran: Karaj | collected 2018-10 | reverse complement strand
AAAGTTATGGGCTGAAATAGCTACAGAACTTGAGCCTGTTTATACAACTCAGATGGATACAACAGCAGAAGGACAGATTTTTACATCAGTAAATCAAGGTTTACAGGAAGGCATGACAGCAGAAGAAATACGTAGTTTGTTGGCGGAAAATATAGAGACTGCAACTGCGGAGATTAAACAGCAACAGATTCAGACGCTAAAAGATGCTGGTGTTTGGGACGGAGAGTAATAACTAGTTTATGTATTGGAAACAGGGGCAGGGCGAGTTCTTTGCCCCTGTTAAAAAAAGGGGTGAATAGCGTATGAGTATACGTAAAGTGTGGAAAGAATATAAAGTGGCTTATGTATATATAGCTCCTTTCTTTATTCTGTTTGCTATATTTGGGCTATTTCCTATAGCCTTCGGTTTTTATCTTAGTTTCTTTAGATGGGATGGGTTATCCCAAATGCATTTTATTGGGATAGAAAACTATCTTAATGTCTTTAAAGATCCACTTTTTTGGAAAGCATTAAAAAATACACTAGTAATAGGGATAATAGCGCATATTCCTATTCTGCTAGGAGGATTGACTTTAGCTTATATTTTGAATTCAAAGCTTGTTAAAGGTAAGAATATTTTTAAGACCATATACTTTATGCCAATGGTGACTAGTTCTGTTGCAATTAGTATTGTATTTCAACAGATGTTTGGTAATAACTATGGAGTAATTAACTGGTTCGTAACGCTTTTTGGCGGTGAAAAAGTTAATTGGCTTGGCGGAGATGGTTCGCTTATAAAAGTGGCCGTAATAGTTATGTTTGCATGGAAATGGATTGGCTGGAATATGGTTATTTATCTAGCGGGTATGCAAGGAATTAATAATGATGTATACGAGGCGGCTAGGATTGATGGTGCAAATAATGTACAGGTTTTATTTAAAATCTGTATTCCACTTATAAAACCAATAATCGTATTTACGGTTATTCAATCTACAATTGGTATGTTTAATTTGTTTACAGAACCATTCATTTTGACAGGTCAAAACTGGCAAGGTGGTATAAACAATGGTGGATTAACATTGATGACATATTTGTCGAGTAAGGCCCCACAGGGCGGAAATCTATATGGTTATGCATCATCTGTAGCCTACATCATAACAGCCATGATTGTGCTTATTTCGATTCTTGTAAACAAGGGCACATTAGACAAAAGTGATCCAGACTATATAGCTGATCAAGCAGTTAAAAGACAGAGAAGAGAAATGGCTAAAGCAGCGAGAGCATGCAGAAGAGGAGGGGCAAAATGAAGATAAAAACAATAATTTTGTATGTGGTTCTTTTGTTGGTTGCAGCTATAATGCTTTTGCCTTTTTACGACATGTTTGTAATGTCGACTAGAACAACACAAGAAATATTCTCTTTCCCTCCTTTTTTTACCTTTGGAAAGAATTTGGTAGAAAACTTCACCAATATGAATCTTTCAGTAGATTTTTTGGTGGCTTTCAAGAATAGTTTAATAATCACATGCTCATATGTGCTATTGGTATTACTGTTTTGCTCTATGGGAGGATATGCATTTGCAGTATATAACTTTCCTGGAAGAGGAGTGCTATTTGCAATCTTGTTAGGAACAATGATGATTCCTGCAACGGCTGGTATTATTCCTTGGTACATAATGATGAGTAAGTTTCATTGGGTTGATACTTTTAGAGCTCTAATCATTCCAAATTGTGCAAATGCTTTTGGAATATATTGGATGCGTCAATACTGTAAGAATAATGTTCCGGTGTCGCTAGTTGAAGCAGCTAGAATAGATGGTTGCTCAGAGTGGACAATATTCTTTAGGATTGTAGCGCCTATTCTCAAACCTGCTTATGCATCACTAGGTATCATGAATTTTGTAAATATCTGGAATGACTTCATGCAGCCAATGATGATATTGAAAAGCCCTAGGCTTCAGACATTGCCTCTTATGCTTAGAACGATGGTCAGCGATAGAGGTACGGATTATGGAGCTATGATGTTGGCAAGCACATGCGCAGTACTTCCATTATTGGTAGCCTTTTTATGTGCATCGAAATACTTTATGGATGGTCTTACAGCAGGGGCTGTAAAAGAATAAGGGGGATATATATGAGTTTTTTAATGAACAATGATCGACTTATTATGGGGGTTGATTATTATCCTGAACACTGGGAAAAAGAATTGTGGAATGATGATTTGAACAGAATGAAGGATATGGGAATTGAGTTTATACGTGTTGCTGAGTTTGCCTGGAACTTGTTTGAGCCAAGAGAAGGAGAGTACACTTGGGAGTTTTTTGACGAGTTTCTCGATTTATGCTTAGAGAAAAATATGAGAGTTATTTTCTGCACGCCTACAGCAACTCCGCCTGCTTGGCTTACTGATAAGTATCCGGAAGTGTTGAATGCTAGACAGGATGGCGTTTTATATAGGCATGGAGCAAGAAGACATTATAATTATAATTCTGTCATTTATCAGCGCTATACCAAAAATATTGTTGAGCGAATGGCTGATCATTATGCAAAGCATCCTGCGATTATTGGATGGCAAATCGATAATGAGATTAATTGCGAGATGAATGAATTCTATTCCGAAAGCGACACTGTGGCATTCAGAGAATTTTTGAAGCAGAAATATGGGACTATTTCTGAATTGAACAAAGCATGGGGAACAGTATTTTGGAATCAGACATATACATCATGGGGAGAGGTATATGTTCCTAGAACAACCCTTAGTAATAGTACAAATCCTCATGAGGTACTTGATTACAAACGTTTTGTATCTGATAGTGCTTGCAAATGGGCTAAGATGCAAAGTGATATCCTAAGAAAATATATTAAACCAGGCGATTTTATAACAACCAATGGCTTATTTGGAAATCTTGATAACAACAGAATGACTCGAGAAAGTCTTGATTTTATAACCTATGACTCATATCCCAATATGGCACATGGAATAGACTCCCATTTCATAGCGGAAAGTGTGTTGAAAGATAGGCACTGGTCGATGCTTCAAGATGAAGTGAGAGCTGTAAATGGTAACTATGGAATAATGGAGCAGCAAGCAGGGGCTCATGGATGGAATACAGCTATGGCAGCTCCAACTCCAAAGCCGGGGCAGCTTACGCTTTGGACAATGCAAAGCGTAGCCCATGGAGCAGATTTTGTCTGTTATTTTAGATGGAGAACATGTACATTTGGAACAGAAATCTATTGGCATGGTATTTTAGATTACAGTGGACGCGATAACCGGAGAAAAAAAGAACTTACGGATGTTCACGATAAATTTGTGAAGATGTCTTGTTTGGCTGGAAGCAAGTATAAGGCTGAAATAGGTATAATTGAAACATATAATAATATTTTTGATTCTGAATTAGATGCTTGGCATGGAAAAATTGAAAATGCAAGTAAAATGGGTATATACGAAGCTTCACAGTTCACCCATACACCTATAGATTATGTATATATTCATAATCATACAACGGTAAATGATTTATCAAAGTATAAAGTATTATTCTATCCACATGCAGTCATCGTTACTGAGAGTGAAGTAAAAGTTTTGACAGAGTATGTTGAGAACGGAGGAATTCTGGTACTTGGATGCCGAGCTGGTCAAAAGAATGATAATGGAGTATGTACACAGAAACTTTTACCGGGACTTTTACGAGAATTAACAGGAACAGATGTAGTGGAACACACTCTTGTAGGCAAAGATGAAAATGTTTATGTCGATGTTTCAGGAAAAGTATTTGAAGCGCCAACTTTTAATGATGAACTTGCACCGATAGGTGATGCGAAAGTTTTAGGAAAATATGTTGGAAGCTATTACGAAGGCGTTCCTGGACTTATTGAGAACGAATACGGTAAAGGAAAAACATACTATTTTGGAGGATGCTTTAACAGGTCTACAGCACAGGCTTTCTTTGAGATGCTTAATGTATGTTCACCTTACGATGAAGTAGTATCATTGCCAGAGACATGTGAATTGTGCGTGCGCGCAAAGGATGATAAAGAATATATTTTTGTGCTGAATTATAGCAAGGATGAACAGACAATAAATATAAAGCAACCGTTGATTAATTTATATACTGGTGGGGAAGTATTAGGTGAACTAGATTTGGCAGCATATGAAACACTAGTCTTAGTTAAATAATCATTTCTTTCTTCAATATCTCCAAAGAAGCAGAGGATATTTTCCTCTGCTTCTTTATGTGGCTATTTTGTATAGAATTAGTTACTATAGACATAAGTAGGATATTGGAAGAGCGATAAAGGAGGGGGAGTTATGTGTACTGCAGCAACATACTATAGCAAAGATCATTACTTTGGTAGAAACCTTGATTTGGAGTTTTCTTATCACGAGACAGTAACCATCATGCCTAGGAACTACAAGTTTCCTATCAGACATCAGAATGATTTGGATAGCCATTATGCTCTAATAGGAATGGCTTTTGTGGTGGAAGACTATCCACTTTTCTATGACGCTATCAATGAAAAAGGTGTTGGTATGGCAGGGCTGAACTTCCCAGGCAATGCAGATTACAAGGAAATGAATCATGACAAAGATAACGTTGCTCCCTTCGAGTTTATTCCATGGATATTGGGGCAGTGCGCATCTGTAAATGAAGCCAGAACATTGCTTGAAAGAATCAATCTCATTAATGAGAACTTTAGCGAACAGCTTCCTCTATCGCCACTTCACTGGATGATATCTGATAAAACAGAGTCTATAGTAGTGGAGCAGACTAAAGAGGGGCTTCGCATTTACGATAATCCTGTTGGAGTAATGACTAATAATCCAACCTTTGATATTCAGCTATTTGAACTGAACAAATACATGGCTCTTTCTACTGAGCCGGCACAAAATACTTTTGCTAAAAACTTATCCTTGCAACAGTATAGCCGTGGCATGGGAGCCATCGGCTTGCCTGGGGATTTATCATCTACATCCCGTTTTGTGAAAGCGGCTTTCACTCGAATGAATTCCGTATCAGGCGAATCAGAGCTGGAAAGTGTAAGTCAATTCTTCCATATCCTTGGTTCAGTGGACCAGCAGAGGGGATGCGTACACCTAGGTGATGATGCGTATGAAATCACCATCTACACATCCTGCTGTAATTTGGATAAGGGAATCTACTATTACAATACCTATGAAAACCACCAGATTACTGCGGTGGATATGCATAAAGCGGATCTGGATGGAACAAAGCTGAGTACATATCCACTGAGACAGGGTGAGAACGTGTTGTGGGAGAATTAGGGTTTATTATTACATCAACTTTACACTAGATAACTATATTAATTACATATTCTTTAATGTAAGAGGAGGTAGCATATGGGTGAAATGAACACAAAGGCAATGTACAAATTATCTTATGGGCTGTTTGTGTGTACGGCAGTACAAGGCGACAAGATCAATGGCTGTATTGTCAACACAGCTATTCAAGTTGCATCAGAGCCAAATCGTATTTCAGTAGCTATCAACAAGGCAAACTATACTCACGATATGGTGAAAGCCACTGGACAGTGCAATATCTCTGTCATTAGCCAGGATGCTACCTTTGATTTATTCAAGCATTTCGGCTTCCAATCCGGTAGGGATGTAGATAAGTTTGCTGATTATCCAACCGCGCATTACCAGACTTCAGAAAACGGCATTCCATATATTACAGCAGGAACCAACGCGTACTTTTCATTGAAGATAGAACAGACTGTAGATCTGGGTTCTCATACTCTTTTTATATGCGAACCAGTAGCCATGGAAGTCCTCTCGGATACAGTCTCTGCAACATATGAATACTATCAAAGCAACATTAAGCCAAAGCCAGAGGTAGTTGGAACCACTACCAAAGGAGAGACTATCTGGCGCTGCCGTATATGTGGATACGAGTGGGTTGGCGAGGAGCTTCCAGATGATTTCATCTGCCCTATCTGCAAACATCCTAAGGCAGACTTTGAGAAAATAGAGCAAAGGTAAAAAGGAATCAACATGAAAAAATCTATCATAGAAAAAGCACATGATTTCATCCTAAAAATGCCAAGCTTCCTAGAAAAGATAGTGGCAGCCATACTGTTGGTGGGTGTTGCGTATAGCTGCATCCAATTGGGAATACATGTGGTATCACTGACTGAGCTGGCATTTGATGAATATATCGAAGATATTTTAGTCACAGCATTTAATGCAGTGATTGTTATAGAGTTTATTAGAATGCTTATAAAGCATTCCATGAATACCATTGTAGAGGTCTTGATATTTGCCATCGCCAGGGGACTAGTAGTTGGGCATGAAGCTCCGTTGGAAACATTGATTCGTATAGTTTGCATTGCAATTCTTTTGGCGTGCCGTAAGTATCTGTTCTATGAGAAGGATTTTGAGGAAGAGATGTAGGGGAAGAGCGGAAAGGGGCTCACTTTACCCACCCTTTACATTTCCCCTCCATAATACAAGTGCAAACATTTGGAAAATTTCTTGTATTAAGGAGGCATGAAATGGACATTTTTATGATTCTGAAGCTACTAGGCGGGCTGGCCCTCTTCTTGTATGGGATGAAGCTCATGGGCGATGGCCTGCAAGCATTGGCTTCGGGGAAGATGACCCAGATACTGGAGCGTCTTACCAACAAAACTATTTATGGTGTGCTGTTAGGCGCAGGTGTCACCGCGGTGATTCAGTCATCATCGGCCACCACGGTAATGGTGGTGAGCCTGGTAAATTCCGGTGTGATGAGCCTGCGTCAGGCGGTTGGCGTAATCATGGGCGCAAACATCGGCACCACCATCACATCCTGGATGTTATCCATGGTGGGCATCCAAAGCGATGCGGTGTTTATCAAACTGCTCAAGCCATCATCCTTCGCACCAATCCTTGCCATGATCGGAGTGGTGCTTTACATGAAGGCAAAGGAAAATGCCAAGCGCACAAACATATCCCATCTATTAATCGGATTTTCTGTGTTGATATTTGGAATGGATGCAATGAGCGCATCAATGGAGCCACTTGCCCACAGCCCATTTTTTGAAAACATGCTGGTTGCAGTTTCCAATCCATTCTTTGGAATCCTAGTTGGTATGGTGTTTACTGCCATCATCCAAAGCTCATCGGCATCGGTGGGAATCCTGCAGGCGCTGTCTTTGACTGGAGCAGTCAGCTTTGGTGCGGCACTTCCTATCATCCTAGGGCAGAATATCGGCACATGCTCCACAGCGTTGCTATCATCAGTGGGAGCCAGCAAAAATGCCAGGCGAGCATCCATGATTCATTTGTACTTTAATGTGGTGGGTGTTACCGTATTTACGTTAGCTTTTTATGGATTAAACATGATTTTTAATTTTGAATTCCTAACGGCGGCTGTTGGCCCGGTGGCCATCGCAGTTATCCATTCAGTTTTCAACGTAGGAAGCACCATGATAATTTATCCATTCTCGAAGCATCTGGTGCGCCTGGCAGAATACACAGTCCCAGATGATCGCGTGAGCACAGGTTATTCCTCTTTACATAAAATTTAGATAATCATACTATAGTATCACATAGATTGATTGTTTATGTACATATGAAGGAGGTCACTATGGCTCTTGTTTACATTGTTGAAGACGGCGAGAATATCAGAGAAATAGAAGAGTTTGCCCTGGCAAATGCCGGCTATCAGGTCGACAGCTTTGCCAATGGGGCAGACTTTTTTGATGTTTTAGAACACAATCTGCCCGACCTTGTCCTGCTGGATATCATGCTTCCTGATGAAAACGGGTTTGAAATAGTAAGGCAGCTTCGCTCCAGCGAAATTACTGCCGCCATTCCGGTGATTATGGTCACCGCTAAAACTGGTGAAATCGATTTGGTTAGAGGCCTAGAAACAGGGGCCGACGACTACATCAAAAAGCCGTTTTCGGTGATGGAGCTCACATCTCGGGTGAAGGCTCTGCTTCGTCGCACCATGGAGGCTTCTCAGGAAATCATTACCATCGGAGACCTTACCATAAATGACCAGCGTCACCAGGTGACAGTGGCTGGCCAAACTATAGAACTCACCTACAAAGAGTACGAGCTGCTGAAATATCTGGCGCTGAACCGTGGCATTGTCCTAAAGCGAACTCAGATAATGGACAAAATCTGGGGCATAGATTACGAGCTGGAATCACGCACCCTGGACATGCACATCAAGACCCTCAGGACCAAGCTTGGTAGTTGCGGCAGCCTGATTCGCACAGTTAGAAATGTTGGATATGTCATTGATTGATAGGGAGGTATCATGGCACAGAAGATTTACCTTAGATTTTTGGCGCTGATCATCGCCACGGTGCTTTGCACATCCCTCTGCGTGACCCTAGCCTACTACGCTTTGTTCGAGCGGCAGGTTCACCAGGATATGCAGGTCACCGCGCAGATTTTTAAAGATACAGAATTTTTTGACACCGCAGATGTGGCCGACTTGGAGGCTAATCCAAAGCTGATGGACGCAAAACTGCGAGTGACGTTGATAGATAAAGATGGCACTGTGCTTTTCGACAATACCGTAAATGCGGAGCAGATGGACAATCATGCCAGCAGGCCGGAGATTGTCAGTGCTATGGAGACAGGTTCTGGAGAGATAGAAAGGCAGTCCGACACCATGGGCTTAAAGGACTATTACTACGCCCTTCGCCTAAACGACGGTCGAATCCTTCGTATCGCTCAGGAAGTGGATGCAGCATGGGTGGTGTTTGCCAGTGGCTTGCCACTGTGCCTCGGCCTGATTTTGCTTATATCATTTGTCTGCGTGCTGGCTTCGCGTATCCTTACACGCCAGCTGATGAAGCCAATTGAGGATGTGGCAGGCAAGCTCAACGATGATTTTGTGGACTCACCATATCCTGAGCTTTACCCATTTATAAGCAAAATCCGAAAGCAACACGAGGAAGTGTTGGCAGCCGCAAAGGTGCGCCAGGATTTCTCAGCCAATGTCAGCCATGAGCTAAAGACTCCCCTTACCGCCATCTCTGGTTATGCGCAGTTGCTAGGCTCTGACGATACACCGCCGGAAAAGAGAAAGCACTTTGCTGACGAAATAGATAAGAACGCAAATCGTTTGCTGGCCCTCATAGAGGACATCATCAAGCTTTCTGAGCTGGACGGTGACGACAATGATGACCAGTTCGAAACTGTGGATTTGTATGAGCTGGCCGCAGAGGAGCTTGATTCATTAACTATGGCTGCCAGCCAGAGAAATATTGATATCACCTTATCTGGCTCATACACCACAGCGCGCTGCCGTCCGGATCTTATTCGTGAGCTAATCGACAACCTTGTGCAAAACTCCATCCGCTACGGTAATGATGGTGGACATGTGGCAGTCTCAGTATTAGAAGAATACGGCTACAAAAAGCTCATCGTAGAAGACGACGGCATCGGCATCCCTGCTGACGACCTTGACCGAGTATTTGAACGCTTCTACCGCGTCGACAAAAGCCGCTCCAAAGCCTCCGGCGGCACCGGCCTTGGCCTTGCCATCGTAAAACACATCGTGGAAATCCACGATGCAAAAATCCAAATAGAAAGTGAACTCGGCGCAGGAACCAAGGTTACTGTGCTGATGTAAAAAGGAAGTGTGAACCTCAGGGAGGTTCACACTTTTTCATGTTTGCGCGCCATGGGCGCGCTCTAACGGGTGTAAGTCCCGAACACGCCCAGGTAGTGGGAAGTGTATAGCCGAACAGCAAGGGTGTCCATCGCGAGGTGGAATCTGAAGGAAGCTGTAAGCAAACCTCTGGTCCGACGGACAGAAATCACATATAAGGCTAGGCTACGAGAGATAAGTTGGCATGAAACAACAAAGTCTAATTACTACCACCTTTGTAGTAGCAGAGTAAATGTGGCGGATATATAGAGGGAAAGAGTGCGTACCTTAAGCGTGGAGGTCTCACAGAGGTTCCATTAGCCTAGTAACAACGAACTGTGAGAAGTCAGCCGAGCCCATAGTAGCGAAGAAGTCTCTGTAATGGAGATGGAGCGAAGGGGTGAACAATCAATAAGTTTGAGTATGTCTCGTATTGCAGAAATGACAACAACTGCCGTAAACAATCGGGATAAAGATGGTCAAATCAAGCGAGACGGAAAGGAAAGAACGCATGGACACAAGTAGTCTAATGGAGCAGATACTATCTAGTGATAATC
>JAEEGI010030437.1_pt1 | contig 10149 bp, 7 predicted proteins | sample 8958751 | NCBI WGS metagenome assembly JAEEGI01 (sample SAMN16246545, study PRJNA631951) | gut metagenome | biome: gut microbiome; feature: rumen; material: KS-attached | host: Bos | place: Iran: Karaj | collected 2018-10 | reverse complement strand
TTTGTTGCTGATACAGCATGCTGTATGCCAGCCGCCGTTGTATGAGCATCGAGGCGTGCAGTATGCCACACATGGCACCGACTTTTGGTTCTGCTTGCCTTATTCTGTTCACGATATCAACAATGACAATAATGATCACCCTTGTATCTATTTCATGTCTGAGCACAATTGCGACGTGACCATCAGCAACCCCCTTCTAGGCTATTCGTATACGCACCATGTGATAAGCTGCCATGAGATTAACACAAGGCTCGATACCCTCAATACGGTGGAGTTTCCCTCCAGCCTTATCCACTTCCTCGACACCTTGGAGATAGGTGTGCCTAACGGGATGCAGCCGGCTGCACTACCACAGTATCGGGGATTCCATATCACCAGCACAGATACTATCAGTGTATTTTTGCTTACTTCGTCTTACCCTTCCACGTACTCGGAGGCTGTCAATATTCTGCCTACCGAGATGTTGCGAGATGAATACGTGGTGCAGACCTACCAGGCCAACCGCGGTATGTTTCAAGTGGTGGCAACTGAGGATAGTACGGTGGTGGACATAGTGCTAGGCGATGTTGATTGGATAGGGAGGCCGAAAGACAGCGTGGTGACGGTAATGTTGCACCGAGGCATGATGATTAATGTCATGGTAGGGGACAAGTGTGTCAAATACCCTGCCTGCTGTGGATCGAACCAACCGTCAGAATGCAGTGCCAAAGTAGACCCTTTGGGGCATCAGTTTGACAGTGCTTATTTTCAATATGACTCGTTGAGTGTGGATCTGAGTGGTACGTATATCAAGGCTCGCGACCATAAGCGAATTGCTGTCTTTGAAGGCAACCAGTTAGCTAAAGTTGGTGGAATGAATCCCAATAATATGTTAGAACAGGCCATACCCATCCGTTATGCAGGGAAGGAGTTCGTAATACCCAACCTGATGTTTTCGAATGTGGATTATATCCAGTTCACGGGGTTGGTGGATGGGACAGAGATAACGGTAATGGACCCTTCCAATCCGACGATGCCAACGCGTACACTGCAAGTGGATGCAAGGGAGTCGGACTGGTTCCTTATGGTGGATTCGGGCCAAGGGCCACTATATATTACCGCTACCCATCCTATTCTCACCTCGATTTTTACAACAAAGGCTCTTGCTGGCAAATCCGCCATGCTAGTGGCTGTGCCTGTTGAGTGGTGGCATAGTGGGCCAGCCAACGGCAGTCAGGTGTTTTGGGTAGACCAAAACAGGAATGGATATTCCTATTACCATTGTACCCATATACTAACTTGGACGGAACAAGTGGGAGGCATGTACTATGACCGTTTACCTATCGACACTTTGTTCCATCCGATTGCAGGTACTCCCTATAGTTATGCCTTCATTCATTACAACTCACCATTGGCTGTGAGAACGGCGCACCGCATAGAGAGTCGGAGGGGCGGCCCCTTTTGGGTGGTGTCGGATTGTTCAAGATCAGCGTTCGGAAGACCACTTTACTCATACGCTCATCTTCAAGTAGGTAAGAACTACTTGGAACTGAACGGTGTCCCTGTGGAAGAACTGCCGGCGGACAGCATCTGGTGCATGTACGACCCGATACAGTTCCACGGCTGGGTGGAGCGGCCTGCCGACAGCATCATTTGGGACTTTGGGGACGGCAACGAGGAACGCTACCGCTACGAGGACGGACAATGGGTGACCCACACCTATGCCGACACAGGACGCTTCGAGGTGAAGCGCATTGTTCAGTATATGGATGAGGCGTTGGACACGCTGTACGGCTACGTGGCGTGCAAGAGTGCTTTCACACGTCCGTCCGACACGATGACGGCCAGCATCAGGATTCACAATCACTACGATACCGCCTTCTCGGTGAGGCTGTGTGAGGGGGCTTACACATTTCGGAATTACACTTTTGAGACAACTGACACGCACTATGTGACTACCTACTGGACAGAGTCGGGGTGCGACACGCTGTGGCAAATAGACTTGGTGACCTGCCCACACTGCTCGTTCCGCAGCGACACCATCTCCGACGAGCAACTGCCGTGGATATTCAATGATATTTCCTTTGCCCACGAGGTGAGGCACTATCCTGTGTATATAGACATCGGGGAGGAGTGCGACAGCATCATCGACTACTATCTCATTGTGATACCCCACTGGGGCGAGCCGCCGTTAGATACCATCTTCGTGTTGGCACCCAATGTGATAACACCTGGGAGCGACATAGAAGCAAACAGACGTTTTAAGCTGTTTTGCAGCAAGGACATCGAGGTGGCGGAGGTGACCATCTTCGACAGGGTGGGCCGTCGGCTGGCACACTTCGACGGGCTGACCGAGGAGTGGGATGGCACTTTCAAGGGCAAGCCATGCCCGCAGGGAGCGTATGCCTATTTCGTCAAGTATATTGATGGCAGCAACCGCAACTGGAAGACCAAGTCGGGAACATTTACCATCATACGCTAAAAAAACAACTTCGACATTGATGGAAGCCGAAGTTGTTTTTTCTTTGGTAGCGGGAATCAGACTTGAACTGATGACCTCCGGGTTATGAATCCAGCGCTCTAACCAGCTGAGCTATCCCGCCAAAACCTCTTTTTTCTTTCAGAAAAGCGAGTGCAAAAGTACTAACTTTTTGTGACATGGCAAAATTTTTTTTGAAATATTTTTTCTCTATACTATAAATGAATTTTTTACGTTATCAAGTTATCATAAATTATCCCCGATATGACACCCGAAGATAAGAAACTATACAGCAATTTTGACTATGAATCGGCACTGAGTGTTCAGGAAGGTGTGAAACAACCTGGACAAGTGAATAATAGCTATCTCGAAAAGCTAAAAGCACGTCGTCAAAACGAGCCTACTGTCGAGGAACTGGTCAGTGGTATCATACATGGCGACAGAATAATGCTAAGCCGTGCTATCACTTTGGTCGAGAGTATGCGTCACGAACACCAACTGCGTGCGCAGGAGGTGATAGAGTGCTGCCTTCCTTATTCAGGCAAGTCGGTCCGTCTGGGAATCACCGGAGTTCCAGGAGCAGGAAAGAGTACTATTATTGAGGCCTTGGGTAAATACCTCACTTCTCACAACCATAAGGTGGCAGTGCTGGCCATCGACCCCTCTAGCGAGCGGTCGCGGGGCAGCATCCTAGGCGACAAGACTCGCATGGAGGAACTGTCCGTTGACCCCCATGCGTTTATCCGGCCTTCCCCTTCGGCAGGTTCGCTCGGCGGAGTGGCTCGTAAGACCCGCGAGATTATCCTCCTTTGCGAGGCAGCAGGCTTCGATGTGGTGATTGTCGAGACTGTTGGCGTCGGTCAGTCGGAAGTGGCGGCACATTCCATGGTCGACTTCTTCCTACTCCTGCAGCTGGCCAACACTGGCGACGAGCTCCAAGGCATCAAGCGCGGCATCATGGAGATGGCCGACATGATAGCCATCAACAAATGCGACCTCGACCCCATCAAGGCCGAACTGGCAGCTACGCAGTATCGCAATGCCCTCCACCTGTTTCCGATGCCCGACTCGCAGTGGATGGTGAAGGTTATGCTCTGTTCGGCATACACCCACCAAGGGGTTCAGGACCTCTGGAACAACGTCATGGAGTATGTTGCCTTCACTAAGGCCAACGGCTATTTCTATCACAAGCGCCAGCAGCAGAACATCCGCATCCTCAACGAGTCGATCGAGCAAGGCCTGCGCGACCGATTCTTCAATGCACCAGGCATGGAGGAGCGTATTGCGCAAATCAGTCAGGACATCCTAGACAACAAAATCTCTGCCTATGCCGCGGCCGACCTCCTGTTGAATACGCCGCACGAATAGTCTCTCGGCGATGCTCTACCTCCATATCCCCTTCTGCCACCGCAAGTGTACCTACTGCGCGTTCTATTCCACCGTTTCGACGGGGGGTACGCAGGCGTATGTCGATGCCTTGTGTATGGAGTTGAAACGCCGTCGGCACGAGATGGAGCATCCCTTGCTGACAGTCTATTTCGGTGGAGGTACGCCGTCGCTACTGCCTGTCTCTCAGTTGGCACAGATTGTCGACACTATCCGTGACTGTTACGACACCTCCTCCCTCGCCGAAGTGACCCTCGAGGCCAACCCCGAGGACCTTACCCCTGCCTATCTCTCCGACCTGCGGCAGCTCTCGTTCTTCGACCGTATCAGCCTGGGTGTACAGTCGTTCCACGACTCCGACCTGCGGCTGCTCAACCGTCGCCACGACGCGCGTCAGGCACTGGAAGCCATTGAGAATGTGGCTGCATCGGGATTTCAACGGCTGAGTGTCGACCTCATCTACGGTCTGCCCAACCAGACTGCCGACCAATGGTTCGACAATCTTACCCATCTCGAAGGCCTCCCCATCGACCACTTTTCTGCCTACTCTCTCACGGTGGAGGAGGGTACCATGCTCCATAGGCAGATAGAGCAGGGGAGGGTGGCGACTTGCGATGACGACACCCTTTTGACCCACTACCATGCCTTGTTAGAATGGGCAGAATTACATGGCTTTCAACAATATGAGATTTCCAATTTCTCCCTTCCAGGGCATAGGGCCGTCCATAATAGCCGTTATTGGAATCGCACCCCCTATCTCGGGGTCGGGGCAGCTGCTCATAGCTTTGACGGAGCCCGTCGGAGGTGGAATGTGGCAGATGTCCAGCGGTATATCAATAGCGTTCTTTCGGGTCCTATCGACCATGAAGAAGAGGAGCTGTCGCTTAAGGATGCCTACAACGAGTATCTGATGACTGCCCTACGCACTGTGGATGGTATTGATAAAAACCTTATTGCCAACCCCTTCGCCAATCGGCTGCAGCACGACATACGGCGTTTCCTTGATACCGGACTCATTGTCGACACGCCCACCCATTACCGTCCTACCCCCGAGGGGCTGCTTCATGCGGATGGCATAGCTGGAGAATTATTTCTATAATTAGAGTAGGATACCTGCAATATCGCCTCCGCAGTTGTCACGCAGGGCTCCAGTGACACTGTTCAGGCAGTTGTTCTGGCGGGTCAGTCGCAGATAACCCAGCAGGGCAAAGATAATCGCCTCCTTGTAGTCAATGATATTCTCGGCGGGCACCGTGATGTGGCAGCCGGGTATCTGAGCTTGTAGCCGAGCGATGAGATATTTGTTTTTTGCCCCGCCGCCGGTAACCAACATGGTGCCAATGCCCCGTCCTTTCACAGCCCCTGCCACTTGGTGGGCGATGTGTTCCACGGTGGTCGACAGCAGGTCTCCCACACCCGTTTCGGCATCGTCTATGAGAGGCAGCATGTTGGCGACAAACCATTCCTTGCCTAGCGACTTGGGTAGAGGCTGGCGGTAGTAGGCTAGTGCGTCCAGGGCTGCCAACAGCGGCTTCACTACATTGCCTCTGCGTGCCATCAATCCCCCTGCGTCGTAGGGCTTCTTCTTGCGGCGGGCCAAGTGGTTCAGTGCCATGTTGCAAGGACAGATGTCGTAAGCCTCTCGTGTGCCTTCGGGGGTCTCATAGGAGATATTGGCAATTCCGCCCAAATTCAGGCATGCATCGTACTCGCCAAACAGCCGTCGGTCGCCTATCGGCACCAGAGGTGCCCCCTGCCCGCCCAAAGCCACATCCAGATTGCGGAAATTGAACACCACAGGAAGTCCTGTCTCGGCTGCGATGGCGTCCCCATCGCCTATCTGCGTGGTCAGCCCCATCTGTGGCTGGTGAAAAATGGTGTGACCGTGGCTGGCAATGGCATCGACAGGGCCGGGATGCTCTTTGCGGAACAGGTTCACCTGCCGACCAATATAGTGTCCCAGCTCAACGTCTACCAGGGCATATTCGTATGCTGTGGCCTTTTCGAGTGTCGACAGCCATTTGACCCAAGCCTCGCTATAGGGATAGGTCTCGGCGGCCAGCAGCTCAAAGCCGTCGTCGCGTATTTCGCAGTAGGCTATATCCAATCCATCAAGGGAGGTGCCTGACATGATTCCGAGTAGGTGCATAATGTTTGGATCTATTTTGGTGATACTATTGAATAATCATTCTCATTGCTTAACTCCTCTATGAGGTCGTTGTTGAACATCACAATGCCTGGTTTGAATAGGTGGTTGCTGTTGGCAAAGTGTACTCTGTCATCCATGGGCAGAGGTTTGTAGCGATAGGGTCCTAGTGCACTCATCTGTTCCTCAAACCATTCGTGGTTGAGAAAGGTCTTGCGGAGTTGTTCTGCGTCTTGCACTTCTACAAGTAGGTAGGGTATTTTCCTTTCCTTCAGCATGTCGAGGCATTCTTTCAGTGCCTCCATCTGCTCGGGGCGTATGGTGAGTTTTTTGCGTGGATAGCGTTTCACCTCAAACACCTTCTTGTTTATTTCCACATACCCCCCTGGCACATAGGCTGCATCATTGATAATGCTGTCCTCCACAAAATGGTCCAGTCGGTGGCGTATCTTTTGGTTATAGATGGTGTATAGCCATGTGTTCACCTCCTTCATGTTGCCCGACTGCCAAGCCATACGGGTCATGTCTGCGGTCAGCGGCACGTTGGCCAGCAAGTCTACGGCACTCTCCACGCCGTCGTTGTCCATGATGTCGGGATGCACCTCGAATATCACGCTACGCGGGTTGAGGCTGTCCAGATAGGTTTTCAATAGTATCAGTGTCTGTACAGGTGTTTGGTTCGATGACCCGAGATTGAAGCAGTGATATCCTGCCGCCTCGTACATGCGGGTGTCGAATGTGCGGTAGCTGTGTGACGAACCAAGAAAGAGCAGGTCTACATCGTGATAATTGCGTATGTCCTTGATGCGGCTGCAGAGGTGCCCCGAGTTGCCTAGCGTAGTATTGGCAGTACGTACCCAGCCTGCGTCGCCTAGCAACCAAATCAGCAACACATAGCCCACTGCTGCCACTGGGATGAATGTCAATAGTCTATATACCAATTTTTTCATCGTTTCTTCCCCTCTAGAACTGAAAATAAATAAAGGGCATCTCGTTCGTTACCATATATGCGCCTATGGCGAATAGGAGGACGATATAGCCGCCCCAGCGCAACGCCCGTTGGCGAGGCTGTCGGGCGAACTCGTGGGGTTTGTCACGGCTTATCCATTCCACCACTACCATTACGGCTATAGATACTCCTATCACCCAGGCATCTAATGGCGAAGTGATAGTTGGAGGGCCATCAAACAGGTGCTTTGTCAGAAGCCCGTAGTATTCAAATGCCTGTTCGATGCTGTCAGACCTGAACAGTACCCAACCTGTGGCTGCCAACAGGAAGGTCAGCAACATTTGCCCCAGCTCGCGAAGAGAGGGGAGTGCACGTCCCACAGCCACGGTATCGGTGTAGCGGCGGTTTTTGCTCAACAGGATAAGTGGTAGGAACAGCAATGCGTGATAGGCACCCCATGCCACGAAGGTCCAGTTGGCGCCATGCCACAAGCCACTGACCAAGAAGATGACAAAGGTGTTCAGCACCACTCGTCCTTTCGACACGCGGCTGCCGCCGAGAGGAATATAGATATAGTCGCGAAACCATGTGGTAAGCGAGATGTGCCAGCGACGCCAGAACTCGGCGATATCACGGCTAAAATAAGGGACGTTGAAGTTGCGTCGCAGTTTGATGCCGAACAACTTGGCGCAGCCGATAGCGATGTCGCTATAGCCAGAGAAGTCGCCGTAAATCTGTATGCTAAAGAGCACCGCTGCCAACAGCAGGGTACTCCCGTTAAACCAGTCGGGGTGTCCGAATATTTGGTCGACATACAGCGCGCAGCTGTCCGCCACCACCATCTTCTTAAAGCCCCCCCACAACATCTGTCGCAACCCGTTGACACAAAGGCGGTAGTCGAAGTGTCTGGGCGACACCATCTGTGGAAGCAGGCTGGTAGCGCGTTCGATAGGTCCGGCAACCAACTGGGGGAAGAAACTTACGTAGGCAAAGAATGCCACCATGTCGTGTGTTGGGCAAATGCTGCCCCGATAAACGTCGATGCTGTAACTCAACGCCTGGAAGGTATAGAATGAGATGCCCACAGGCAACACCAAATGCAGTAGCAGGTGGTCGGCCTTACCTCCAAGGAACAGGTCGGCGAACGACTGGGCAAAGAAGTCGTAGTATTTGAAAGTGCAAAGTATCAGCAGGTTCAACGTGATGTTGCCCCATAGAATCCATCGACGCTTTTTGCTATCGCTGTCAGCCAACGGCATTCCGATAAACAATCCCGAAAGGTAGCTGCTCAATGTGCTCACCGCAATCAGTATCAGAAACCGCCAGTCCCACCAGCCATAGAAGAGGTACGAGGCAGCTACCACGAAGGCGTTCTGCCAACGAGTGTGCTTACCTAAAAGCCAATATACGATAAACGTTATTGGCAGAAAGATAAGGAATTCTATGGAATTGAACATCATATTCGGTTTGCAAAAATACAAAAAAACCGCGATTGATGAAAAAAACAAATGCAATTATATAATAATTAAAAAAAAAATCCTATCTTTGCAATTTGAAAATTTGGCGGTAGAATGCTGTTTAATATATAGAAAACAAAATAAAATCAATATAATACTATGAAGAAGATTATCAACACTCCTAATGCGCCCGCCGCTATTGGGCCTTACAGCCAGGCTGTTTTGGCTGGCAACACGCTTTACATTTCGGGTCAGATACCCATCAATCCTGCTACGAAAGAGGTTCCTGAAGGAATTACCGCTCAAACTGAGCAGGTGATGCAGAATATCAAGGCAATCCTCGACGAGGCGGGTTTCACATTCCAGGATGTGGTGAAGTCGACCTGTCTGTTGGCTGATATGGAATATTTTAAGCCGATGAACGAGGTTTATGCCAAGTACTATAGCACCGACTGCCCCGCCCGCGCCGCTTTTGCAGTGAAGGGTTTGCCGATGGGCGTGCTGGTGGAGATTGAAACTATAGCAGTTAAATAATACGTAAATGTGCGAGTGCTAGAATGTGTGAATGTGCTAATTTTTGACTAGCACATTGGCACAAAACCGAAATACTGCATTCAATATCGCACAGTAATGAATTAACACAATCAAGAATATGGATTTTAGTTTTACTAAACAGGACCAACTCTTCTTGCAGATGATTCGCGAGTTTGCAGAGAAGGAGGTCAAACCCCTCGCCGCCGAAGTGGACGAGGAGGAGCGTTTCCCGATGGAGACGGTCGAGAAAATGGCCAAGATAGGCCTTATGGGCATTCCTATTCCCACGCAGTATGGTGGGGCAGGTGGCACGAACATCATGTATGGTATGGCTGTGGAAGAGCTATCGCGCGTGTGTGCTACTACGGGCGTTATCCTGTCGGCACATACCAGCCTCTGTTGCGCTCCTATTTTAGAGAACGGCACTGAGGAGCAGAAGATGAAGTACCTTCCCAAGCTAGCCAGTGGTGAGTGGATTGGTGCCTTTGGTCTAACCGAACCCAATGCAGGTACCGATGCCGCAGGCCAACAGACAACTGCTGTGCTTGACGGTGACGAGTGGGTGTTGAATGGTAGCAAGATTTTCATCACGAATGGCAGCTATGCCCATGTGTTTATTATCATTGCCATGACCGATAAGAGCCTTGGTACCAAGGGTATCAGCGCTTTTATCGTGGAGAAGACCGACCCAGGCTTCAGTATTGGCAAGAAGGAGAAGAAGATGGGTATTCGTGGAAGCGCCACCACCGAACTTATTTTCGAAGACTGCCGTATTCCTAAGGATCGTCAGCTCGGTCAGTTGGGCAAAGGTTTCGGCCTTGCCATGAAGACCCTTGACGGTGGACGTATCGGTATCGCCTGCCAGGCTCTTGGCATTGCCCAGGGCGCCATGGACGAGACCGTTCGCTACACCAAGGAGCGTAAACAGTTCGGCCGCAGCATCAGCCAGTTCCAGAACACCCAGTTCCAGATGGCTGACCTCGAGACCAAAGTGCAGGCTGCCCGTCTGCTCTGCCGTTCAGCTCACTACAAGAAGGACAACGGACTGCCTTATTCCGCCGATGCCGCTATGGCCAAACTCTTTGCTGCCGAGACGGCGATGGAGGTTACCACCAAGGCTGTCCAGTTCCACGGCGGCTACGGCTACACCCGCGAGTATCCCGTTGAGCGCATGATGCGCGATGCCAAGATCACCGAAATCTATGAGGGCACCAGCGAG
>JAEEGI010030436.1_pt1 | contig 10149 bp, 8 predicted proteins | sample 8958751 | NCBI WGS metagenome assembly JAEEGI01 (sample SAMN16246545, study PRJNA631951) | gut metagenome | biome: gut microbiome; feature: rumen; material: KS-attached | host: Bos | place: Iran: Karaj | collected 2018-10 | reverse complement strand
CCCTCATCGCATCCGATTTGCCACGGTATTTCTCCGAAGCCATATCACGAATGAAGAATGAAGAATGAAGAATGAAGAATGAAGAATGAAGAATGATGAATGAAGAATGATGAATGAAGAATGATGAATGATGAATGAAGAATGAAGAATGATGAATGGACGATGAGTCATACGAAGAACCATATATAAAACCGGCATGAAACTAACAAAGAACGATGTGACTACTATTGACTCTCGAATCGAAAAAGCCCAAGTCCAAAAAGGGCTGAAAGCCCTCCCTATGTTAACCTATGGTGAACGCAGTGAGCCATAGGGATGAACAAACAAAGAACAAACGAAGAATAATATGATAAAACAAACCATAACCACAGTGTTGATGCTGATGCTTGCAACGGCCATGATGGCCCAGGTAAGCATTCAAATGGAGATTAAGAACACGAATACGTTCGATTCCATTTTCGTGAAAAGCGAAGCCAAGTTGCAGACTAAAAAGGTGTTGAGTGCTGCTTTTACGCCGTTGGTGACGCTTCAGGACAAGGAATCCCTGAAGCCGGGAATGTATGAGATTCTCGGTGACAGTAGTCTCTTGGGTGTAATACTGATACCGTCTGAAAAGAACCAGAAGTTCTCGCTGACGATGGATGGAGAGGACATTGCTTTTCTCAATTCCAAGGAAAATACAGGCTATGTCAAATACATCAAGGACATGGCCGTGTTCAACAGTCGGTTGGATTCGTTGAACGTACTGTTCCAGGATGCACAGAAGAGTATGCCTCAGTATATGCTGAAGGTGTTTGTTGATTCCCTTTCGGCTTCCGCAAGGCGCATTAACAGGGAGATGCGGGAATATCAGAAGCGGACGGCAGCTAAGAATGCGGGCACGCTGCTTGGTTCCGTCATCGCCACTTCTACCTATATAGAAGACCCGCCGCAAGAGGTCGTCAGCAACCGGAGACTTTTCCAAAAGTACTATTTGGAGCACTTTTTTGACAATTTTGCATGGAATGACCCGCGTATTTTCAACACTCCGATTGTTGCCAACAAACTCAAGGAATACTGCAACATGATTTACCAGATTGACAATCCCAAATACGACACTCTGGTGGTGGATGCGCTGAACCGCGCCAAGGTTAACCAAACCTCATACGAGTATTTGTTCGATGCATTGGAACATGTTCTCGGCAGTAACATTTCTCCCTACAAAGTGGAGCATACCTACATTGCCATGCTCAAAGATGCCCTGAAATATCCGAAGTTGGATGAGAACAGGAACCGCAGATATACAAGAGAATTAGGCTTTATCGACAAGAACCATGCCGGCGATACTATCCCGAACTTCAAAATGGTGCTGGCAAACGGTGATACCACGTCCATGTACGATATCCAGAGCGAATACACGCTGCTCTATCTGCAGCATCCCACCTGTCCCACCTGTCATCAGGTGCGCAATCGGATGAAAGATTTCGATAAACTTAACAAGGCCATCGCCTCAGGAAAACTGAAAGTCGTGATGGTTTATTTCGAAGATGACCCGAAGGTTTGGAACAATTACATCAAATCCAAAGAAGCCAACCCGAATTACCTGCAAGGCTGGAACTACGACCAATCCATCGATGACGAAAATCTCTTCGACACCCGCACCATCCCCTACATGTTCCTCCTCGACAAAAACAAAGTGGTTATCAAGAAGGATTTGTTAGTGAATGAGATTGAACCGTATATTGAGTACTTGAAAATCGGCAATTAGCTATTGGCTTTTGGCTGTCGATTTACTTAGACTCATATTTAGAGAATAAACATCACAATGAACATCAATAAACAATAAACAATAAACTTCAATAACCAATAACCTATAACCAATAACCATTAAAGAAATGACTGAAAATCTTTTCCTTCTGATTTTTATTGTAGTAATCGCCTTCCTTCTGTTTCTGGATCTGGGAATCCTGCACAAGAAGGATCATGTGGTTACATTCAAAGAGTCTGCCACTTGGACTGCCATTTGGGTGACGCTGTCGCTGTTGTTTTTCGTGTTCCTGCGTTTGCAGGGCGACATGGTGGTGGATGTGCATGACAAAGAGCAGTTTGTGGCGCAGAATCAGCTGTACGACCATCAAGTGACGTATGACGACGCCCTTTCTTGGGACGAGAATATCAAGCATTACAAACGTCAGCTTTCACTGGAATATATCACCGGTTATCTGATCGAATTGTCTCTTTCCATCGACAATGTCTTTGTGATGATCATGATTTTCCTGTCGTTCGGGGTAGCGAAGCAGTATTATCACAGGGTGTTGTTTTATGGCATCCTCGGGGCGATAGTGTTGCGGTTTATTTTCATCTTCGCGGCGGGCGCCCTCATTCAGCGGTTCCACTGGTTGCTGCTCATATTCGGTGCGTTCCTGATTTATTCGGGAATCAAGATGTTCCTCGACCGGAACAAGGACGAATCGATTGACGTAGAACATCATCCAGTGGTGAAATTCTTGACGAAGAGAAAGTTAAGTACTTCATCTTTCGATGGGCACAATTTCTTCACGAAAGTGGATGGCCGCTGGCTTTGCACACCGTTGTTTGTGGTGCTGATGATCATTGAGTTTTCGGACATCATCTTCGCCTTCGACTCCATTCCCGCCATTTTCTCCGTCACGCATGATCCGCATATCGTGTTCTTCTCCAATATTTTCGCGATTCTCGGCCTTCGTTCCATGTTCTTCATGTTAGAGAGCATCATGGACAAGTTCGCCTACCTGCGTATCGGTCTGTCGGTGTTGCTGACCTTCATCGGTGTGAAGATGTTCTTGCCGCTCCTTGGGATTGAAGTCGGTATCGTGGCTTCCCTGGTGGTCATCCTCTCTATCCTGACTCTCAGCATTTTGTTGTCAGTGCTCTTCCCTCCGAAGAAAAAGGAAACGGTAAATAGCTAACAGCCAAACACCGCCACTTTCCCGCATTGTTTGAGGAAATCAGAGATGGTTTCCTTCGCTTTCTTTTCGGCTTTCGCTCGGTTTTCGGGTGTGTTGTAGCGGTTTCTGATTTTGTGCTCCACTTTCTGAATCAGAGGCTTTGCCTCGTATTGCACTGCGTTTTCCTCGCTTTCGCTGTCCGATTTGAACCAAGCTTTCAGGGTTGATTGCGTGAATTCCACATCGGGAAGCGTGACTTGCACGGTGTCGGAGTTTTCCACGATATGGTACTGAACCTTGTCCAGATTCATGGTCAGACTCACCTGTTGCCGCAGAATCTGCACGCAATCGTGCTTTTTCTTGAGGATTCCGTTGTCTTTCCCAAGTAAGGAGCTGCCTATGCCACTACCATAGAAAGCGTCCTTGGCATAGTCTTCCGTGACGGTGGTGTAGAGGTACAGCACCCCGATTGGCCGTGTGGCTTCGATGACCGTTGGTGTGTCTTTGAGGGTGAGTTCGTCTGAATCCTGACGGTGGCTGAGACGGCTCAGAAGTACCACTCCTGCTGTCAGCAGGATGATGACGATGGCGTATGTTAAGATTTTTTTGTTCATTGTTCTTTGTCTTTTGTTCCCCACACTGCGCTGCGCTTGTGTGGGGTTATTGAAATTTTGCCTCTTCGAGGCTGCTTAATGATGATTTTTTAACATATTTGGTGACGTTTCTATTGCCTATTGCCTGTTGCCTAAAAACAGGATGGAGACCAACAGCGTTGAGCAGGGAGGTGAAGACGGCTTCGGTATTGTGTGTAAGCTCATCGGCAAGCTGCGCTTGGAGCTCCTTGTCCTGGTTTACCACCTCTTCGAAGGCCATGGCTTTGATTTGCTGGATGGTGGTTTCGCCCACCTTGTCACGCAATCCGGTGGAGAGCGTCACGATTTCATTCTGATTAGTGACGGGATTATACGATTTGTCAATGATTTTCGGCTTGGGCAGTCGGATCAGCAGCGAGTCGTCCCCGACAAACTGCAGGTCGGATTCTTTGAGCTCGTTGAGGTCGATGCCGTAGCGGATGGTCACATCCACGGGGATCACGCAGAGCCGCTTGCCGAGTTTCCATTTGGTGGGGTTCAGCGAGGTGAGTTGTGTTTCGGAGTCGTAGATGCCCATCTTGCGGATGGTGACTTCCGTGGTGGCGATTTGCGACTGGGCCTGCAACACACCTAATATCTCGCTTTTCTCCGGCAGCACTCTCTCCTGTTTTTTCGCTGGCCAGAGCAGTACAATTGCCAGCAAAACTACGCTTGCAGCCAAAATTATCCAGTGCTTTTTGTTCATAATGCTCACTGTTGTTGTAAAGTTCGTGTTTCGATTAACCGATATTGTATATAGACTCGGATTAAGACTAAAGATTAAACTTGGATTTGGACTTAGACATAGACTTAAACTTAGTCCATTGACAAATCACAGATCACAAATCACAGATCACAAATCACAGATCACTGATCACAAATCACTAATCACTGTTACTATTTTTCCCGCAGTGACACGGCGAAGCCGCCGCACGGAGCCATCCGCAGTTTCAAGGCGCTCTTGGCCGTCACCGTTTTTTTGGAGATGGTGTAGGCTTGCGGGTTGTATTTCAAAGACACATTCTGATTCCTGAATTCAGAGTTGTCCGGTAGGCCGCAGGCATCAGAGTCATCGGCATAGATGGTAGCATCGTATTTCACGCCGGGTTTCAGGAAATCCAGCTTAACCTCTACCTCACGTGCGTTTTCATCGGTGATGCCGCCCACGTACCACACGTCACGAGGTTGCTGTAGAGACGCGCCATGGCACGTCTCTACGCTGTCGGGAATGGCATAGACGAACCGCGTGGCATTAGCAATAACGCCCGTTTTTCCGTCCGCTAACGTCCCGACACCGTCGGCGGCCTTGTTCAGCGAAGAGATTTTCGGATGACGGGCCGTCACAATGTAGTCGCCCGGTTCGGCCATGATATAGATGCTGGTGTCCCAATCCACCGCCACGTCCTTGATGAACTGGAAAGCGGCCATGTAGGGTTCGTAGTGCTCTGGAAAATCGGCGGCCATTTGCAATGGCGAGTAGAAGGTGACGTAAAGACCTAATTGGTTGCAAATTGTAAGATGCATGAGCTCCTTGCTCCATGGGGCGTTTTTGCTCATATCGGGCTCGAAAATGCCGGGCGTGTAGTCCATCGGGCCGCCCTGCAAACGAGTGAATGGCAGGATGGTGGTGTGACCGGGATGGATGCGGCCGCGGAATTCGGTACCCATGGCGCTCTCGTTGCCAATCATGTTAGGCCAGGTGCGGCACAAACCGGTAGGTCTTACCGCCTCATGCGCGTTGACCATGATGTGGTGTTTGGCGGCCTCCACAATGGCGTAATGGTAGTGGTTGTTGATAGGCTGGCTGTAGTGGCCTTCGGCAAATGGGATAATGGTGCCCACGTAGCCGCTCTTTACAGCATCATAGCCGTACTTGTTCATCAGTGTGTAGGCTTTCTCCATCCAACGTTCGTAATTCACGGTTGAGGCGGAACTTTCGTGGTGCATGATCAATCGGATGCCCTTCTCATGAGCGTATTTGTTGAGTCCTGGAAGGTCGAAGTCAGGATAGGGGGTGAGGAAGTCGAAAACGAACTCCTTCTGCTTGCCGTACCAGTCTTCCCAGCCGATGTTCCATCCCTCAATGAGGAGTGCGTCGAAACCATTGGCGGCTGCAAAGTCGATGTAGCGGCGCACGTTCTCGGTGTTGGCGGCATGACGGCCATGCGGTTTCGCTTTCGTGTAGTCGGTTTCGCCAAGCCGCACCGACGGGAAGTCGTTGGTATAGCTCCAGCAGTTCTTGTCGGAAATCATCTCCCACCATACTCCCATGTATTTCACGGGGTGAATCCACGAAACATCCTCCAAGGCGCATGGCTCGTTGAGGTTGAGGATGAGGCGCGAGGCGAGCACGTCGGTGGCCTTCTCGCAGACCATCACGGTGCGCCAGGGAGTGTGACAAGGTGCCTGCATACGACCTTTGTATCCGGCAGCGTCGGGGCAGAGCCATGCCCGAAAGGTATAAGCTTTTGGCTCTTGGCTATTAGCTTTGGACTTTTGGTGTGAGAATGCAGACATCGTGTCCCAAGGGTTGATAGACAAGTCATCCATGAATTCGAGGTGCATGGTCGGATAGTCGAGGGTGGCGGCCTCGTGGATGTTGATGTAGAGACCGTCGTCAGTTTTCATCTGCAAAGCGGTTTGCACACCGGTCTTCGAGAATGCCGTCCACGGCCATCCGCCGTTCTTGTGCCCCGCATCCCACAAGTCGCGGATTTCGGACAGCTTTGACTGCGTGTAGTTGTATTCTTGCGTGTCAAGGTCGCCGGGAATCCACCAGGCGGTGTGGTCGCCGGCCATCGCGAATTCGGTCAGCTCCTCCTTGAACCAGAAGCAGACCAGCGCGTTCTCCATCGGGAACTCGTAGCGGAATCCGAGACCGTCATCATATAGGCGGAATCGGATTTGCATGACTGTGGCCTTCTTTTCGGTGGAGTGGTCCATGCTCTCCACACTGCCGATGGGCTGTTCCAAGGTCACCAGCATCTCGTTGTAGTGGTTGCGGATGTGCGCTTCTTCGCCCCACACGGGTTCCCACGTTTCATCAAAAGTGCTGTATGCTTTGTCTTTGATGACGAAGGCGTGCGCCAAATCGTCGCGCCATTCGAGGGTGAAGCCCATGCGTGAGGGTAATATCACGGGTTTGTCGGAACGGTTGAGCGAATATTGCGGTACACCGTTCACCACAGCGAACTTCAGCTCCAACTGGTGATCAGGACTTTGCAGTGTCAGTGCATCTGCGGGCATGGCAGGTGCTTTGGGGTAATGTTGGGCGAATGACGGCAATGTTAAAATTGCCGTGAACAACAAGATGAGAGCGCATATTCTTTTCATAATCAGAATTTTTTTCGAGTGCAAATGTACATAAATTACGAATATACACAGACAGATAAAATTGACGCTGTAGAGACGTTGCGCGCAACGTCTCTACAATTTCAGAGCGCAACGTCTCTACAATTTCAGAGGAAAAATATAAAATTATTCTTTGTTTTTCTGCTGTATGAGCCTTGTCATTTGGGCAGTATGACCTCCATTTTCTGTAAGGGGATGAACTCGCGGGAAGAGAGACGGACGGGAATGTTGGCGGGCTTCCCATTGGGCCGCAACATCCTCAACCCGTTGACACTTACCTTTCTGATGTAATCCACCGGTTTCTTTAGCTCACTAAGGGTTCCAGTGGGTTCGTATAGGTTCATTACGCGCACAATGCCCGGCACGATGACGGTCATGTTGGAAACAGTTATGTTGGGCCAGCACTTGCGACTGAGCTCGGGACGACTGTTCGCAGCAGTGTCCAACAACATCACATTGACTAACGAGTGGTGGCGCATGGTGAGCTCAAAAATGCAGTCGCGCATCACGATGTCGAAGGGGGTGTAGGCATTGTAGCTGGAGCGGATACGCACGGGGATGCAGTCCACGAAACGGCAGGAGTCGAAAGTGACGGTGCCGTACATGGAGGAAAACTGGGTTTGTCGCTGCCGCAGAGTGCATCGCTTGAGCAGGACGTCCCGGCCGTAGCAGTGGATGTCGAAGCGGTTGATGTCACAGTCTGTCAGCATAGTGTTGGAAAGGTAGTTTGTGCCGAAAACCCCCCAGTTACCGTCAGCGGTCACCCGTTCGAACTTAGTGTCCCACAAGTTGTTGAGGGCGAAGGCGTAACCACAGTCGCGCCAACGTCCGTATCCGGAATAGGTGCCGTCCACAGTCACATCACGGAAAGTAATGCGTGCCGAACTGCTCACGTTGAACACTCCATCGGAAATCATCTTGCTCTTAGGTGTCGTCACATGCACATCTTCCACCAACACATTGAACTGTCCATTCAAGTAGAGGCATTCGGCCCTGAAGGTGGAACCTTCCCGCCGGTGCAGAGTCAAATTTCGAAAAACTTTCAGCGAGGTATCCACATCGAAGAAAGATGCTTTTAGGCGGGTGGAATCCGTATTCCAAGAAGCAATAGGTGTGTTCATCCCTTTCCCGTTGTGAACCCAGATGATATCCCGCCTGAACACGCGATAACCATAGCCGATGCGTTCTGTCCAAAGATTTTCGTCTTTCAGAACCAGTAGTTTGTCCCCTGAGGACAAATCCGGCACCATCCGGAAGTCCCCAGCCTCGACCTGTTGTTTGGTCATGGTCAGCTCCTTCTGCCTGTTAGGCATGGTAAATAGGGATCCATGCCGTGCGTGGTTGGTGACGTAAAGCACAAGGCCGCCGAAATCGGTGCGCGGCCCGAGTGGGATGCTCTTGAAGTCGGCTGGCAGCTCAATCTCCAACGTGTCAATGCCTTCGTAGCACACTTCGAGCCCGCGTGCGAGTGCCTCAGCGTGTGCGTGATATAAAGCCCAATAGCGGGCGGTATCATTCTCCGCTTCTCGTAATCCGAAATCAAAAGGGGAAACTTGTGCCATTATGGTGGGGATTTTCATACTGATCAGAGTCAGCAAGACAGCGACCATCCAGACGGGTGTTTTCTGTTTCATAGCGATATATCCAAATGAACTTTTTCATTCTGATTGATTATCAATCTTTTACATTATAAAATGGGGACTTGAATTCAAAACACAAAAATACGATAATTTATGTATTTTTGCCGCTATGAAAAAACTGATTGTTTGTTTGGCGATATTGGCTGTGTCGCTCACGGCTGTGGCACAGGAGAAATCGGAGAAACCGGACAAGTCGCGGTTTTATGGCGGCGTACGCGTAGGTTTTACGGCATCGCAGATTTCCGGCGATGACCTGTCGGGGTTTCACCAGATTGGTGCTGCCGCAGGCCTCTTTGTCAACCACGTCGTGAACTCCTCCGGCAGTCTGAAATTGCAACTGGAGCTTGACTTCACGATGAAGGGCAGCCATTCCTACACGCCACCCAAGCAGGAATACGAGACGGAATTTTATTCCTTGCGGTTGGGTTATGTGGAGATGCCCCTGCTGCTGGAATGGGCGGTCGGGAGATGGACGCTGTGGGGCAAGCCGTTCCAATTCGAACTGGAGGTCGGACCCGCCTTCGGAGTGGTCGTGCTGCAGAAGGAATGGGAGGGCACAGGGCTGATTGTCGGAAGACCCCCCTTCCGCCGTTTCGAGTTTTCGGGCATGGCCGGCTTATCCCTCAAAATCGCGGACCATCACAGCGTCAACCTGCGGTTCAGCAACTCCATAGTGCCCGTGCGCATCCCCACATGGGTGTATGGCCGCGTGGTCAACAAGCAGTTCAACACATTGCTGATTACAAGCTACTGCTATCAACTCTGAAGGTTTTATTATTTTGGTACGGTGACCATGCCATTCACCAGCGTTCCGAACAATTCCATTCTATAACCTAATAAAAAAGTGTATTTTCGCATTTCAAAACCAAAATAACCTATGGCTTTAGAGAACCTTCTCGAAATAATTGAAAATAAGAAAGTTATAATCCTTGGCTTCGGCAAGGAAGGGGTTTCGACCTACCGTTTTATACGACGGCATTTCCCGAAAATGAAGTTAGTTGTCGCCGACGGCAACGAAAACCTGAACACGAACGATTTCGCGGACGACAAGCACCTCAAAATCATCAAAGGGAAGGATTATGACCGCAACCTGAACAACTACGATCTCATTTTCAAGAGTCCAGGTATCAGCTTTAACAGATTAGACTATTATATTGAAAATGAGCGAATTACATCACAAACAAATCTTTTTCTGGAATATTATCACCAACAGGTGATCGGCATCACCGGCACGAAAGGCAAGAGCACGACGGCCTCGCTAATCTACCACATCCTGAGCCATTCTCGCGAAAACGTCTTTCTGGCGGGCAACATCGGCACGCCGTTCTTCGACATCGTGGAGCAGCTTTCGCCCGAATCGCTTGTGGTGGCGGAGCTTTCGGCACACCAGTTAGAGTTCACGCACCATTCGCCCGACTACGCCGTGCTGCTGAACATCTATCAGGAACATCTCGACCACTTCAACTCCTTCAACAACTACCAGAATGCCAAAACGAACATTTTCAATTTCCAACATGCAGGTAACTTCTTGGTTTACAACGGCGATGACGAGCACATTCCCGGCTGGGTGAAGGGCAACCAACCCGAAAGCGACACTTGCGTCTTCGGCACGCAGATCCA
>JAEEGI010030435.1_pt1 | contig 10150 bp, 10 predicted proteins | sample 8958751 | NCBI WGS metagenome assembly JAEEGI01 (sample SAMN16246545, study PRJNA631951) | gut metagenome | biome: gut microbiome; feature: rumen; material: KS-attached | host: Bos | place: Iran: Karaj | collected 2018-10 | reverse complement strand
CTACACCAAAAACCATTATATTAATTGATCCAATGAGTTTGTTAGAAGACTTCAAAGAACAAGTAACAGAATATCATAATGATAATTTTGAAGAAACCTTTGATAAATTAAATACAGACTTAGAAGGATTATTAGAAAAAGAAAAACCAGAAGAAGCTAATACAATTATTCTAATTGCTGGAATATACAAAACATTAGCTAAAATGGATGGAAATCAAAAACTAAACGATTTAACAGAAAAGATGAAGAAATACGAAAAAGTATCACTAGTTCTATTTGAAGAATCAAATAAATATAAAGATTATGCATTTGATCCATGGGTAAAAAATGTTATGAGTGGTACAAATGGTTTATGGATAGGAAGAGGTATGGGAGACCAAGGAATTATAAAATATTCAAACTTCAACAAAATTATGAATAACGATTATAAGAATAACATGGGATTCTATACAGAGGATAGTAATGCTCAATTAATAAAACTTATAGAGTTTGAAAAAAGGGAGGAACAAAAAGATGAACAATAAAGTATTAGTAAACATCTATGTTCCTTCAATAGACAAATCATATGACTTATTTATACCAGTGAATGAAGTCATATGGAAAATAACAAAACTATGTATTAAATCAATATCTGATATTGAAAACATAGAGTTAAGTATAAAAGATAACTATGTTTTAATCAATAAAACCACTTCAAAAGTATACGGAGTAAACGAAATTGTAATAGAGACAGATATTAGAAATGAAACAGAGTTAATACTAGTAAAAATCAAGTAAATGTAAAAAAAATGACAATACTATTGTAATTAAAGTAAATTGCTAGTACAATAAAATTAGCAGAGTAATTGCTAAAAATAATATAAAATGGAGGGAAAATATGGGAAACGGACAAATCGGTTTAGATGGTGGAAAAGCTTCAAGTGCTTTATCAACAACAGAAACTAATTATGATAGCATAATGGAAGTTTTAGGAACTGGATTCCAAACTGCAGTTATTGGACCATTAGCTGGTTGCTGGTTTGGTAAAGATGCAAAAGACCTAATGGGTAAATTAAAAGAAGTTATTGAAGGAGCAGGAGGAGAATTTGAAAAAATATTCTCTAGTATCAATGAAACTGTAACTCAAAATGCTCAAGCATTTGAACAACAACACGGAGCTAGTGTATTTAGCCCAGTTGCACACGCAGTTAAAAAAGTTGTTGCTGATGTTTCTGCAGCAAAAGAAGACCTTGGAGGATTCGTTGGAATTAAAGATCCATCTCAATTTGAAGCTGCTATTAATGCATTCAAGAGTAACAATCAAACTGTAGGAACATTAGTTAAAGGAGCAAAAACTGCTTTATCTGACAGTGGTTTCTATGGTGAAGGACAACAAGAAGCTTTAGATGCATCTACAACTAAAATCGAAGGAAATCTTGCAGAATTACTACAAGAAATTGTTGACGCTACTAAAGACAAACTTGATGAAGCTAAACAAGCAGAACAAGAACTTGCAAAGAAAAGTGCACAAGCATTTGGTGGACAATAAAAAATTTAGAAAAATTATTTTTTCTAAATATATGGCAACTATATCTTACATAGTTGCTATATATTTAGGAAAAAAAGGTGATTAGTGTGTTAGTAGTTAGAATTGATGATCTAGTAACTGAATTATCATCATTAAGTGCCATTATTAACAACTACGAAGAAAACTATAAATCTATATTTAAAGAACTTGACAATTCCAAAGCATTTTGGGATGACGGATATGCCAAGTCTTTTTATAATGACGCTATTATAGAAAACTATCAAAACAAGGAACATAATTCAAATATCAGGTCACTGGAAAAAATTTATCAATATATAATTGATAAATATCAAGAAATTGGTAGAAAAATAGAAGTAGAATTAACATATAGAGATACCATACTTGAAAACTTTAATAAAAGAATAAGCGAAATAAGAGATATCATAAATCAATATAAAAGCATAGATACTTATTATTGTCCAAAAGAAAGAAATGTTATAGAAAATCAGATTAAAGATTTAAGAGCAACAATAACTGCAATGAGAAAATCTAAAGAGAACTTTAAAGATTTATTTGATAATATTGAAAAGATTGAAAAAAATGTTAGAGAAAAAATAGCTAAAGTCGAAGTGTATCCAATAAAAGAATTGGTTGAGGATAAATACTTTAATTTGGATGGTGAAAAATAATGGCAACAATAGTAAAAAACGAACTAGACAATTTAAAAAACAAAGTAAAATACTATTCTCAATTAAACACAGATAATAGCACTAGTATTAATAAAACTACAACAAAACTACTAAGTTTATATACAACAAATAATACAAAGAATCTGACTACTCTAACAGATGAAATAATGCTTCAAAACAAAAAAATAATAAGTAATAACAATAAATACATAAATATACTAAATAGAACCATCTCTAATTATACTGAAGATTCTGATACATCAAAAAGAAAATTTGAGAAAATAGGTGAGTAAGGATGGATGACGAAATAAAAAGGATAAAATATAGATCAATGTTGAATACATTAAACAGAATCAACAATAAATTAGAAAATTTACAAGAAAATTATGAAGATAGCTACCAAATAATGGAAAATAATGCTAAAATAGATGGTGAAGTATATAGTAAAAAAGAAGTAACCAATATTAGAGAAAAAATAGAAAAAATTAAAAATGCGAATGAAAGATTAATGAACAATTTATCGAGTAAGATATAAAAAGGGTGATTAAAATGAAGGAGAAATACTTGCCAATTGGAACCGTTGTATTATTAACAAACGGAACAAAAAAAGTAATGATTACTGGTTATTTGCCTATAGATGTTGAAGCAGATAATAAAATGTATGATTACACAGGCTGTTTATTTCCAGAGGGTATCATTATAGATAGTGAAACGCTCGCTTTTAATCACGACCAAATTCAAGAGATTATATTTGAAGGATTAAATAATGACGAAACAGAAGAGTTCGTCAAAACCATTAAAAATATTGCTAATATCAACAATCAACCAGTTGTTAATAGTGCTATAGCTCAACCAGCAGAAGAAAAAACAATGTCAGAAGAGGCTACTCCAGCATCAGAACCACAACCTGCCGAAGCACCTGCTGAGGAAACAGAGACATTGGGAGAAGAGCCGGTACTAAGTGCTCCTATAAGCCAAGTAACACCGGAAGCTGCTCCTGGGCAACCTGCTATAGCTCAACCAATACCAACAAGCAGTATACCAAATTTAATTCAAATACAACCAGTGCAACAAAATCCAGCACCGGTTGCACAACCAATGCAAGCTCAAGAAGAGATTGTACCATTTGGAGGAAATTAAAAAGAGATTATTTAATCTCTTTTTTATTTTGTTAATAATGTTGCTATTTTAGTTACATTTCCTGCTCCCAAAGTAAGTATTAAATCATTTTCTTTAACGTTTTCTTTCAGATATTTAACTATATCATCAATTTCCATAATACATATAGCTTTTTTACCATGTTTTTCTAAAGCTTTAATCATGTCTTCTTCACTAATATTAAATGTATTAATCTCTCTTGCAGCATATATTTTAGTAACTATAATATGATCAAATGACTTTAAACTATCAGCAAATTCATCTAAGTGTTCAGAAAGTCTTGAATAAGTATGTGGTTCAAATACCACCCATGATTCATTAAATGTTTTATTTAGAATACCTAAAGCAGTTGCTTTTATTTCTGTTGGATGATGACCATAATCATCATATATAGAAGCTCCATTTACTTTCCCTTTATATTCTAGTCTTCTAGAAGCACCATCAAATTTCAGCAAAGCTTCTTTTACTATTTCAATATCAATACCATATGCATCGCACAAAGCTATACAGCATAAACTATTAAACACATTATGTAATCCAGCAACTCTTAAAGTAATAGTTCCTCTTTTCTCTCCTTTATAATAAGCATCATAAGTAGGATAACCATCATTATCAAAAGTTACATTATTATAATACCAATCAGCATTATCGCTTTTACCTACAGTTATAGCAGTAGCCTTACTATGATTCCTTAAGTTATAGCATCTTTCATCGTCTCTGTTCAATACTAAGAAACCGCCTTCAGGTAAATGAGATACATATTCTTGAAAACTCTTTTCTATATTATCTATAGATTTAAAATAATCTAGATGATCTGCATCAATATTTAATACAATAGCACTTCTTTGTTTAAAATTTAAATAACTATCACTATATTCACAAGCTTCAATAATAAAGAAATCACTATTACCTACACGATAATTACCATCTATAGACTTTAAAACAGCTCCTACTTGAATGGAAGGATCTAAATTAGCCTCTAAAAAAGAATTAGCAACCATACTAGTAGTACTTGTTTTACCATGAGTACCAGCTATTCCTATAGTATCTTTAAATAGTTTTGTTAATTCACCTAAGAAAATACCGCGTTCAATTGTTGGAATACCTAGTTCCTTAGCTTTTACCATTTCAGGATTATCTTCATGTATTGCTGCTGTATATATAACTAGATCATACTTATCGGTTATATTATCAGCTGAATGACCTATATTAACCTTAATACCACTGGATTCTAGCCATTCTGTTTGTTCATTTTGATTAATATTAGAACCAGTTACTTCATAATCCCATTTTCTTAGTATTTCGGCAATACCACTCATACTAATACCACCAATACCAATCATATATATATGTTTATATTTTTTTATATCAATTTTCATAGACTTCACCTCAAAAATCTAAATAGATTATACCACAATAGATAAAAAAACAAATAAAAAACATCTATTGATGTTTTTTATTTATATGTTTCAATTTGATTTTTAAATTCGTCGCCTCTATCTTCAAATTTTTCGTATTGATCCCAGGATGCACAAGCTGGACTTAATAACACAATATCGCCTTCTTTTGCTTTTTCATGACAAGAATCAGTTGCTTCAATCAAATTATCAAACACATCACACTCTATATGTAATCTATCAGCATATTCTTTTATTCTATTTTTTGTTTCTCCAAAACATGCTATATACTTTACTCTATCCATAGAAGTAGTTAATTCATCAAAAGAGTGACCTCTATCTAATCCTCCAAGTAATAATAAAATTGGTTGTTTAAATGAGTTTAATGCAATCTTTGTAGATTCACAGTTAGTAGCTTTACTATCATTGTAATAATCAACTCCATCGATAGTATCAACATACTCAACTCTATGTTCTACACCTCCAAAAGTATTTAAAACTTTAAATATTGCATCATTACTAACACCGAATAGTTTTACTACACTAATTGCCGCCATAGCATTTTCATAATTATGTATACCTTTTAACTTAATATCTTTAGTATTAATTACCAATTCATCTTTGTAATAAATGCTATCATTTAATAAATAAACATTCTGTTTATTATTTTTAGAAAAGTAATATTTTGTACTGTTGATATCTTTAGAAATATCCACAGCTTCTTTGTTATCATAATTAATAATTGCAATATCTTTATTTGTGTGATTATTAAAAATCTTTTTCTTTGTAGCAACATATCTTTCATGAGAATCATGAAAATCTGTATGTACATCGAATATATTTGTTAAAACACTAACATTAGTTTTAAAATCATACATATCACATAATTGATGGTCTGATATTTCCATAACTAAATAATCCCCATTTTTAATATCTTTAACAAAATTACATAAAGGAGTACCTATATTGCCACCTAGATATACGGGCAATCCTGCTTCTTTCATAATCATATAAATTAATGTAACAGTAGTGGTTTTGCCGTTAGAGCCAGTAACTCCAATCACAGTAGCATGTTTATCTAAATATTGGTAAGCGGCTTCAACCTCATTGATAACTTTAATGCCTAGCTTTTTAGCTTTCATAACAGTTGGATTATCATACTTAATACCAGGATTTTTAATCATTAAATCAAAAGAATCATCTAATAAATCTATTGGATTATCAGATATAACTACTCTAACACCCTTATCTTCTAAAATTTTTACATGTTCTGGATTTTGTTCCTTCATATCAGTAATTAGAATAGTATTATCATTAGCTAATAGGTTAGCTGCTTCAAATCCGCTTCTAGCCATTCCTAGAATAAATATCTTTTTATTTTTAATCATAGTAATCACCACAAGTGTATTATAGCATAATATTACTATGTCAATAAAAAAACAAATGAATATATTTCAGTGTAAAATTATAGTATAATGATAATAGGAAACTGGAGGTGTGTAGGATGGAAACAACAACATCAGGAAAAACTCTTGATTACAATGTTAAGCAAACTACAATTTCTGGGAATAATACTATAACAGCAACTACTGATACATCAAGCAATCAAACTTTAAAAAACTCATCTAATAATAACTTAAATATAGAGACTTTAGATTTATCAAATGAAATAGAACCACAAGAATCTAAGGGTTTTTTTGAAACTATTGGAGATGGCATAAAAGCAGCAGGATCAGCAGTGGCAGATGGAGCATCTTGGGCAATCAATGGACTAAAAAGTGTAGGGAAAGACATCGCAGAAACAGCAGCTAATGTAGCAGAAAACATAGAATCAATTACAGCTAAAGCATGGGATGCGGTAGAGTCAAATCAAGTATCAAATAAAATCGCTGATATTTTTTCAACTGGGGCAGTTGTAGCCAATAGCGTTAAAAGTGGAATTGATAAAATAGGAGAATGGGTAGGAGATGCTGGAACCTGGGTTGGAGGCAAAGTAGTAGAAGGTGGAACCTGGGTAGCTGGTCAAGTAGCAGGAGCATTTTCTGATGAAGCAAAAGAAAACATAGATAATTGGCGAAAAGATTTTTCAAAAAGTATCAAAGAAGAAATAGCAAGAGATAAAGTAGGAGAAAGAAATCAGTGGTTTTTTGAAGAAACAGAATTAGGAAGAAGAATAAACGCTCATTCAGCAATTAAATATGATAGTGAAGTTGCCAAAAAAATCCAAGGAGCTACTACAGTTGTAGCAGAAATTGCGGCAGCAACAGCAGTAACAATAGCAACAGGAGGAACAGCTGCTGCGTTTATTGCACCATTCCTAGCAGGAGCAGCGGTAGGAACAGGAAAAGCGGCTGAATCAACATACCAAAACAAAGGAACAGATACAACGCTCCTACAAGAACTTGGAATAGCAGGATCAGGAGCACTAACTGGTCTAACATGGGTAGCTAATGGAAAACTTGGACAAGGAGCTTTGGAAATTGGAAAAGATGTTATAGCCAAAGGAGGAGCGGCAGTCCTAAAAGACATGGGTGCTCAGATGTTAAATAAAGAATTTCTACTTAGTAGATTAAAAGATGGATTGTCATTCAAAAATGCAGCAGGAAAACTAAATATAAATGCCTTAATGAATTATGGCCAAGCTGCCATGGGTACAGCAGGTTCGCTAACACCATACATAACAGGAGAAAAAGAATTTACTGCGACATCTGCGTTAGAACTAGGTGGAACATATTTAAAATATTTAGGATTAAATATATTAGAAGATACCGCAAGAGATTATGTGTCTGGATATAAAGCAACCGGAGCAGTAACCAAAATACTAACAGATGCTGAAAAAGCTGAACTAGCTGCGATACCAGATCCAGTTTCGGCAAGTACGTCTGGACAAGGAATAGATGCAGATGTATCTACCAAAGCAAACGAGTTATCAACAACAACTACTTTACCTATAATAGAAGGAGATAAAGATATAATAAGTAGACCGGCTCACATAGATGATGTTTATTCAAAGGTTAAAACAGAAAAAATAGAAGAACAGGTTAAAAAGATTTCAGAAAGATTAGATATTCCAGAAGAAGAAGTAAGAAAGTTACTGGACGAAAAAATTGTAGAAATATTAGATGAATCTGAATACGGAGTGAGAGTAGGAGAATCCACTCTTACTAAAATATTTGAAGAGGATGGTATGTTTAAATCCCAATTTGAAACGGGTTATAGTGAAGGAGAATTTGATCCAGCATTTAGATCAGCTGTAGAATCAAGATTATTTGGGATACCAAAAGATATAGATGTTGAAGATAGACCGGTTTATGGAATGGCTTTTCCTAAATTAGAAGATCCAAATTTAGCAGAATATGTTTCTGACGGCCCCGGAAGTCAATACGGATTAGAAGATGGAATAGTTGCTATTTTTGATAAAGATAAAGTGAAGCAATCACTTACATATACTTTAGGTGATTCATTAGATCATGAAAGTCATATTTCAGCGGGATTAGTTACAGATCCTAAGTTCGTCGCTGGAGCAACAAATGGGTATTATAGAAGTGATTTTGCCAGCGGGATATATGATGTAGAAGACTTAAGAAGAGCAAAATTAACGGATTTGTTCACAGGGGATTGGGAATCATATTTAGAAATTCAATTTCACGGAAGAGAATCACATAGCATAAAAAATTTATCGCACATATTGTTTACCAATCCGCCGAGCGAGAGTTTGTTAAAAAAGATAATAGAAAAAGGAATTCCATATACCATACTAGGAGAGTGATATTATGAAAAATGACATAATTGATGATAATTTTAGGGTAATTGCTAAAAAAAGCGATTATTATTTAGTAATAAACAAAACCGAAGACGAATCAATTAGTTATTTTGATTTATGTAAAATAGTGAATCATAAAGGGAAACAATTTACAAGATGGATACCAGTAGGTGTTGTTATGAGAGAAAAAGACTGGGAACTTATTAATGAAAAGTACAGTGATGTAGTAGAACAAAGAAAAAGAACTACAGTTGATGGACTACTTGGTTTTGCTGTGGGAGATGCCTTAGGAGTACCAGTAGAATTTCTAGATAGAGAAATGGTTAAAAGACTTCAAATCAATGATATGAGGGGGTGCAATCAATCAAATAGAATAATGAGTACGTGGGGAATGACTATTCCATCTGGAGCCTGGTCAGATGATACTTCAATGTTAATTGCTGGAATGGATAGTCTTGTAAAAACACACGCAGAAGTAGATTATGATGATGTGATGAAAAAATATTTGAGTTGGTGGGATAACGATGAATATACATCTACAGATGAAGCTTTTGGATTAGGAGAATGTGTCGAAAAAGCCTTCAAAAATTATAGAGGAGGGAAGGCCGCATTAGAAAGCGGAGGAGAACTACTTACGGACAATGGCAACGGTTCATTAATGAGGATACTTCCCTTTACAATGATTTGTATTGAGCTAAATTTTACTGAAGAAGAAACACAGGAATATATTAGCAATGCTTCCAGACTTACACATGCGCACAGTATCAGTAGACTCGGATGCTTTATTTATACAGAATATCTTAGAAAAATAATAGAAACAAGCAACCCTATGATGGCGTTATCATACATAAGATCAATTGAATATTCAAAATATTTTGATAGAGAGACAATACTTGCATATAAAAAATTATTGCACCCATCCTTTTCTAGAATAAAAGAAGAAGATATAAAATCTACAGGATATGTAGTAGACACTCTTGAAGCTGTGATATATAGTGTTACTAATGGTACAAACTATGAGGATACGGTTTTAAAAGCTATCAATCTTGGAGAAGATACTGATACAATTGGTGGAATTACTGGATCAATTGCGGGAATGCTATACGGTAAAGAAGCAATTCCTAATAATTGGTTAGAAAAGCTAAAAAGAAAAGAATATCTTGAAGAACTTGCGATGAGCTTTGATAAAGAATTAAAAACTAAAATCGAAGAACAAAAGAAGAATAATAAACAAAATAAACTATGATTTTTCATAGTTTTTTCTTTATTTTAAATATATTTGTAATATAATAGATAACAGCCAAATGGTTTATTAATTATAGATAATTTGGTATAATTATATACAGACATTGAAAAGGAGTGATTCAGTTGAAAGTAATACTACTTCAAGATGTTAAAAAACAAGGAAAAAAAGATCAAATAATTGACGTTAGTGATGGATACGCTAAAAACTATCTTATAGCTAAAGGATTAGCAATACCAGCTACTAACACAACAAAGAAACAACTAGCTAGAACACTAGATGAAAGAAAAGCTAAAGAAGATGCATTTATTGAAGAATGCAAAGTAATAGCCAAAGAGCTAGAAAAAAAAGAAATCATAATAAAAGTTAAAACAGGAAAAGAAGATAAAGTAT
>JAEEGI010030432.1_pt1 | contig 10151 bp, 6 predicted proteins | sample 8958751 | NCBI WGS metagenome assembly JAEEGI01 (sample SAMN16246545, study PRJNA631951) | gut metagenome | biome: gut microbiome; feature: rumen; material: KS-attached | host: Bos | place: Iran: Karaj | collected 2018-10 | reverse complement strand
GGCATTGCGTGCACCGGTTGCGACCGCCATGGTCAGACAGTCGATGAGCAGGTTGTGGGGAGCGAGGCCGTAGTCTCGGGCGCGCGAAACGATGCGGTGGGCGATTTCCGCGCGCGCGGCCCCTTCGGGCGGAATGCCCTTTGAATCGAGGCACAGGCCGATGACCGCCGCGCCGTAGCGTTTGGCCAGCGGCAGAATGGCTTCAAGACTCTTCTCCTCGCCGGAAACCGAGTTGATCAGTGCCCGGCCGGCAACCGCCTTGAGCCCGCGTTCCAGCGCCTGCGGGCTGGAGGAGTCGAGCACCAGCGGCGTGTTGGCGACGGCGCTTGCGGCATAGACCGCCCGCTCCATCGCCAGCGCCTCGTCCACGCCGGGGGTACCGCAGTTGATGTCCAGCAGTACGGCGCCCGCCTCCTGCTGGGCGGCGGCTTCCGTGCGGATATAGGCGGTTTTGCCTTCGCGCAGTTCCTGGGCGTAGCGCTTGCGTCCGGTGGGGTTGATGCGTTCGCCAATGATGGCGCAGGGACAGTCCGGGCCGATGGCCACCACGTTTTCACGGCTGGAGAGCAGTGTGTGGGGTTGAGGCGGCTCCCAGGGGGCGCTCCAGCGCGGGATGTCTTCGCTGATGGCGCGGATGAAATCCGGCGTGGTGCCGCAGCAGCCGCCCATTACCCGCACGCCCAGGGCCGCAAGCTGCTCGTGGGCGGCGATCATCTCCCGGGGGGTCCCGGGGAAGAAGGTTTTGCCGTCGCGCAGCTGCGGCAGGCCGGCGTTGGGCTGGGAGATCAGCGGCAGGCTGCTCACCTCGCGCATTTTGCCGAGCATTTCGCGGATGCCTTCCACGCCCAGACCGCAGTTGGCGCCCACGACATCCGCCTCCAGGCCCTCCAGCGTGACCGCCGCAGCCTGTGGCGTGGAGCCCAGTACGGTGCGGCCCTTGGCATCGAAGGTCATCAGCGCCATGCAGGGCAGTGAACACAGATCGTGCCAGGCGATCACCGCGGCGCGCAGTTCGCGGATGTCCAGAAAGGTTTCGAAGGTCACCAGATCGACTCCGGCGGCGTGCAGTGCGCGAAGCTGCTCGCTGAAGATGTCGAGCATTTCGTCAAAGCCGGCGTCGCCTTCCGGTTCCATGAAGCGTCCGGTGGGGCCGACCGAACCGGCCACGAAGCGTTCCGGACCGGCCGCCCGCCGCGCCGCTTCAACGCCAAAGGCGTTGATGTCGTACAGTTTTGATTCCAGGTGATAGTTGGCCAGCTTGACGCGGTTGCCGCCAAAGGTGTTGGTGACGATAATGTCGGCGCCGGCAAGCGCGTATTCGCGGTGAATGCCGGTCACAATCTCCGGCTGGCGTATGTTCATCTCCTCCGGGCAGGCGCCGGGCGCAAGTCCCCGCGACTGCAACATCGTTCCCTTGGCGCCGTCCTGCACCAAAATGCGGCGGCGCAGTTCGCTGCGAAAGTCGCTCATGGCGTTTCCTTTTTCTCGTCTTCGTCAATGAAGGTTGGCTGCATGTCGTCGTCAGGAGTTTTCTTTTCCACGTCTTCGTCAATGAAGGTTGGCATCATGGCGTCATCGGGAGCTTTCTTTTCCACGTCTTCATCGATGAAGGTCGGCTGCATGTCGTCGCCGGGACTTTCCTTTTCCACGTCTTCGTCAATGAAGGTTGGCAGCATCTCTTCGCCGGGAGCCGCCGTCCCGCCATGTTCCGGCTTCACCCATGAGAAGTTGGCCGCAATGGGATGCCGCAGATCCACATGGCCTTTCAGGGTTTCCACCTCGCCGCCGTCTACCAGAATCCGGATGCGGCGCATGTACGAAAAGTTGGTCGCCAGGGTATCGGCCAGCGAATAGACCGTGAGCAGTTCCGGCATGCTGCCGCCCGAATGCCGGGTACACAGTTCCGTATTGAAGCTCAGGACAGCTACGCCGTTCTGTTCGATAAAGGCCTGAAGCTCCGTCTCCTGCGGCAGGAGCCGCACCAGCCCCGCTGTGGTGGGACCCTTGACCAATTCCTGCACAATGGAGCGCACGCAGTTGCCCTGGTCGCCGTCGCAGCCGGTGATTTCCCGGGTTTCGGGCATCAAAAACCTGCCATCCTCCGAGCCGAAGTAGAGCGTCACCTGCGATGTCGCCTTCTGTGAAGCGGGAACGGCGATTTTGACGGGAGTGCTTTTCGGTGCTGCCCTGTTGTCCCGCAGTATGGACACAACGCAGAAAATCAGCACGAGCAGGGCCAACGGAATCATCCATTTGATAAGCTTCATGGAAAGTCCTTTTTTCAGAGAGATCGTTGCCTTTCTTCCACAGACGGCACGATTTGCGTTTCACATTTGTTCAAGGATATAGTTCTTTATATCCGTCAGCGAGCTTTTCTCCCAGTCCCCTTTTTCCGCTTCCCTGGCCACCTCCAGCAGGATATGAAAATCGAGGCCCTCTCCGATCACGCGGCCGCTTCGCTTCGGATTCAGAAAATGCTCCAGCCACTCCTCTTCCGTGGCGTTCCGGAATTTCTCCGGGTACAGGAAAATTTGCTGCCGCTTCGTTGCTGCAATGAACATCTTTGTGGCCAGCGGAGAAAGAAGCGCGTATTCGTTTTCCGGAATGTCCACAAAGATCCGCGGAAGCTCGGCCGGAACGATCCGCTCGCAGCTCCGGTCGACCGTGATGCCATCCGCCCGGAATGTCCACCCGTTTTCCGTGAAAGACAGCGTCAGGATCACGCCTTCCGCAGTGTGAAACTGCGCCCTCTGGTAATCCGTGTCGAAAATAAAATTGCCGAGCGAGTAGAAGATCGCCTTGTTCCCGATCCGCTCATAGTTCATCGGCACGTGCGGATGGTGCCCGACGATCACGTCCACGCCCATGTCAAGATACTGCAGATACCGATCGCGCGTATACGGGGACGGCAGCGCCGTGAACTCCTCTCCGCCGTGAACGACCAACACGCACCACCTGCGCGTTTTTTTGATTGCGGCGACGGTCTCCCGGATCTTTTCCATTTCATTCCACAAAAAGCAGCCCGCCTTGTCCACGTCGGCCGGCTTGCAGCCCCGCCGGTACCCGACCGCAAAGAGCCCGATTCCGCCTGCCTCATCGAAGAAAAGGGGACGCATGGCCTCGTCGAGGTTCATCCCCGCCCCGATCGTGCGCGCGCCAAAGCGCCCGGCTTCCTCCAGCGTTTTCTGCAGGCCGTAGGCGCCCGCGTCCATCATGTGATTGTTCGCCAGATTCCAGATGCGTGCGCCGATTTTGCGCAGGACGCTCACCGCAGCCGGATCGATGGTGTGCATCAGCCGCATCTCCGCGCTCTGCACGCGCTCCGCGTCGGGCCCTACCAGCGCGCCTTCCAGATTGACGATCACATGATCCGCGTCTTTAAAAAGATCGACGACCCCCGCGGGCAGCAGCTCCGGATCCTCCCACTTTTTGTGCATGTAGTGATCGAATCCGATATCGCCGGTGAAAACCAGCTTCGTTTCATTCTTCATACGAACAACATCTTTCCTTGCACCATGCTTTTGAACCGGGAGCTGAAGCGCCGCTTCAGCGCTTTTCGGACTTCACAAGATCCCGGAACACGTCGCCGCGCTCCTGAAAATCCGCGAAGTATCCGTAGGACGCGGCGGCGGGGGACAGAATGCAGGCCTCTCCCCTTTTCGTGATCTTCTTCGCCAGTTCGACCGCTTCCTTCAGATCTTCGCAGTAGTGACACGACGAGACGTCCGCCAGCTCGCCGTAGATCCGTTTTCCGGACGCGTACATCAGAATGTAGTTGTACCCCGGATGCGCACCGATGAACTCCTCCAGCACATCGTAGGGGATGTTCCGGTCCATACCGCCGATCAGCAGGGTCTTTGCGTTCGGGACACTGCCGGCCGCCTGAATCGTCGCCTCCGGAATCGTGGAAATGGAATCGTCGTAGTATTCGATCCCGTCGAATGTGCCGACGCACTCCAGCCGGTGCCGCAGGGTGGAGAAACCGCTCATGATCTCCCTGATCCGTTCCCCGTCGCATCCGAACAGCTCCGTGCTGATCGTGTAGACCACCTGGGCGTTAAACTGGTTATGTTTCCCCTTGAGCCGCAGCTCGAATTCGCGTGGCACCTCCTGCGGGATCACAACTTTTTTTGCCCGGCTCTCCACGCCGCGCAGCTGCTCGCCGACGAACAGAAAGTCGTCTTCCCGCTGCCACTTCGTGATGTTCATCTTGGCTTCCGTGTATTTCTCCATCGTCCCGTAGTGATCCAGGTGCTCCGGGAACAGGTTCAGAAACACGGCCACGTGCGGAGAACAGGTGAGGTACTGCAGCTGATGGCACGACATCTCGAACAGGATCACGGTGCCTTCGTCTATCTCGTCGTAGTAGTTCAGGCATGGCAGGCCCATGTTGCCAACCAGAAGAACCTTTCTCTTCAGCTCGTGGGAGAGGACCTCGTACAGCAGAGACGTTACCGTGCTTTTCCCTTTCGTCCCCGTGACGCCGATAGTCTGCTTTGCGAATTCTCCCAGGAACAGCTCCGTCATGGATGTATAGGAACTGCCGCGAGCATCGGCCACGATCCCCGGACTCTTGATGATGAAATCGTACGCTTCCGTGTCGATTCCGTCCTGACCGCCCTCATAAACGGTGCATTCCCTGACCGAAGCCTTGTTTTTCAGAAAGCGCTCCATCGCCTTGCCTTCGCGCCCGTAGCCCCAGAGCAATATCCGTTTGTCTTTGACGACATCTGTTATCTTCATCGTTACTCTCTCACTCCTGAATCGAAAATGTCCGTGGGCGTACCGTTACCTATGGCGTGATCTTCAGGAAATCGAAAATGGCGTCGCGGTCCCGGGTGACGATTTGTTCCCAGGAAATTCCCGCTTCCAGCGCCATTTCCAGCGCCGCATCCAGCACGCCCACCGCCTGCGGGATGTGCGCGTCGCTGCCGATGGCCACCGGCGCGCCGAAACGGGCACAGAGCCGCGCCAGTTCATGGCAGCGGGGGCTGCTTCCGGGCCGCGCGCAGGTCAGCGAACTGTTGTTGAGCTCCAGCGCGGTGCCGGTGTCCGCCGCGGCGCGGGCCAGCTCTTCCAGATGGGCCGGAAAGCGGGGATTGCCGGGATGGGTGATAATCCGGATGCGCGGATTGCTCATGGCCGCAATGATCGCCCTGGTGTGGTCGTCTGCCGTCGCTCCGGTGTAGCCGGCCTCGCCGTGCAGGCCCGCCATGACATAATCGAGGTGTTCCAGCTGCCGTTCATCCAGATCGATGGAACCATCGTGGAAGATGTTGGCCTCGACGCCCCGCAGTACGGTGACACCGTGCAGGGTGCGCGGGAGAAAGCCCAGACATCTGAAGTAGACGATGTTCGGCGCTCCGGGAACCGCCGGGCCGTGATCGCTTATGCCGATCACTTCCAGGCCTTTGGCGGCCGCTTCCATGACATTTTCGTTCACGGTGCCGAAGGCGTGGCCGGAGGCAATGGTGTGGGTATGCAGATCGACTTTGGGCAGCATGGATGTTTCTTTCGTAAGTCCTTTTTCGTTGTGGAGCGTAAGGCCCTGCTGGCCTTTGGATGCTGTTGGTATATCGGCTCTCTTTACGCTTTTCAAATCCTTTTCAAGCTTTTTCCGCGGGAAGCTCCATCCCGGCGGGCTTTCCGAAAAAACGCGGCCGCTTTTCCGCAGATGGCCCGTCAAGACGAGACGCCGGTCCTTTTTGTTGCAACTTTTGGCTTGCTTTGGGTATCCTGTTCATCTTATAAAATCTTTTTTCTTATGAAAACAACATCTTATCAATGAAAAGGGCGGATATTCATGCCGTCCTTGAGCGGCTGGAGGCCTAGAACCCGATGGATTATAAAAATACTTTGAATCTTCCCGTCACCGATTTTCCCATGCGTGCCAATCTCCCGCAGCGGGAGCAGGAAATGCTCAAGCACTGGCAGGAAATGGATCTTTACCGGAAAATGTCCACCGCGCGTCCTGGCCAGCCGTCCTTTGTGCTGCACGACGGCCCGCCCTACGCCAATGGCAACACTCACATCGGCCATGCCCTCAACAAGATCCTGAAGGATATCATCATTAAAAGCAAACGGATGGAAGGCTGTTTCGCGCCCTATGTCCCGGGCTGGGACTGCCATGGTCTGCCCATTGAGCTGATGGTGGACAAGAAGCTGGGCTCCAAGAAGAAGGACTGCTCCACCGTTGATATCCGCCGTGCCTGCCGCGCCTACGCCAAGGAATGGCAGGAGATTCAGAGTGCCGAATTTGAACGTTTGGGCGTTTTGGGCGAGTGGGACAAGCCCTATCTGACCATGACTCCCCACTATGAGGCGACCATTGCGCGCGAGCTGGCGCACTTTGCCGCGCGCGGCAACCTCTACAAGGGGAAAAAGCCGGTGCACTGGTGCTGCTCCTGCGTAACCGCTCTGGCCGAAGCCGAAGTGGAGTATGCCGATCATACGTCCTCTTCCATCTTCGTGAAGTTCCCCTACGATGATGAGCTTCCCGGCGAGCTTGAGGCTTTGAAGGGCGAAAAACTTTCGCTCATCATCTGGACGACCACCCCGTGGACCATTCCGGCCAATCTGGCGGTTTGCCTCAATCCCGATTTGCCATACGTGGCGGTCAAGGTGGGAGACGAGGTGTTCATCGTCGCCGAGGGTCTGAAAGACGCGGTTGCCCGTGAACTGAACTGGCAGGATCCGCAGGTGCTGAAGGTTTTTTCCTCCCGGCTGCTGGAGCGGAAAAAGTGCCGGCATCCGTTGTACAAACGGCCTTCTCTCATCATCCTGGGGCAGCATGTTACACTGGATGCTGGTACCGGCTGCGTTCATACCGCTCCCGGTCACGGAGCGGACGACTATCAGGTAGGTCTGCGCTATGGGCTGGATGTGTATAATCCTGTCGATGACTATGGCCGCTACCGCGATGATGTCGAATTCTTCCCGGGCATGGATATCCACACCGCCAACCGCGCGGTCTGCGACAAGATGATGGAATTCGGCACGCTGTTGAAAGAGGCCAAAATCACGCACAGCTACCCGCACTGCTGGCGCTGCAAGAAGCCGGTCATCTTCCGCGCCACCGCGCAGTGGTTTATCTCCATGGAAGAAGGTGACCTGCGCGCCAAATCGCTGGATGCCATCAACCATGTGGTCTGGACGCCTTCCTGGGGGCGCAACCGCATCTACGGCATGATCGAAAACCGTCCAGATTGGTGCATCAGCCGTCAGCGCAAGTGGGGGGTGCCGATCACCGTCTTCTACTGCGAAAAGTGCGGTGAGACGCTGGCCGACGGCGCGATCATGGAACATGTTGCCGACATGTTCGAAGAACAGGGCAGTGATATCTGGTTCGAGCATGATGCCGCGTTCTTCCTGCCCGAGGGAACGCGCTGCCGCGCCTGTGGACACGATCACTTCACCCGGGAGCACGACATTCTTGACGTGTGGTTCGATTCCGGCGTTTCCTGGGCCGCGGTGCTGGAAAACCGCGACTATCTGCACGCGCCTGCAGATCTTTATCTGGAGGGCAGCGATCAGCATCGTGGCTGGTTCCATTCCAGCCTGCTGGCCAGCATGGGCACCCGCGGCATTCCGCCCTACCATGCGGTGCTGACGCATGGTTTCGTGGTGGATGGCGCCGGCCGCAAGATGTCCAAGTCGGTGGGCAACGTCATCAAGCCCGATGAAATTATCAAGAAATTTGGCGCGGAGATTCTGCGCCTCTGGGTGGCGGCTCAGGATTACCGCGACGATATCCGTCTGAGTCAGGAGATTCTCCAGCGCCTTTCCGACGCCTATCGCCGCATCCGCAACACCGCCCGCTTCATGCTGGGCAACCTTGCGGGTTTTGATCCCGAGCGAGACAGCATTGAGCTGGGAAAACTCATGGAGATCGACCGCTGGGCCCTTTCCCGCCTGGAAAAGCTGACGGCTCGTCTGCGCAAGGCCTACGACGATTACGAATTCCATCTTCTCTATCATGCGGTGCACAACTTCTGCATCGTGGACATGAGCGCCTTCTATCTCGATGTATTGAAGGACCGGCTCTACATCTACGGCCCCGAAAGTTTCGAACGGCGCAGCGGCCAGACGGCGATGTATCTGATCCTCAATGCGCTGACGCGTCTGATCGCGCCGGTTTTGAGCTTTACCGCCGACGAGATCTGGCAGTGCATGCCGGGACGGCATGAGGAAAGCGTTCATTTGGCCGAATTTCCCAAAGAGGATCCCGCACGTATTGATGAGGAACTGGAAGCACGTTATGCGCGCCTGCTTGCGGTGCGCGAGGAGATCGCCAAGGCACTGGAACAGGCCCGCAACGCCAAACTGATCGGTCATTCGCTGGATGCCCGGGTAGAGCTGGAGGTCCCGGAGGGCGAGTGGCGGGAACTGCTCCTGGCCTACAAGGCGGAACTGCCGGCACTGTGTATTGTCTCGCAGGTGGAGCTGGTGCCGTCTGTGGAAGATGGGCTTGCCGCCGAGACGGTGCCGGGCCTGAAGATCCGGGTGGCGAAGGCCCTGGGCGCCAAGTGCGAGCGCTGCTGGAACTACTCCGAGACCGTGGGAGAAAATACGCGGTATCCGGATGTCTGCGAACGTTGCGCGGGCATTTTGGAGAATATGAAGGATCTTTGAAAACGGATACGTCCTTGAGGAGCAAAGGGCGCTTCATGCGCCTTTGGGGGGATTTGTCTTTTTTGTGAAGAAGGGCTTTGGGGAACGTCATGTGGCGAATGGTGCTAGGGCTTACGCTGCCGGTCATCGTGATCGATCAGATCACCAAGTGGTACATCGAAACCCGCTTTGAACTGTTTGAGGCGGTATCGGTCATCCCCGATCTGCTGGCCATTGTCTCGGTACGCAACCAGGGGGCCGCGTTCAGCATTTTGGCCAACAGCTCCATTCGCAAGCCCTTCTTCATCGTTGTTTCGTCGCTGGCCTGCCTGGTGATTCTCTGGTATTTAAGGCGGCATTCCGCGGACAGTCCCTCAATGCGTCTGCCCCTTGCGCTTATTTTAGGGGGGGCGGCCGGCAACCTGATCGATCGGATCCGTTTGGGAGAAGTTATCGACTTTATTGATGTCTACTGGAAAGGCCATCATTGGCCTGCCTTCAATATCGCCGATTCCGCCATCTGCATCGGTGTGGCCCTGCTCTCCTTCAGGCTCTGGAGGGAGCAGGCGCACGCTGCGGCTGGGGACGGAGATCTTCACGACAAAAAATCTTAGACCATTTTTCATGATGGGCGGAAGAGAAGCCATTCCCGGCATTTTTCCGCACCAGCGGGAGATGTTTTATGGGTTTACTCAGCACAACGTGCAGCATCTGTCAGTTTCATGTGGTAGGCGAGCGGCCTGCGGACGATCTGGCCGCATGGGTGGCCGAACGGCTGGCGGAACATGGATTTTGCTCCATTGAGGAGAGCCGCGAGGAATCGGCGGTGGGATGGGTGGAGTTCGGCAATCCGGACGAAAGCGGCTTTGCCGGGCCACATGTTTTCCAGCATGAGCACTACTTTGCCTTTACCCTGCGCCGTGATGCGCGTCATCTGCCGGCGACCCTGGTCAGGCAGCATCAGCAGCGCGCCGAGGCCGATTTTCTGGCGGCCAATCCGCAGTTCCGGCGGGTGCCGCGCCGCCAGCGCGAGGAGATGCGTGAAAGTGTTCGGCTCGATCTGCTGCAGCGCACCCTGCCTTCGCCATTGCTGGTCGATCTGGTCTGGAATACCGAACAGGATACGGTAAGCTTTGCCGGTCTCGGTTCATCCATCATCGATATCCTGATGGAACTGTTCAACAAAACCTTCGAGGGCTTGCGGCTGGTTCCGGTGCCGCCCTATGCTCGCGCCCTGAGCGTGGTGGACAATGAGCTGAAGGAGGCGCTTGTCGCCGCCAACCAGGCGACAAGCGATGATGTGCAGGAGCTGTGCGCGGCCAACTGCTGGCTGGGCTGCGATTTCTTTCTTTGGCTGATCTACCATACCATGACCGACACTTCGGAGTATGCGGTCTGCCGGCCCGGCCCGCTGGCCAACGGGGAGTGCTTCGTTGCCTATCTTGACGAACATCTGACATTGGCTGGCGGCGACAATCCCGAAGGGGGGCAGAAGGTTGCCGTCAGCGGCCCGCAGGATCATGTTCAGGAAGTGCGCGCCG
>JAEEGI010030429.1_pt1 | contig 10151 bp, 8 predicted proteins | sample 8958751 | NCBI WGS metagenome assembly JAEEGI01 (sample SAMN16246545, study PRJNA631951) | gut metagenome | biome: gut microbiome; feature: rumen; material: KS-attached | host: Bos | place: Iran: Karaj | collected 2018-10 | reverse complement strand
CGTGGTTGCCGTCGAGCATACGGGCCCAGAAATTGGTCTTCCATCCAAGGCTCCATCCGGTTGCCTGGTCACCGCGCTGGATGAGGGTTACCCTTGCAGCGTCAAAGAGTTCAGGTGTGTCAGGATTGATCTGGTTGGAAGGATAGAGTCCGTAAAGGTGTGAGATGTGCCTGTGCTCGTCCTTGGGGTCGTCCATATCCTCTATCCACTCCTGGAGCTGTCCGTACTGACCCACCTTCATAGGAGGGAGCTTGGCCATTGTCTGGGCGAGGGTCTGCTGATAGGCTTCGTCAATTCCAAGTTCTGCGGCGGCTGTCTTTGCAGCAGTCATTATATCCACAACGATCTGTGTATCCATTGTACAGCCTGCGGTAAGGGGGTTGGCCTTGCCAACACCGCCGTGCTCCGGGCTTACGGAAGGAACTACCACAAGGTAACCGTTGTTGGGGTCAACCTGCATATAGTCAAGGTAGAAGTCAGCGGCTCCCTTGATAACAGGATACCACTCCTTCAGGAAATCCTTGTCCTTTGTGAAGAGATAGTGCTCCCAGAGGTGGGTGGCAAGCCAGGCGCCTCCGTTAGGATACATACCCCAGTCAGCGGCGTCAACAGGGCCTGCAATTCTCCAGAGGTCGGTGTTGTGATGGGCAACCCATCCGCCGCATCCGTACATCTCGCGGGCGGTTACGGCTCCGGTAACGCTCAGGTCCCTGATCATTGAGAACAGAGGTTCCGTACACTCTGTGAGGCCGCATACCTCTGCTGGCCAGTAGTTCATCTCAGCATTGATGTTGATGGTGTACTTGCTGTCCCAAGGGGCCATATGCTCCTGGTTCCATACACCCTGCAGGTTGGCTGCCTGTCCACCGGGCTGTGAACTGCTTATGAGCAGGTAACGGCCGTAGTTGAACATAAGCTCCACCATTCCCATATCGTCGCTTCCTGTGAAGGAACTCAGACGGGCCTTAGTGGGGAGGGAAGCGTTGGCACCGGCGGGAAGATCCAGGTCAACCCTGTCGTACTGGTCCTTGTATGCGGCGATACTGCGCTTGAGCAGTTCCTTGTAGGAAAGTTTCTGCGCGGCGGCCAGCCTCTGGGCGTTCTTGGCCGATGCGTCACCGCTGACATCGTGATAGTTCACGAAGTTGGTGGCGGCGGAAATGAGCAGAGTGGTCTCTGTTGCGTCGCTGACATCAATCTTGTCACCGGATGCGCTTACAGAACCGTTGGAGATAACCCTGACAACGGTCTCTTCTGCGAGCTTGGCGTCTATTCCTTCCTGGGAATCGCCCTGGACAACGGCCACAAGGTCATTGCCTGATGCCTTGACTTCAAAAGGCAGGCGGGCGTTGTATGACAGTGAGAATGAGCCCTTCTTGTCCTGTGTAAGGCGGATTACGACCACCTTGTCAGGTATAGAAGCGAATGCTGTCCTGGTGTAATTCACACCATTGGAGGAATAGGTTGTAGTGTTCACGGCGTTTGAGAGGTCAAGCTGACGGTGATAGTTCTCAGCTTCTCCCACACCTTGGAATTCAATGAACAGGCTTCCGGCGTTCAGGAACCTCATTCCGTGAGGACCAACGACAAAATCCTGGTCGATGATGGTTTTGGCTTCAGCCTCTTTTCCGTCAAAGATCAGCTGACGGACTTCGTCAAGCCTGGCAAGGGAACGGGGGCTGTTGTTGTTGTGGGGGCCGCCGCTCCAGAAGGTTTCCTCATTGAGCTGGATTTCCTCTTTCTGGACACCTCCATAGACCATGGCTCCCATATTGGAGTTGCCTAAAGGCAATGCCTCCAGCCATACGGTGGCCGGAGCGTCATACCAAAGGACTTCATTTACACCTGCCTCGCTTTGCTTGTTGCAGGAGACGGCAAAAACACAGAGTATCGCGCCGATAAATAGGGCAGTTAATCTCTTCATAACATTAAACAATTGTGCAGTGGCCGCAGATGCAGCCACTGCACACAAATTTAAACAATATTATCTCCAAGTCCAATATTTATAAAAATATCTCCAAGTCTAAAGCTGAGCGGGAGTTCTATCGTTTCTGAGATTCTCCGGAGTTGCGATAAAGAAAAAGAGAGAGAACTCAGGTTCCCTCTCTTTTTTTTACCATATACACAACTTGGGATATTACCACTCAAGAACCGGCCATTCGTCCTTCCACTTGATCTCACGGACTACCAGCTTGGACGCACCGTCCGTTGCCTGATAGGCGTGGGTTACCAGAAGGTCCTTGCCGTCTATCGTATAGGCGGCGCAGTGTCCTACGGCCACATAGTCTGTTCCGTTGCCCTTCATTACGCAGGTACCTCCTCCGGTGGCCAAATCTTTGCCATCCATATCAAGGTACGGTCCCTTGGCGCTCTTTGAGCGGCCCACAACAATGTTGTAGGTGCTCTGGAGCCCGCGGCAGCAGGCGTCGAAGGAAACGAACAGGTAGTACCAGTCTCCGTGCTTGTAGATGAACGGTGCCTCTACGGCGCCGTCTCCGGCGGATGCGTCGTCAAGGCCGTATGTACGTTCCCTGCGGCAGGGGTTCCTCCACTCTTCAGGGGTGGCTACGCCGCTGAGGTCGTCCTTGAGCTTGACCATCATAATACCGTTCCAGAATGAACCGAAGTCCATCCAGGGGGTACCGTTCTCGTCAATGACAATGTTGGCGTCAATGGCGTTCCACATATCGCGGTACGGAACTGACTGGATCATACATCCCTGGTCCGTCCATTTGTAGTCAGGACTTTCAGGGTTGAGGGTAGGGGAGGTGGCGTGTCCTATCACCGAAGTGTTGCGCCCAAAGGCGCTGGCGGCGTAGAACAGATGCCACTTGCCCTGGTAGTAGATGATGTCCGGAGCCCAGAAATTGTTGCCGCGGAAATTAGGAAGTTTCTCCTGGATCCACGCTGGGCATTGAGGAATACAGCTACCGGCCGGCGTCCAGGTTTTCAGATCCTTGGAGGTCATCAAGGAAACTCCGTTTCCGGTTGTGAAAACGTAGTAGGTGTCTCCTTCCTTGGCCATCACAGGATCGTGGGCTCCCGGGTTGGTTGGGTCAAACACATTGCGCCGTGGCTGTTGCTGCTGCCCCTGGGGTGGCTGCTGGCCCTGGGCGGGCCTTGGCCTCTGCTGCCCCTGGGGCTGCTGCGCGCTTACGGCGCAACCAACCAGAGCCAAAGCTGCAATGATGCATAGCTTCTTCATAAATAGATGATTTTATTAGTGAATAAAAAAGGATTGGTGTTTATTTCTTGTCCTTGAGAAGGTCGCGGATTTCCTCCAGGAGGGCGACATCCTCCGGCTTTGGAGCCGGCTCTGCCGGTTTTGCTGCGGCGGCTGCGGCCTCAGCCTCTTCACGTTTGCGCTTTGACCTTGTGATGGCCCTGATGATCAGGAATATACTGAGCGCGATGATGATGAAGTCAACGGCAGTCTGGATGAAATTGCCATAGTTGATCTCTACATCCTTGATCGTTGCCTTGAGGCTTGTGAAATCAAACCCGCCGATGAGGGAGCCTATGAGAGGCATAATGAGGTCGTCTACCAGAGAAGAAACGATTTTTCCGAAAGCGCCGCCGATAACAACGCCCACAGCCATATCAATGACGTTTCCCTTCATTGCAAAGTCCTTGAAATCGGACCAAAATTTTCCTTTAGCCATAATAAAGTAGATTTTTTAGGTTTCAATATGTGGTAAATATAAGAAAAAGAGGGCGATTTCTCACCCTCTTTTCTGCTATATCAGGAAAAAATACTAGAAAATTTCCTCTACAGGCTCCCTGAAGTCATCTATCTGCGGTGCCGGAGCTGCATCTGCTTTCTGGCCGAAGCGCCTCTTTGGGCCTTCGCCCCTGCGCTCTTCGCCTTCTGCCTTGCGCTCTCCGCCTCTTCCGCGCTCGCCTCTTCCGCCCCTGCGATCCTCACGGTCTCCGCCCGGCCTGCGGTCTCCACCGGGTCTGCGGTCTCCGCCCGGCCTGCGGCCTTCGCCCGGCTTGCGGTCTCCGCCCGGACGCGGCCTGCGCTCAGGCTCCACGTAACCTTCCGGCTTCTCTGTGAGAGCCCTCATAGAGAGCCTCATCTTACCGGTCTTGGCGTCAATCTCAAGGAGTTTCACGTCAACTTCCTGGCCTACGCTCAGTACGTCTTCTACATTCTCGGTCTTCTCCCAGGCGATCTCTGACACGTGCAGGAGACCTTCCTTTCCGGGGAGGATCTCGATGAACGCACCAAATTCAAGGATGCTTACCACCTTGCCGTGGTAAACCTGTCCCACCTCAGGAACGGCGCAGATTCCCTTGATCCAGTCAAGAGCCTTCTGCATAGCCTCCTTATCGTTGCTGGCAACGTCAACAACACCCTCGGTGCCTCCGCCCGGAAGCGGTTCCTCTGTGATGGTGATGACTGTACCGGTCTCCTTCTGGATCTTCTGGATGGTCTCTCCGCCCTTTCCGATGATTGCACCGATGAACTCGGCGGCAACACGAATCTGCTCGATGCGCGGAACGAACGGCTTGTAGTCCTCGCGAGGCTCGCTGATGGTCTTCATCATCTCGCCCATAATGTGGATGCGTCCCCTGCGGGCCTGCTCCAGAGCCTTCTCCAGAACGTCGTAGGAAAGTCCGTCAACCTTGATGTCCATCTGGGTTGCGGTGATTCCGTCCTTTGTTCCGGTAACCTTGAAGTCCATATCTCCCAGGTGATCCTCGTCTCCAAGGATGTCGGTGAGGATGGCGTAGCGGTCGTTAGGCCTTTCAGCGTCTGTGATAAGTCCCATTGCCACACCTGCCACCGGCTTGGTGATCTTTACGCCTGCGTCCATAAGGGCAAGGCAGCCACCGCATACGGAAGCCATTGAAGATGAGCCGTTTGACTCAAGGATATCTGATACGATACGAACTGCATAAGGATTCTCAGGTGCCAGTGGAACTACCGGCTTGAGGGCGCGCAGCGCAAGGTTTCCGTGGCCGATTTCGCGGCGTCCCACACCCCTCTGGCTCTTGGCCTCGCCTGTGGCGAAAGGAGGGAAGTTGTAGTGGAGAACCAGCTGCTGGTCTTCCTGGATGAGAACCTCGTCGGTCTCCTTCATATCCATCTTGGTTCCCAGGGTTACGGACGCCAGTGACTGGGTCTCGCCACGGGTGAAGATGGCTGAACCGTGTGCGCAGGGCAGATAGTCCACCTCGCACCAGATAGGCCTTACCTGGTCGCATACGCGTCCGTCAAGACGGATGCCTTCGTCCAGGATCATATTGCGCATAGCCTCTTTCTCTTCGTTGTGATAGTAGCGCTCAACCATCCAGAGTTTCTTTGCGTACTCTTCCTTCTCAGCCTCGTTAGAGGGCTCCGGAAGAGTGGCGATGAATTCCTCCTTGATGGCTGCAAAGCCGTCCTCGCGCTCGTGCTTGGGCTTTGCGGACTTTGCCAGGGCGTAGCACTTGTCATAGCAGAACTCGTGTACGGCCTTGCGAAGCTCCTCGTCCTCATCGTCGTGAGGGTAGTCCCTCTTGACATCGGTTCCGAGCTCTTTCATAAGCTCTTTCTGGACGCGGCAGTGCTTCTTTATCTCCTCGTGGGCGAACTTGATGGCCTCCAGCATATCGTGCTCGGAAACTTCCTTCATCTCGCCTTCTACCATCATTATGTTCTCTTCAGTTGCGGCAACCATAAGGTCTATGTCGGCCTTTGCCATCTCGCTGAAGTTGGGGTTGATGACGAACTTGCCGTCAATGCGGCATACGCGCACCTCGGAGATAGGACCGCCGAAAGGCAGGTCCGATGTTGCCAGTGCGCAGGAGGCTGCGAGGCCTGCAAGTGCGTCCGGCTGGATGTCGTTCTCCGCTGAAATCAGGGTAACGTTCACGAAAACCTCCAGGTGGAAGTCATCCGGCCACAGAGGGCGGATAGGACGGTCGATGAGGCGGGAGATGAGGATCTCATAGTCAGAGCTCTTGCCCTCTCTCTTCATAAATCCGCCGGGGAAACGTCCTGCTGAATAGAATTTCTCTTTGTAATCTACGGTCAGGGGCATGAAATCAGTGCCTTCCTTCACTTCCTTTGCAGCGCAAACCGTTGCAAGAAGCATTGTGCCCCCCATCTTAACGACAGCTGAACCGTCGGCCTGCTTGGCCAGTTTACCGGTCTCGATCTCAATCACGCGGCCATCCGCGAGTTCAATCTTCTTGTTGATAATGTTCATTATTGTTTTCCTTTACGTCTTTATAATCGTCTCGGCCCCACGGCCGGTCATTTTCTAAAAAAGGGATGGTCCCACCCGGGAACCATCCCTAACTTTTTCCTATTCTCTTATCGACGGAGACCGAGCTCCTTGATGATGTGTCTGTATCTCTCGATGTCAGTCTGCTGGAGGTAATCCAGGATCTGGCGTCTTTTACCTACAAGACGGAGAAGGCTGCGGCGTGTAACGACGTCTTTCTTGTTCTTCTTCACGTGCTCTGTAAGGTGAGCGATACGGTAGGAAAATAGAGCAACTTGACTCTCAGGAGAGCCGGTGTCTTTATTGGACTTCCCGTACTTCGCGAAAATCTCTTGCTTCTTCTCAGGCATTAAATATTCAGCCATCGTGCAAAAAATCTTAAGTGTTAATAATTTACCTTGCTTATCCCGTGGGGATAAAAGCGTGCAAAGTTAGACAAAAAACACAATAATGCAAAATAATTTGCTTATGCCGTGAATTCCCAGCATCTTTGACAGATGCCCCAGCCTTGTCTTGAGCGGTATGTACTTGCAGGTAAGGATCTTGAACCTGTCTTTTGGAAATACATCCATAAACTCCCTGTGGGGCAGGTCCCAGGCCTCTTCCATAGCCTCTGACTTCATTATCGCAAGGCGGTCCTGGTACTTTGCAAGGACACCCTTGCTGTCCAGGAAATCCTCTATGATTGGGATGAGCCTCTTTTTTCCGTTCACTTTTTCGCTCTTCTTGCTCCTGAGCATAATTCCGCCGGGATTGAGGAAATAGTGGTACAGAATCTCGTTTATGTAGCAATGTGTCTTGCAGTAATAGAGCAGCTGGGTTATTATGATGTAATCTTCTATGAACGGCTCCGTTGGCCAGTCAATATCGTGCTGGTAAACGCTGCGCTTGAATATCTTGTCCCAATGGACCGGAATGCCTGGCCAGGGGATCCAGTCCTCATAGGAATGGGGCCCCGGGTAGACGTGGTTATGGTCGTTGCCGTCGGCGTCGCTTTCGTAGAAGTCGCATTCCACCATATCGTAGTCTCCCTCCACGGCCTTCTCCCAGAGCTTGCGGAGCATATCCGGTTCCAGCCAGTCGTCAGAGTCGCATTGGTAGATATAGTCTCCGGTGGAGGCAAGCCAGCCGGTACGCCTGACGGCCTGGACACCCTTGTTTTCCGGGTGATGGATAATCTTGATATTGTCTTTAAGATGGGCGTACTGCTCTTCTGCGATGACTCTCATAGTGATGTCATAAGCAGAATCAGGGGAGCAGTCATCCACAAGAATGAATTCTATGTCATCCAGGGTCTGCCCAAGCAGGCTCCGAAGGCATCTTTCCATAGTCTTTTCCCCATAGATGGGAACTATTGCTGATACTTTAGGCATTTTAGATTAGTTTGAAGTCTTTCAACCGGCGCTGCTTCTCCCGGTGTCCCGGGCAGACACTTTCCAGCAGCGCGTGGAATTGTGGTGAGTGGTTCAGGTATTTCAGGTGACACAGTTCGTGGAGCATCACATAGTCCTGAAGCTCCTGCGGAACGCGCATCAGGTTCAGGCTCAGGTTTATGTTTCCTTTGGAGGAGCAGCTGCCCCAGTTGGAGCTGTTATGCTTGATCCTCAGGGTGTTGTATTGGAAACCGTACATTGCGGCGAGCTCTGCGAGACGCCCGGGGAGGTAAGCCTTGGCCTGGCGGCGCAGCTCCTCCACTTTAGCCGCGGTGGCGGCGTCAAGTGTCTTTTTGCGGCGCCTGGGCCGCCTGCGTATTATCCAAAGCATTCCAACGCCTCCTCTATGCCCAGCGCCTCTTCCACCTTGAAGTTTCCGCAGCGCGTGCGCCTGAGGTTGTTCAGGAAAGCCCCGCTTCCCAGGGCTTCCCCCCAATCCCGCGCCAATGCGCGTATATAGGTGCCCTTGCTGCAGTCCACAAGTATCTCCGCGTTCACAAGGCCTTCCTCCTGAGAGATATCGGTTACGTTTATCCTTGGATTTGGCTTATAGCATTCCATTTCCCTGACCGCTTCCCCAAAGGAAACCAGCTCCAAGGCGCTTATGTTTATCTTTTGGCGGCTTAGCAGCTCCGCTGCCGAATGGTCGAAATCCCCGCCGCTGCGTGCCGCCTGCCTGTACGCCCTGCGCGCCATTTCATACGCGCGCACACCGTCCACGCTCTTGGCGCTGAACAGCGGCGCCACCTGCTCCTGCTCTCCCACGAAGCCGCGCAGCATCTCCTCCACGGCCTGGCGCGTTATCCCTTCCACGGGGAAGCGCGCGTCAATGGCCTTCTCCCTGTCGTACGAAGGCGTAGTGGCGCCAAAGCTGACGCCGGCCAGATATTGCTTGGGGCTGCGCTGCAGCTCCTCCGCAAGTTTGGTGGCCTTGCCTATGCAAACCAGAAGAACCCCCGTTGCAAGGGGGTCCAGCGTGCCAGCGTGCCCAACCTTCAGGTTCTTTTTTCCAAAGTGCCTGCAGGCGGCGAACTTGATTTTGCGTATTACGTCGGCGGAGGTCCATCTATACGGCTTATCCACAGGGAGGATTATTCCCTGCGGATAAAGTTCGATATCACGCTCCAGCTTCACTATCTCTTTACAGGAATCTTGTCGATGCGCCTCTGGTGGCGGCCTCCTGCAAATTCGGTCTCCATCCAGGTCTTGACCATAATGCGGCACATTGTCAGGGTTGCGAAGCGCGCAGGCATAACCAGAACGTTTGCATCGTTATGCTCCTTCACCAGCTTGGCAACTTCCTTGTTCCAGGCCAGTCCGGCGCGGATGCCTTTATGGTGGTTAAGCGTCATTGCCATACCGTTTCCGGTACCGCATATTGCTATGCCCCTTTCAACGATGCCTTTCTCCACGGCCCTTGCAAGGGGGTGCGCAAAGTCTGCATAATCTACGCTGGCGGCGGAATCCGTCCCGTAGTCTATCACGTTGTGGCCGCGGCGGGCCAGGTATTTGATCAGCTCGGACTTGTATTCATATCCGGCGTGATCGCTGCAAATTCCTATTGTCATTGTCCCAGTGTATTTACAATATTGTCAATCCTGCGTCCGAATTCTTCCTTGCCTATAAGGGTAACTATATCCGCTATGCCAAGTCCGCTTGAGGCACCCACAAGCGCCAGGCGCAGGCAGTTCATAACCTTGCCCATAGGCCATTCATTTGAGCGGATGAACTCTTCCAGGGCCGTCTCCAGGGCTTCTTTTTCCCAGGGTCCGCTGAATCCCTTGATGAAGCCGGCGGCCTGAAGGGCCAGGGTGTAGTTCTCCGGCTTCCAGAACTTGGCCGCATCTTTCTCATTGTACTCCTGAGGAGCCACGAACAGGTAGGAGGCTATGTCCCAGAAATCGGTCACGAACGTTGCCCTTTCCTTTATCAGGGTAACCACCTTGAGCACGTAATCGTACGGCGCGTCAACGCCCTTTTCCTTGAGTATGGGCATAAAGAGGTCCGTGAGTTCCTCTTCGCTCTTCTTGCGGAGGTATTCCTTGTTGAACCATTTGGCCTTTTCCGGATTGAACTTGGCTCCGGCTTTCTGGACCTTTTCCATTGAGAAGGCCTGGACCAGTTCCTCCAGGGAGAACAGCTCGCGGTCGTCACCGGGGTTCCATCCCAGCATAGCCAGCATATTCACGAAGGCCTCAGGGAAATATCCGTCCTCGCGGTAACCGCGTGACTTTTCTCCGGTCTCGGGGTTTGTCCACTCCAGCGGGAATACGGGGAATCCAAGCTTGTCCCCGTCCCTCTTGCTCAGTTTTCCGTTGCCCACGGGCTTCAGAAGCAGGGAAAGGTGCGCGAAGCGCGGCATTGTGTCTTCCCAGCCGAAGGCCTGGTAAAGCAGGTAATGCAGCGGCAGCGACGGAAGCCACTCCTCTCCGCGGATTACCTCGCTGATTTCCATCAGGTGGTCGTCGACTATGTTTGCAAGGTGGTATGTTGGCAGTTCGTC
>JAEEGI010030428.1_pt1 | contig 10151 bp, 8 predicted proteins | sample 8958751 | NCBI WGS metagenome assembly JAEEGI01 (sample SAMN16246545, study PRJNA631951) | gut metagenome | biome: gut microbiome; feature: rumen; material: KS-attached | host: Bos | place: Iran: Karaj | collected 2018-10 | reverse complement strand
CTGATGTTCTTGAATCATAATCATATATAAAGAGAGCCCCCTGGTTACGGTAACAAGCCCAATATTTCTGCGCTCAGCTAACATGCTTCGCTTAAGAAATATTGTGCTTGTTACCTACCAGGGGGCTTTTTATTTATATTTATTCTTCCAAGTAACCCATCGTCTTGTTGTACTCGTAGGATGTTATTATTTGAGAGTCGTCTGTGTAGAATCCCTCATCCTTTAGGGCTTTTAGGGTGTTGGTGCATTTTGTGGTTAGCTGAGCATAGATGCTTCTTTCATATTCTGGAGTTCTATAATAATCGTCATCATCATACCAATCCCAGAAAGTATTCTCATCAGAGATATATTCTTTTTTATTATTGGCTACTGTGAAATTGAAATCATTATAAAGTGTGATTTTAGCAAGTTCATTATTGCTATATCTATCACCGAATGTAGTCACAAACGCATTACCTTCGTCAATATCCTTAAGGAAGGCTTGATATATTTTTTCGTTTTTATCCGTCAGTTCTTTGTCGGATAATGTTTCGAAATTAGCATATTCTGGCCAATAATCATCAGCTTCTTCATTATATACATATTGGCTGAAGGTCAAATCAGGAACAGTGCAATCGTCCCAAATGTTACCAATTACGTGTTCCTTGATTCGTGTTGGGTTGTTAAGATAATCAAGGATTGGCTGTGTTGCAGCTAAGTAGTTAGCAGAAACTTGATCAGATTCAGTATTTACTACTGAGTATGTACGTTCAATGAAATCTCCGTTTTTAAGCTTATACTTGATTGTAAAGTAGCCGCCGTCCACATCATTATAAATTTCATTTACATCTCTAAGTTCCTTCTTGTCACTTAAGAAATTCTTATGTAAATCTCTTACAGCTGAAATATCATCTGGGTTAGAAAATACCATTACATAGTTGGAATCGATTCCTACCCACTGAATATCAGCAGCATCAGGAACTTTGTTTTCAACATTGAATACATCCAAACGTAGACATATCAACATAGCAAGTGATGCAAGTGAATAACCGGCCAAGAAGAAGAACTTCTTTGTTGAAAAGACTCTAAAGGTCTTTTCGATTAACATTTGTGTCGCATAGAAAACAATACAACCTATAACTAGTGCAGATATAATTGCAACAATAAATCTTGTGTTATAGTACATAGGCTTTAGCGCTTCAATCATTCCAGCCACTAAAGCACCTGCAACCATTGAAATAAAGAAAGACATTCCAATTGTAAATACAGGCTTTAAGAATGGAATTGCAATGAAATCCTGTACGGTTTCAAGCTTTTTGTATTCATACAGTATGTAAGAAGCTATCATCAAAGCAATTGCAACAGCGATATAAATAAGTAAATATTTAGTTCCGCCTAAAGTGTAAGTATAGGTTTTTATATTTCCAAGACTATCGTACATTTTATATACTTTAATCCTGCAGGCATCATCTACAAATAACACTGGAGTAAGGGCATTAAAACTAATGTTACGGAGTGAATTTGTCATACCAAACATCAATATGCTTGCTGTAATTCTAAACGCAACTTCCATCAATAAATATAGGAAATTGAAGATACCATAAAATATAATACTGGTTACAATCTGCCCAGAAGCCATAAGGGAGATCATTGCAATACCAATAAATAGCAGTGTGGTTGCGCTGACGCCAAGTGCCCAAAACCAAATAACGTCGAAGGCGTAAATCTTTTCAGCGGCTGCAACTATAGTTGTAATAAGTGCTGTAAGTATGACAGGTAAGATAGATACAACAATACTTGAAATTAAGCCAGTAAAATAAAGGCTACGTCTGCTGACAGGGAAGGAATGCATCATGTAATTATCTCTTTTGAAGAATAAATACCAAAATGTAATTCCTGTTACCGCTATTGCAATAAATATACCCCATACGCCTATAGGAACATATGAAACGTCCTCTATTAAGTTGAGAGTTTTTGTGTAGCCCTCTTCATAATTTATCTCATCGTAATTAGCCAAATTAATAATAAATTGTATTGGCATAACAATAAGAAGAATGATGAAATATAACAGTCCGACTATCCATGTCCTGCTTATGTTTTTCTTAAACAAAGCCAGATTAAAAAATGATTTCTTTGACTGCATAATTCTCACCTCCTAATTCATAAATAAATATTTCTTCAAGTGTAAGAGGGAGCACATCCATAAGCAGTGGATTCAAAGCGGCTATACGCTGCTCGGCAGCTCTTGGTTCTCCCTTTACAATAAGTGTATGAACTCTACCTGTTGATACTCTTTTAAGTACCTGGATTTCAGGTGGAAGATCAGGTAATTCATTCTCAAATGCAAGCTGTATTTTGGTGATTGAAGTTTGCAGTTCGTCCAATGAGCGCTCGATAAGAATTTTGCCGTGATTCATGATTCCTACATGGTCGCAGACATCTTCAAGCTCTCTTAGGTTATGAGAGCTTACAAGAACAGTTAAGCCGTGCTCTGCCACATCTGACATGATAAGGCTCCAAATCTGACGGCGCATAACTGGGTCAAGTCCATCTACTGGCTCATCCAAAATCATAAGCTCAGGACGTGCAGCGATAGAAAGCATGAAAGCCACCTGCTTTTGCATACCCTTTGAAAGTGTTCTAACCATTTTCTTTGGGTTAACTTCTGGGAAGCAGTTTAAAATCTTTTTAAATAAGGCTTCATCAAAGGTAGGATAGAGATTTTTGTAAAACTTCATCATATCCATAGTGTTGGCTTGAGTGAAGAAGAAAATCTCATCTGGAATTACAGTGAAGCGCTGCTTAAGCTTTTCATTTTCATAAACAGGCTGTCCGTCTATCCTGATTTCTCCTGCATCCTGTTTGTACACTCCGCTCAAGTGTCGAATAATAGTAGATTTACCTGCTCCATTAGGTCCTACAAGGCCATATATAGCTCCGCGCTCAACATGCATGTTTAAACCATCAAGAGCAGTAAAATCGCCAAATTTCTTAGTGACGTTATTTACTTCTATCATCTACAGTCCCTCCCTTCGCAAGCTCTTCAATTCTTTTGATAAGAATGTCCTTATCCTCGCATAGATACAGAAGTTCCTTTACAATTTCATCGAATTCTTTCATCAATTCTTCATTCCTCCCTGATGCAACATCAGCACGCTTTGCAGCGTAGCTTCCTTTGCCGGCAATCGTGTAAATGTAACCTTCCTGCTCAAGCTCTCTATAAGCCTTCTGAATAGTGTTAGGATTGATTGAGAGGCTGGTGGCCAGCTCTCGCACACTAGGCAACTTTTCGTCTGTTTTCACAGCTCCAGTTACAACCAGCTTCCTAAGACCATCTTTTATCTGCTCATAGATAGGCTTAGCATCTCTGTAGTTCAATTGGATCATCTAATACCTCCTAATGTTAGGCAATGTGACCTATACTGTATTACGTGTTCTAATACAGATATATCACAAAGCAAAAAAGCTGTCAACAAATAAAAATTTGAAAAAAATTAAAAAATACTATAAAGTTTTCTTAAGTAGTTCCGATAAATGAAGTGTAAAGAAAAATGTAGCTCGAGATTTGATTACAAAAATCGGCATAATAAGGGAGGAAAGGAGTGTGGCGATATGCGTATAGAGGCTTACAATCAGGTAGCTCAGCTCTATCAAACATCAAACACTAAAAATGTATCACAGGCATCAAAGGCAAATGGAATGGGTCGTGATGAGGTTCAGATTTCATCAACAGGCCGTGATTACCATGTTGCAAAGGCCGCTGTATCTGAGGCTGCGGACATCAGAGAAGATTTAGTTGCTGATATCAAAGCCAGAATCAAAGATGGCACTTATGATGTTAGCCCAGATGATTTCGCAGAGAAGTTATTGTCTCAGTATGGATCAATTCTTTAGTTTTGTGAGGGTTAAAGCGTGGCTAGTTTAATGGATGAATTGCTCTTAACTATGGATGGTGAAGCGGAGCAGTATGAAAAGTTAATCGGTCTTAGTGATAAGAAGAAGGATTCTATTATCTATAAGAAGCTTGACGTACTGGAAGATATTACCGTCAGGGAGCAGGCCATAGCTGACACCTTGCGTTCACTGGAAAAGAAACGACTGAACATACTTAATAGTATAGCAGCAGTGATGGGCCATGAAGGTGAGCAGGTTACTGTGTCATGGATGATTGATAACTTGGCGAACCAACCTGTACAGCAGAAACAGCTTATCTTGGCAAAGGATAAGCTTGTAAAAGCCGCTGATGATGTTCAGGTTTTGAATTTTCAAACCCAGAACCTACTAAAGCAGGCTATAGAGATGGTGGAGTTTGACATTACTCTTATTAAGAGTGTAAAGCAGGCACCACAGACCTCCAATTACGGAAGAAATGCTGAAACAACAGGAGATATTTTAGGTAATAGAGGATTCGATGCTAAACAGTAGGAAAAGGATGTCCTTAGAGTTTTAGTATAACTTGGAGGGCAGACTTATGGCTAATAGTTTTGGAAGCTTATACGTTGGGGCATCGGGCCTACAGTCAGCATCACATGGATTAAATACAACAGCAAACAACCTTACTAACCTCAATACAGAGGGTTATGTACGTGAGCAGGTTGTTTACGAAGATAGAACATATAGAAAAATAGGCAACGCATCGATCAGCACACAATATGCTGGTCTTGGTGTGCAGGTAGGAACAATCGTCCACAACCGCGATATCTTTTTAGACAAAGCATATCGACAGGAGCATGGGCGATATTCTTTTTATAGTGCTAGCTCTGAAGCGGTACAAGAGGTTTATACCCACTTGCAGGAAACAGAGGGCGTGGCATTCAAAGAGGCTATCAAGGATTTTGAGGTAGCCTTTGAGGAATTTGCCAAGGAGCCATCTGATACTGTTAAGCAGAACCTTGTATTGCAGAAGGCTAGTCTTTTTTTAGCTAGAGGCAAAGCCGTTCAGCAAGGATTTGAAGATTATCAGACTATTATCAATTCCAAAATCAAGGAAGACCTAAACAGAATAAATGAAATTGGAAAAGAGATAGTTGAATACAATAAACGCATCCAGGCAATCGAAGCAGCAGGCGTAGAAAAGGCCATGGACCTTAGAGATAAAAGAGATTTGCTTTTGGATGAGCTGGCAGGAAAGGCAAAAATTTCCTACAGCGAGGACCATACAGGTGTTGTTAAGGTAGAAATCGAGGGCGTGGAATTTATTGATGACATCAGATACTACCCAGTTGGTACATTGGAAGATAAGAGAACTCATTTCGTAACACCATATTGGCCACAGCTTTCAGAAATCGTAAGCGAGGATGATGAATCCCTAAATACATATTATCCAATGTTTGATACAAGCAATGCATCTGCAGATAAAAATACAGATATTGGTGAAATCAAGGCCTTGCTTTTAGCAAGAGGTACAGGCTGGTCAACATACTTTGATTTTTATGATGAGAATGGTGAAGCTCTTACATCAGAGGTTTACGAGAAGGGCATAGCAAATTCAATCATGATGAATTCAGAGGCAGAGCTGGATACACTGTTTCATCAGCTGGCAACAACCATCAACAACATCTATAGTCCAATAACCACTATAGATAATGCATACGCTGGTTCAACAATTACTTCCTATACATATCTGGATAAGGATGGAAATGAGGTAACTGTTTCAGGGGCAGATATTTCAGATAGCCTTAGAGTTTTAGACAAGAACAATTGCTCTGTTGGTTCCGATGGCAAGCTTCCACCAAGAGAGCTTTTCGTCAGAGTTGGTTGTGATAGATATACGGAAGCTACTATAAATTACGTGGATAAGGATGGAAATGCTCAGACCGAAACACTTTACATTTATAACGAAGAGACTCCAGATGATTTGGGTGTGTGCTACACATTAAAATCTACCTTTATAAACGAAGATTTGATTAAGCAGGAATCTTATCTGCCACATCTTAAATACGGTGTTAACAGTGGTGCTGTAGATTACGACTTAGGAATTAGATTAAGCGCCATCTGGAATGAGCAGGATTTCAATTTAAATCCAAGCGATACCACACCATGTGGTTATAACGGATTCTACGTAAAATGGATTGGCGAGATTGCCAACACAGGTAACGTATACCAAACAACAGAGCGTTCATTGGAAGGAACAAAGGAAGAAATCGAATTCAGCCGCCAAGGCGTTATCGGTGTATCTTCCGATGAAGAACTTACAATAATGATTAAATATCAGTCAGCTTATAACGCAGCTAGCCGATATATAAATGTAGTAAATGAAATGATTGAGCATTTACTTACATCACTTGGTTCATAGCAGTTATTGAAAGGCGAGGAATAGCTTATGGCTTCTACATTTTTTGGTTTAACAATCGCATATTCAGGACTGAATACTTCTCAGGCACAGATTAATACCACTGCCAACAACATTTCCAATGTTAATACCAATGGATACAGTAAGCAGGTGGTTAATACTGTTGCGTCATCAGCTTTGCGATGCTACCAGAAATGGGGCACAACAGGAACTGGTGTTGAGGCGGAATCTGTAACCCAAAGACGTGATTTGTATTATGATGAGAAATTCTGGAACAACCAGACAGCTTTAGGTTATTTCGACAAAAAGCAGTATTACATGAATCAGATTCAGGATTACTACAACGAAAACACATCAAACACAGGCTTTACAACCATCTACACAAAGATGTTTAACGCCATGAGTACAATGCAGGGAAGCCCTGGTGATGACACAGTTAGAAAGCAGTTTATTTCAAATGCAAAGCAGTTGGCAGAATACTTCAATCAGTTATCAACAAAGATGAAGGATTTGCAGAATTCTATCAACGATGAAATTAAAACAGCTGTTGATGATATTAATGCCATATCTGAAAAGGTGGCTATTCTTACAAAGCAGATAAATGTTATCGAGCAGGGTGGTGGTCGTGCCAACGAGCTTAGAGACCAGCGAGCACTTCTTATCGATGACCTTTCAGAAATCTGTGATGTAAGTGTAAAGGAGACAGAGGTTCTTAACTCTAACGATCCTGATATGTACACTGGTGCAACTTATTTCATGGTTTATATCAACGGCCAGCAGCTGGTTGATACTTATGAATACAATACCCTGGCTGTAAAATCCAGAGCCACAGAGCAGATGTACAATCAGTCCGATATCGACGGACTTTACGACATCGTATGGGCTAAGGACGGAGATAAATTTAACGCGGTTCCAAGCTCAAGCGGTGGCCAGCTTAAGTCCATGTTTGAGGTACGTGATGGTAATAACAACGAGAACATGCACGCTGTTGTTGCATCAGCAACAGAAACAACCATCACCATTAAAGACCTTAGTATTACAGATATAAATGAATTCAACATGCCAACAAAGGGCCAGATTAGCACAAACAACATGCTGTTCACCTATGATGGATTTTCTTTCACAACAGGTGATGATGGAAAGGTTGAAACAGTAACCTTCAATCTTACAAATAATATCAACAAGGATATGGCCAAGGCATTGGAGAACAAGACCTTCCAGGTTGGTGATGATGTGGATTACATGGGAATTCCATATTACCAGAACCAGATGAATCTTTTCTTACGTAACTTCTGCGAGCAGTTCAACCTGATTGAAGAAAGCGGAGTAGATTTAAATGGGGACGATATGGGAGCATTTTTCATCGCTAAGGATAAGGTTGATTCCATGATAGAGCATGGCATGACAGAGAAGCTTATAGGTAGAGACGACCTTAACAATGAAAGCGAGACCTATTACTGGCTTACAGCAGAAAATGTTTCAATCGCAAAAAAGACTGATAAGGATTCAAGAATCTTTGCAACCACCACAAAAGCAAATTATACCGATGGTATTGATTCGGCAGATTTGGTTGTTGAGCTGCAGCAGCTTCAAAGAAAAGTAAAGCTGTTTAGAGGTGGCGGTGGCGATGAATTCCTTCAGTGTATATACGCCGATGTTACTATCGACGCCCAGGAGTGCATTATCTTCAAAGACAATTTTACAAATATCAAAAAATCAATCTCAGAGCAGCGCATGAGCGTATCTGGCGTTGATGAAGATGAAGAGGCTTTGGATTTAATGAAGTTCCAAAATGCATACAACCTGGCATCTAAATGTATTTCAGTTTTCTCCGAAATATATGATAGGTTGATACTTAATACTGGAGTTTAACTTGCAATGAGGATATGAGGTAGAGCTATGAGAGTTACAAACAAAATGATAATGAACAACGCGTCATCAAACATTAATACCACAAAGGAATTCGTTAACAAACGAAATACCCAGATGACATCACAGAAGAAGATTGACAAGCCATCCGATGACCCAGTTATCGCTGTGCGTTCACTTCGTCTTTCTACAACACTTGCTCAGGTAACTCAGTATAAGGAAAAGAACATTCCTGATGCATCTCAGTGGATTAGTGTAACTGAAACAGCGCTAATCAACATGCGTGCCATTGGTAACGATTGTAAGCAAATCGCCGTTAAAGGCTCTACAGATACAGTTAATTCTCAGGATGATAGAAATACAATGCTAAAGGAATTGCAGCAGCTTCAGAAGCAGCTGTTTGCAGAGGGTAATGCAGATTATGCAAACCGTACAGTATTCACTGGCTACAGGACAAACAGCAATCTTACATTTACAGAGGATGAGCCAGGAACAACATACAATATCACTCAGGAATTCACCATTGAAGAGCACATGGAAGAAAAGCGCTATTATGATTGCGACCTGAAGATTCCTACAACAGAGGACGAGCTTCTTGCTCCTGCCATTAAAGAGGGGGACCCAGGGTACGACCCTGATGTAAATAAACCTATTTCAGATATGGTTCAAACTGATTACTACAGAATCAGATTGGCTTACGATAAGATTGAAAATCTTGAGGATGAAATCCATATCAAATTAAATGGTGACGGAACAGGAATGACTCCACCAAACGTTGTTACCTACGATAATGAATCAGATTGGAGCAAGGCCCAGGGCGGCAAGAATGTTCCAGATGGAACCATCGTGGTAATCAAGAGTACTGGTGATATGGTTCTTGCTAATGATGTGGCTGCGAATCTCAAAAAATTTGATGCCAAGCTAAAAATCACATATAGCAGAGCGGGCTTTAGCGAAGGCGAGCTTAGACCAGAATATTATTATAATTGTGTGAAAACCGAAGATTCTCTTGATGTTCACGTTCCAGTAACTTACACTAAGTATATAGAAGATGCTGATGGTTGGAACAGTGAGCGCAAGCATTTTGATATTGAATATACTGTGGCAGCCAGCCAGACAATCAACATCAACACCGAGGCAGCAGATGTATTTGATAGCTCAATCTACCGCGACGTTACGGAAATGATTGATGCCGTTGAACGAACCATCGAAGCCTATAACAAGCTTGATGCACTTGATGATATGGCTACAGAAACACAGTTTGCTTCCGACGAAGACCAGGAATGGATTAAGACCTGGAGAGCGGCAGCACAGAAGGAATTTGACTTCTACAATAACAACATGCGCAAACTTTTTGACACAGATATCGGCAGAATTGATAAGTATTATGCTAAAATAAGTTTAGCAATAACTGATTTGGGGTGTAAAAAGCAGTCTCTTAACTTAACAGAGACTAGAGTGGGGGACCAGCAGCAGACAGTTCAAAGTTTGCAATCGCTAAATGATGATATAGATTTATCCCAGATCATCATTGATTATACAGCGGCCTACACCGCATATCAGGCATCGCTTACAGCAGCTGGAAAGCTGGGCGATTCAACGTTACTTAACTACATTTAACATTTCAGTGGTTTTTAGGTTTTTCAGCTGAATTGTTATAAACAGAAAAGGAGAAGGGATAATGCAAGTAAAAACTAGATTATTCGGCGAAATTGAGATTTCCGATGAAAAAATTATCAATTTGCTTCATGGGCTTATAGGTTTTCCAGACATGAAGAGATATACTCTCATTTTCGACGAAGAAAAAAAGGACAAGGGCAATATCATGTGGCTCCAGTCACTGGACGAGACAGATTTTGCTATGCCAGTTATGTTGCCACACGTGGTTAAACCGGATTATTCACCAGCTTTGAATGTAGATTCATTATCACAGCTTGGTGAGCTTACAGCAGACAATACTTACGTACTTGTCACTGTAAGAGTTCCAAAGAATCCAAAGGAGGCATCTATC
>JAEEGI010030424.1_pt1 | contig 10152 bp, 9 predicted proteins | sample 8958751 | NCBI WGS metagenome assembly JAEEGI01 (sample SAMN16246545, study PRJNA631951) | gut metagenome | biome: gut microbiome; feature: rumen; material: KS-attached | host: Bos | place: Iran: Karaj | collected 2018-10 | reverse complement strand
TCGATGACGTTCTGGATGTTGCAGGACAGGATCTCGATGCCCAGTTTCTCCATATCCTTGCTGGCTTTTGCCATGACCTGGTCGGAGAAAGAATCGCGGTCCGTATTGATCGTTTTCAGATCCAGGGTACCGATGATCTCGCGCATGTTGCCTTGCAGGGAATCCTGAAGCTCATAGGCGATTTCGTTCGGTTCCTTGTTCAGGAAGTTCCTCTCTGCCTTCAACATGCCTTCCGGGGAAGTGTCGACCCTTACCTTGGCGATCGCATCGACCTTGACATTGATGAAATCGTTGGTAGGGATGAACGTATCCGTCTTGATGTCGACGGAGATCTGTCCGAGATGCAGATGGTCGACCTTTTCAAAGAAAGGAAGCTTGATCCCGGCGCGTCCGATCAGGACTTTCGGGGTCTTTTTCAGACCCGAAATGATGATTGCCACATCCGGAGACGCCTTGACATAGCCGTTTTTCACGATGATGAACAGCAGCAAGACGGCTACCGCAACAGGCAACACAGACAATACATACTTTAGAATCATATTCATTTCTTTTCCTCCTCTCGCGATGTTCGTATGAAAAAAGACTCATACACATCGCCTGCATGAGTCTCACGATTTAAAGTCAGCCGGATCCTAAGATCGTTATGACGGCTTTTCTTCCTGTAAAGGATGTTACTCCCTCAATGTACCTTGATTGTATCATATGGTCATATGACCGTCAAGTAGTATTTGTGTGTTTTTTTGAGAAAAATAAAAAAAGCCGTTGAGGCTTTTTATTATATATTAATATTCTGAAATCAATACGGCTCTGCATGGCGCTCCATCGGATCCGCCCAGATTGATCGGAGCGCAATCCAGCAGATATACGCCTTCATCGACATCCTTCAATCGGATCCCTTCCAGTAAGACGATTTCTGCCCCCAGCATGGTCATGTGCACGGTCTTTCCGGTTTCTTTTGAGCCTACGGTCTGCGATTCGTTGCCATAAAGCAGGATCTGGTTCTCCGCAAACGCTTCTGCCGCTTCTGGCGTCAGGACAGCCTTTCCTTTCACAAGGATCCTTCGAGCTGCTTCTTCATCCACTTTTTTGGCCTTTTCCAGCATCTTTTTCGCATCCTCTGCACCGATATCGCCTTCATGGAAAACGACATAGGCTTTGCCTATGAAACGGTTCAGGTCGACTTCATCGATCCGCTTTCCTTCATCGATAAAATGATAAGGCGCATCGACATGCGTTCCGTTATGGACACACATACTGAAAGCGGACATGTTGCAGGAACCGCCTTCGCTCTTTTTACGCAGGATGACGTGTTCCGGTCCGGGATTGCCCGGGTAGACTTCGCAGTTGAATACTTCCTGGGAGATATCATAGATTTTCATGCTTCGTTCCTCTTCTAAGACAATCATAGCAAACCGTCGGGAAAAACAAAAAGCCTTTTCAGGCTTTCTATTCTAATGGTGCACCAAGCGAGACTTGAACTCGCACGAGTTGCCTCACACGCCCCTCAAACGTGCGCGTATACCGATTCCGCCATTGGTGCTTGCTATATTATTATATCTCATTTATCCCAAAAAGAAAGAACTATCGTTCCCGATACAGAAAAGAACTTTGTCCGTATCTGTGAATTGAATATTTTGCTAGAATAGAGATGAAAGAGGGTAAATATCTATGAGCTCATTTAAAGATTTGCGTATCGTCGATAATTTCTATCAGACTTCCGCATTCTATCCAATGCCGACGGTTTGCATCAGCACAGTCAATCCTGACGGCAGCCTGAATATCGGCAGCTATTCCCTGGTATTCCCATACTACATCGCCGGCAAAGACCGTTATGCGATGCTGCTGGAATGCCGCAATACTTCCAATACCTGCCAGAATCTCATGAGGACACATAAATGCGCCTTGAACTTCATCCCTGACGACAGGAAGTATTTCAAAGAAGCGGTCAGGCTGGGTTTCCCGGGTCCGAGCGCAGAAAAGATGAAAGAGAAACTTCTGTTCACGATGGAAAAAGGACAGGCGGATCCTGAAGATCCGAAGCGTCCGCCGGTCATCGCGGAAGCCTTCCAGGTATTCGAATGCACATGGAACGCCGATCTGGAAAATGCTGGGAAATTCAAAGTCGAAGACATCGACGACGGACATCCGGGCCCCTATAACGATTTCAACGGAATCACTTCCAAATATGGCGCGCATTTTATTCTCAGCATCGATAAGATCCTGATGAAGGAACAGTACTATGACGCCATCGTCAACGGCGTCAAGAAGAACAGTTTCCCGCCGGTTCCGGTGGATTACGGCTACCGCGATTCGACCTATTTCTGGTACACGCGCTTCCCGCGTCTGACCAAGCCGGTCAGCGAACCGATCCCTGCGCCGAAAGAAGTGGATCTGGATTCCATCCGCTATGCGGCCAACCGCTGCGATCCGGAGATCAAGTTCACTGATGATGCCTTGAAGAATTTCGTCAAAGTGCCTCGTCCGTTCCTGAAGACCGTGCTGAATGGCTGCGTCGCCTGGGCAAAAGAAAACGGCGTCACCCTGATCACGAATGAACACGTCAAGATCATCAATGACAAACGGAACGCCGAGAAGCAGAAAAGATAGTCAATAAAAAAGCTCACATCCGTGAGCTTTTAATTTGAATGATCGTAAAGGTCTTCCCGCTGTAGCCGGGCAACGACTTCGTTCCAAAGGGACAGGGTCCATTTCCTGGCGCTTTGCACTTCATTGAGGAAGTCGTAGGTCTCATCCTCGATTGGCTGGCCATAGGCATTCATGATGTATTCGATCGCATGGGTCGCAAAGGCGTTGACCTTCGGTCCCGCATCGCCCTTCATCTTGTTGGTGTATTCCTGTAGCAGCAAAGCGGCGCTGTAGAGTTCCTGGGCGACCTTCTGCTTGTCTTCGGTCACGCCATAGCTTATCTCTTCGTAATGATCGACGATATAGTTCTTCCAAGTCACCAGCTGATCCTCGGTGACTTCCTTTTTCTTTGTCATATTCGCGATGACATCTTTCGCAAACGCCTCATAGTCTTCCGCGACATCTTCCCATTTGATCAGCTTGTGTTTTTCTACGGAGGTCCACATGTCGTCGCTCCAGTTTCCGATATCGCTCAGTTTCTCTTTGATTCCGTTGCGCAGATCTTCGAAACCATCCGTTTTATTGTAGGCAAGCACGACCAGTTCCTTGACGGATTCTGCCAGAAGTTCCAGCTGTGCGGAACTGTCGCTGGAGAACAGCGCGGAGATCTTTTCCAGCTTGATCGCCGTTTCATACAAGGCGTCGGCCGTTGCGGTATCGTCTTTGGCGATCCCCGTCTGCAAGGCATCTACGCCCAGTTCGATGTCCTTCAGCAGATTCTGATAATCCGCCTTGGTAAATTCTTCTGCCGTCTCCGCGATGTTTTCTACCGTCGTTTCCATTTCCGTATACTTATCCTGCACGTCTTCCCATTTCAGAGAACCGCTGCAGGAACACAACAGTATCGTCAGCAGAATCAATATGATCTTTTTCATAACCATGCTCCCCCTGATTTCAATTCTATTATATATGTTCTAATGATTAAGAAATAATAAAAATAAAAAGCCATGATCGGATCATGACTTTCTTTTGCAGTGGTGCACCAGACAGGACTTGAACCTGCACGAAGTTGCCCCATATGAACCTGAATCATACGCGTCTGCCAATTCCGCCACTGGTGCGTGCATATATATTTTACTACAAAAATATAAAAATATTGCAAGTATAATGATAAAATAATTGAGTATGGAATACAAAAAAATGATAAATGTAGCCGTAATCGCGCATGTTGACGCTGGAAAATCGACTTTGGTCGACGCTTTTCTGGCTCAGTCGCATGTTTTCAAGGAACATGAGGAAATCGTTTCCCAGGTCATGGATTCCAACGATCTGGAACGGGAACGGGGGATCACGATCTATTCCAAGAACTGTTCCATCAACTACAAGGACTACAAAATAAACATTGTGGATACACCGGGTCACGCGGATTTTTCCAGCGAGGTCGAGCGTATCATCAAGACGGTCGATACCGTCATTCTGCTGGTCGACTCTTCGGAAGGACCGATGCCGCAGACGCGTTTCGTTCTAAAGAAATCGCTGGAAGCCGGCCTATGTCCTATCCTCCTGGTCAACAAGATCGACAAGAAAGACGCCAGGATCAACGAGGTCATCGACGAAGTCTATGATCTGTTCCTGGATCTGAGCGCCAACGACGACCAGCTGGATTTTCCGATCCTGTACGGGATCGCCAGAGAAGGCATCGTCCGTTATGATCCGAAGGATACCAACGAGGATATCGAACCTCTGTTCGAAACGATCGTAACGCACGTGAAAGCCTATCCGAACCGCATGGAAGAACCGCTGCAGATGCAGGTCAGCGCACTGGCTTATGACGACTATATCGGCCGTATCGGCATCGGGCGCGTCTATGCGGGCGTCATCCGGCAGAACGTGATGGTTTCCGTCTGCAACAACAATGGCAAGAAAGAAAACCGCAAGATCGCGAATCTGTACAACTATCAGGGTCTCAAGAGAGTCCCGGTCGCGGAAGCGCAGTGCGGAGATATCGTCTTGCTGAGCGGCATCGAGAACATCGAGATCGGTGACACCATCGGTCCGGAGAACGTCTATGATCCGCTGCCGCAGATCGAGATCGAAGAACCGACTCTAAGCATGAATTTCATGGTCAACACCTCGCCGTTCCAGGGGAAATCAGGCAAGTATGTGACCAGCCGCAATATCAAGGAACGTCTGGAGAAGGAACTGGAAGTCAACGTCGGTCTGAAGGTCGAAGCGACCGATTCGACCGATACATTCAAGGTTTCAGGCAGAGGCGAGCTGCATCTTTCCATTCTGCTTGAAAACATGAGAAGAGAGGGCTACGAGATCGCCGTCTCAAGACCGGAAGTCATCTTCAAGACCATCGATGGCAAAAAGCATGAGCCGATCGAGGAAGTGATCTGTTCCGTTCCGAACGAATATTCGGGTTCCGTCATCAACAAACTGAATCTCAGAAAAGGCCAGATGATCGATATCCAGGATGAGGGATCTTATACGAAGGTCATCTATCATGTGCCGACCAGAGGTCTTCTGGGCTACCGCAGCGAGTTCATCAACGATACCAAAGGAGAAGGCGTCATGGTGCGCAAATTCATCGCGTACGAGCCTTTTGTGGGCGAAGTGCCGCAGCGCAACAACGGCGTCCTGGTTTCCATGGCTTCCGGCAAGGCGATGACCTATGCCCTGTGGAATCTGCAGGAAAGAGGACAGCTCTTCGTCACGCCGCAGACCGAGATCTACGAAGGCATGATCATCGGCGTCTGTCCGAAACCGCAGGATATCGAAGTCAACCCTACGGTGAATAAGAAAATGACAGCGATCCGTTCGACCGGAGCCGATGAGGCGATGAAACTGACTCCTGCCAGGGTCTTCTCTCTGGAAGAAGCGCTGGAATTCATCAATGACGATGAACTGGTGGAAATCACGCCTGACAGCATCCGTTTGCGCAAACGCTACCTGACCAATCTCGATCGAAGAAGACATATGCGCGAAGTCAACAAGATGGCTTCGGAATAGATATGGAACTGCTTGCAACCCTAAGAAAAAGAGAATTATTGGAAAAGGTCCTGCCTTTCGTCGACGGGATCATCGTCGGCAAGTTTTTTACCAGCAGCTATCACTGTACATTGAAAGAGATCGTCGAGATCAACGTCATCTGCAAAGCCAGCCAGAAGAAGATCTACCTCGTGTTGGATGATTTCATCAGCGAAGACGACATTGATGCGCTCTACAGATATCTCGAATTCATCAAGAAGCTGGAACCCGATGGGATCTATTTTCATGATTTCGGAATCGTTGCGGCAGCGAAAAGATATGGCTTGTCCGATAAGCTGATCTATGACGGGAAGACCGTGGCATGCAATTCTCTGGATACGGCGTTCCTTTTAAGCAAGGGTATCGATTCCGTGGTGCTGTCCCGTGAACTGACGCTGGAAGAGATCTTCCGGATCGCCAAAAACAATCCCCGTCAGATCGATCTGCAGATCTTCGGACATCAGCGTTTATCTTATTCCAGGCGCCGTTTCCTGACGAATTACTTCAAAGAGATCAATAAAGAATACGGCTATCTCGGCAACGAGGATCTTTATCTTGTCGAGGAACAGAGAGACTACAAGCTTCCGATCATCGAGAATGAAGAAGGGACTTTTATCTATTCGGATTATGTTTTTGAAATGATCAATGAACTGCCGGAACTGATGCCTTATCTCAAACGGGGCATCGTCGACAGTTTGTTTATCGAGGATCAGACGATCATCGATGTCTGCCGGGATCTGCGCCGTCTTTCATCGGAAAACAAGGGGTTCATAAGAGACAATCTCTATCACAACCATCCGGATGTTTACGCAAGCGGATTCCTGTACCAGAGGACCAATATCAGCAAAGATGAGTAAGATCGAACTTCTAGCACCGGCGAAAGACTTGCAGAAAGCCAAGATCGCCATCATGTATGGAGCGGATGCCGTCTATGTGGGAGGCAAGTCTTTTTCCTTGCGCTCAAGGGCTTCCAATTTCACGATCGATGACTTAAGAGAACTCTGCAGTTTCAAAAAAGATTATGGGGCCAGACTCTATGTGACCGTCAATATCGTTTTCCATGACGACGATTATGAAGGGATACGGGAATACCTGAAGATCCTGGATGACATGGGCGTCGATGGGATCATCATTTCTTCGCTGGCCTTGCTCAGGGTGGCGAAACAGGTCGCTCCGGGTCTGGAGTGCCATATATCGACCCAGCTGTCTTCGCTGAATTCTTTGGCGGTAGAGACGCTGAAAGAATACGGAGCGGATCGGGTCGTGCTGGCCCGTGAAGCAAGCATGGATCAGATCCGCAGGATCGCCCAGCGCACTTCCGTGCCTCTGGAAGTCTTTATCCATGGCGGCATGTGTTCCAATTATTCCGGTCGCTGCGTCCTATCGAACCGTATGACCCTTAGAGACGCCAACCGGGGTGGCTGCGCACATTCCTGCCGCTGGAAGTATCATCTGTTTGCGGGAGATGAGATCATCTCCAATCCGAACTGTCTCCTGTCGATGTCTTCCAAGGATCTGAGGGCTTCCGCCTATGTTGAGGATATGATCCGATGCGGGATCGCTTCTTTGAAGATCGAAGGAAGAATGAAATCCGAATACTATATCGGCCAGGTCGTGAAGACCTACCGCCAGATGATCGACGAGATATATTTCAAGGGGCATCTGACGGAAGATCGTCTGGCTTACTATGACGAAGAACTCTCGAAAGCGGAAAACCGTCCTTCCGATGACGGTTTTCTTTCCGGAGACTGCGACAATACGAAGCATCTCTATGGCGTCAATGGCGCAGGCGTGACCCATGACTATGTGGCTTATGTGCATCGCTATGACGAAGCAAGATCTCTGTGCATGATCGAGGTCAAGAACATCTTCAAGCGCGGAGACAGGATCGAAGTCTTCGGGCCGCAGGTCGACAACGAACAGTTCGTGATCGACCAGATGTTCGATCAGAACTGGAATGCTGTCGAACTCGCGAACAAGCCGACGCAGCTGCTGTTTTTGCGTATTCCTTTCAAGGTCCATCAGGGCGACATGTTCAGGAGGGTAAGCCTGTGATCATCGAAGGCGCGATCGCGGTCAAAGCCGCTGTAAACAATCACAAGAGAACCGTATCCGTGGTCTATATCGACAGAAACAAGAAGACCAAGGATTTTAACTATATCCGCAAGCTTTGCCGGATGAACGGGATCAACGTTCAGGAAATGGAGACGGAAGGTCTCAGGGAACTACTGAAAGGAAAGACCCACGGCGGGATCGGGGCGGAAGCGTCTCAGCGGAAGGAAGACGGCTTCGGCGAAGGCGATATCTTCTATCTGGAAGGGATCGAAGATCCGTTCAATCTGGGTTATGCGATGCGCACCCTATATGCCCTGGGTGTCGATAATGTCCTGCTAGGCGCAAGAGATTACACGAACATGCAGGATCAGCTGCTGAAATCATCCGCAGGCGCCTACGACTGTCTCAACGTCCGTATCATCAAAGACGAGATCGCCGAACTGAAACGGTTCAGGGAAGAGGGCTACCGTCTCTACAGTCTGTTCCGCGGAGAGGATTCGAAAGACATTTTCGAATTCGCATTCCAGGAGAAAGCCGTATACATGCTGGGAGGAGAAAAACGGGGTTTGAAGTCGGAAGTCCTGGAACTGGCGGACGAGAGTCTGTTTATCCCTTATGGCAATGAATTCCGGAATGCGCTTAATGCCTGTGCCGCCGTGGATGTGATCGCGACATTGCGCTACAGCAAGAAAAGAAAATGATCACCTCATTGGAGAATAAAACGGTCAAGAACCTGACCAAGCTTCATCAGAAAAAATACCGGGAAGACCGCTTTTTGGTACTGGATGACGAAACGCTGAAGGAAGCGCATGCGCATGACCGACTGATCCAGCTGGTCTGTTGCGATGAGCCGCCTTTTCCTTTTGCCGATACGCTTGAAGTATCGAAAGAGGTCATGCGCAAGATCAGCAGGAAAGAGGATCAGAACTATCTTGGCGTATCGAGGATGATCGAAGAAAAGGATGACTACGGAAAACGCGTGATCCTTCTGGATGAACTGCAGGATCCTTTGAATATCGGCAGGATCATGGAAGCGGCTTTGCTGTTCGGTTTCGATTCTTTGGTCCTGAGTCCCAACTGTGCGGACATCTATAACGAAAAATGCCTCAGCAATTCCCGGGGAGCGATCTATTCCTTGAATATCTGCCGCAGAGATCTTTCCGGCGAAATAAAAAAGCTGCAGCAGAACGGCTATAAAGTCTATGCGACCGGTCTGCGCAACGAAACAAGAATGTTCAACGAGATCGAAACGACGGATAAGATGGCCTTCGTATTAGGCAACGAAGGAAGCGGGGTACGCGACGAGATCATGGATCTCTGCGACGAAATCGTCAAGATCGACATGCGCAACATCGATTCCCTCAATGTCGCCATGGCAGCCGCCATCGTCATGTATCACTTCAGTATCTGACACTGAAGTGTTTTTCATCTTCTACGACAGGGATCTCCCTGATCGCATAATCATCGATACGGATCCAGTGATCTTCGGCAAACGTGCCTTTGAAGAACGCATCGACATCTTCTCCCTGGACTTCGACTTCGACATCCCCGTTGTCCAGATTCCGGGCGAAACCTGTCACATTCAGCTTATCCGCCAGCATCATGAGTTTCCAGCGGAAACCGACGCCCTGGACCCTGCCTTTATAAACGATATAATAACGTTTCATACCCTAATTGTAATATGAAAAAGAACCTCTTGCGAGGTTCTTTAAGAAATCGGTTCGAAATCGCTGGCGCCGTGCTTGCACAGAGGACAGATGAAGTCATCCGGCAGTTCGTCGCCTTCATAGATGTAGCCGCATACCTTGCAGACATAGCCTTTCTTGCCTTCCGTCTGCGGTTTCGGCTTGACGTTGGACTGGTAGTAGGTATATGTCATCGTTTCGACACTGTTTATGACTCTTGCTTCCGTGACCGAACAGATAAACATGCCATGGGTATCCATATCGACATAGTTCTCGACTTTCAAAGAGAAGAACGCGTTGATGTAGCGGGACAGGAAGATCAGCCCGTTATCGGAGCGCAGGAGTTCCTGCTCGTTCTTGAATTTGTCGACATTCCTGCCGGACTGGAAACCGAACTGTTCGAAGACCTTGAACGGAGCTTCCTTGTTCAAACAGTTGACATTCATGATGCCGGTCTGTTTTATGACGTGATGGGAATAGTTGCTCTTGTTGATGGAGACCATGACCCTGAACGGATTGTCCGTCAGCTGGGCGACGGTATTGACGATGAGACCGTTGTCTTTCTTTCCATCGTTGGATGTGACCACATAGAGACCGTAGCCGATATTGAAGAGGGCCTTCATATCGTTCTTGTTGGCCTTGTTTTCATCGCGTGCGACATAGTCGACGCACAATGCCTGCGCAAGTTTTTCAATCTCTTCTTTATTGGCGTCGTTCATTGAAGACTTGATATGGACGACCGGTTCCACAAAAGTCAGATTGGCGCAGTTGCCGAGCATCTCTTTCATCGTCT
>JAEEGI010030423.1_pt1 | contig 10152 bp, 9 predicted proteins | sample 8958751 | NCBI WGS metagenome assembly JAEEGI01 (sample SAMN16246545, study PRJNA631951) | gut metagenome | biome: gut microbiome; feature: rumen; material: KS-attached | host: Bos | place: Iran: Karaj | collected 2018-10 | reverse complement strand
AGCTGAAATTAAACTCTTTCGTTCTGCTATAAGCTTTGTGGATCCTTCTGATAGACGTCAGGAGCAGCGCCATGGCGTGCTCTGCGACCGCATACGGAGAATATGCAGGCACTCGAACGACATGGATCTTGCCGTACGCATATTCGATGTCCACGTTGTTATAGCCCGCGCACCTCAAGGCGATCAGGCGGATGTTCATCTTCACGAGTTCATCGATGACTTCGCGGTTCACGTCATCGTTAACGAATACACACACGACGTCGCACCCTTCAGCCAGGCGGCAGGTGTCTTTGGTCAAACGCGTCTCGTAAAAAACTATCTCATATCTGTCATCGCCGTTCGCCCTGATAAACGAATTCTTGTCGTAATCCTTGGCATCGAAAAAAGCTATCTTCATGCTATTAATCCTCCCCTTTTTGATATTACTATCATAGCGCGAAAAGAGCCTCGTTGCTTTCATTTATCGGTTGTAATGTGTAAGAAAATGACTAAGGCCCGGTAGCGACCCGGGCCCTGGTATGTAAGAAAGGAGGTACAAAACACACAAAGGACAGAACTTGAAAGGAGGTGTTAGAACTGTTCTTTTGATGTAATGATAGCATCTGAGGAAGGGGCTTGCGTGAGAATAATGGGACTGATCTGGTGTGCGCACATCTGTTGAATGTAAAATTAAATTAGAGTTTTTCTGAACATTTACTGTTACAAATCCTACATTAAGTTTTACATTCAACTTATGAGTGATTCTTTTCAGTGCTCATAAAAATATATGGGGCTTAGTCAACTAAGCCCCACATATATCAATTATTCCTTTAGTCTTTTTTCACTACGTCTGTTGATCCATATAGATCAGATGAACTGCCCCAACCCTCAATCGCTGCGTAATAGCGTCCATTGCTTTTCCGTTCAAGTGTGTAAATCATATGCCAGTTATGATCATTAGGGTCCTCCGGATCCCTGTTACCCAAAAAGAAAGCTTTAATGTAATCGCCTTCCCTGCAATACTGTAATTCTGTCTTCATAGTTGTGTCTCCTTTGCTTTTTTATTGTTTATTATGTTGTTTTATTATCGATTAGTGGAAAATGTGCAAAGCTGCTAAATTGGACTGTGTCCATTCTGCTTTCAACACACTTCTTTCTGGTATCGTAGAGTTTTGACTTAATTCCATAATAGTCTTTCTGCGTTGCCAGGCCTTCATTGTGTATCTCAAGATGGTTTTCAGCGTATTTCAACCATTTTTCAGACTCGCTAAGAAGATCATTTGCCGTAGGCATATCCTTATCATTAATAGACTTATTAGCAAGTTCTATCATTATCTCGGAACCGCGCAAGTACACTTCTATTGAAGTAGAAAGATCTTCCGCGTTATGGCCACCATACTCGTCATTGAGGATAGTATATGCGTTAATCATTTTTTCCTTAGCCTGCTTCAAAGCATCAAAAGCAGCGTAAGTACAAGCCATCTGACAAAGATAGTAATACAAATTTGTATAACCGAATTCTTCTGCTTTTTTTAAAGCACGTTCAGCATAATCAATAGCTTTTAATTCATAGTTCTTGTTATAGGATATCCTCTTTTTATAATACATAGAACAATTGACAAGATACCTAGGAAGATTTCCCTTATCCTTTGTAAGACTGGGCTTTTCAAGAAGTTTAAGGAGCATCTTAAAAGCCTTTTTTACAATCGGTGAATGCTCGATTTTACCCGTTAAGAACATGCAAATAATTATGCTGCATGCTTTAGCTCTTATACGGTCTGAACCTCTACCATTTATGGGAGAAGTAAGTACTACACGTAAATAATCTATGCACAACTTGCTGGCATCTGAATCATAACAACTATCTGCCTTCTTAATGTACTCGTTGGCTTCTTTAACACTCAATGGTTGTTCCGGATCTATCTTAGCTTCTTTGCAGATTTCAACAATGTTTTCTTGTTCAGAAACCCTCTCGTAGACAGTTCGTCCGTTGAATAGTACCGGTAAATCATCGCCGCTTACTCCATCACATAAGACTGGAATAAACTTGCCGGAATTAGAACTACGGAAATTATTGCGAATAAGGTCATACTCTTCCCAAACCTGCCCTCTCTGAAACTTAATCTTAGAAAGATAGTTAGGATCAAATAGCATAAGAACTCTTTTGCAGTTATCGTTAAGAATCAACTGCTCAAATTCAGGTAGGCTTAATCCAAGAGGCAAGCCACCTTTATCGAAGACAACATTCACGCCGTGATCACGAAGATAATCGTAGAGATCAGATGCAACATCCAAGTTTTCACAAGCATATGAAATGAAAACGAATGGGCTAAGAATTATACTTTCATAAAAATCATTCAACATAGTTGTCCCCTTTCTTTTGTTTCGAAGAGGACATAAAAAAGGCAGTGAATCAACACTGCCTTCCGCATATTATTTACATTAACGCGAAATCAGTACCATCTTCTACTTAAGAGATATTTAGTTGTATTACAGCATATGCTGCTGTCTTGACTGTCCATAAGACTAAATACCTCCTAGTATTGATGTTAGGAAAGAACCCTTCTTTTCCTCAAGCGAATTATAAACAACAAATATGCAATGCACAATTAACATCCTGACAATTGTTTATTTATGAAATTGTGTGTATTCGAGAATTATCTTTTGTGCCAAAATATTGCTTCAAAAAATACTTTGATAATAAAAGTTTTTATGCTATTTTTCTTTGAAAAAATATATTTTTCTTATTTCAAAACAAAAACGTTACGTAATAATATTTAAAAATTTATACAATCATCACCCCGCTCACGCTCTCATAAAAATCCATGAATTCCTCAACCGTGAACACAGCTCCTATTGTAGAGGCTGCAGCTGCACATGTTGTGTTACCCATGCGGTCATATTCCAAGCTGTCTAAATCCACAGAAACCGGTAATATGGAATCCAGTATCTCTTCACGAGAAAATACACTGTCTGCTCCATTCTTGAATCCGTTCTTCTCAAGAAACTCAATAAAGTACTTTCTTGCTTTCTTTCCTCTTGTCTTTACATAATACGATCCCTTCATTAATCTTCCCTCCATTAGGCTAAGAAAGCCTGTCGCAAACGACAGGCTTTAATTCTTAAATCTTCCCATCGTTCAAGCTTTAGCACCTTGCTTTCTTGCAGGTTGCTGTGCGGTCACAGAGCTTGTCTCTCGCGCACTCTTTATGGTTATTTTGTTCTCTGAGTTTATAGTACTACGGTTAATCTTCGATTAATGGGACTATTAGGACAGATTCCAGGTCTTTATCTCATCACCAGTCCCGTTATCTATAAAGGAAGTAATATCGGTTATCTTCCCTGTTTCTTTGAGAATAACTACCGGCTCCTCATCGTAACCTCCGATGCTCATGGCTTCAGCTTTGCAAGCGAATATGTAGCCCTTCTCATACTTGGTACACATATCAATGTTCGGCTTATATGCTTTTGCCTTTGCGTATGCTTCTTCGTAAGTGATCATGTTATTCACCTCCCTTTTTTCTGCTCCATGAACCAAATCATTAAACCTGCTTATTACGTCCTCTATATCGTCTGAAATGAATTCCTTGGCCTGGACTATTAATCCTATAGGCAGACCCCAGTAAGCCTCTGCTATAGCTCCTGCAATGGCTGCTAGCGTGTCTGTGTCACCACCTATATACATGACGTTCCTAATACAGTCCTCGTAGCTCTCAGACTCAAAGAAACATTCGTATGCTTCTGGCATAGTGTGCATGCAGTCTTCAACATGCTCGTAAGTAGGTCTAATCTCATCCAATGTCCTGGAGAGGTCATACTTGAATTCATCTTCAATATAGCCTGCAATCTCCTCCATCTTAGAGCCTGTTCTAGCCATGAAGATGGCAGCTGCAGTAGCTTCTGCGCCCTTTATTCCTTCTGGGTGGTTATGTGTGACTTCAGCAGTCCATCTTGCTACTTCTCTGGTTCGGTCCAGAGTATCGTAGAGCCAGCCTACGGAAGAGACTCTCATGCCGGAACCGTTTCCGTAGCTTCCGTATGGCTTAGGGTCATCAGACAATACCCAGTCAATGAATCTTGCACCATATCCGGCATGAGGGTATTTCTTGCCCCATTTCTTCATGGACTTAATGAGCAAGTCTTTAATAGTCTTCTCATCGGCATCCTTGCCCGCATCCATGAGAGCTTCTGCTACGGCAATAGTCATAACCGTATCATCTGTAAAATCACACTCTTTGGTGAAGAGCTCAAACTCTTTACTCTTATCACCTCTGTCAAACTCAAATCTGCTTCCAATAATGTCTCCAATAATTGCACCGTACATATCTGTACCTCCTTATTCCTAAATAATTGCCTATCGCTTCTTTGTACTCATATTGTAACGGCTCAGATCAGCCATGTGGTCGCCTGGGAAGCGACATTAAAAACAATTCTTTAGCAAAAACAATATGAAGTTTTCTGAAACAATCGAGAATATTAATATATTTGCAGCTGTTCGACATGAAAGAATTGGACGTTGAAAAACGTATGTCTCTTCCAAATTGAGCGATAATCAAGAAGGTTGTAGATTGAGACTATAAGGTTGCCCCTTATAGAGTTATGCTCTAAATATCCCACTATTGGTTCTACTGGTTCAGATATTAGGATATCAATGGTAGCACTTGTTCAATTGAATTATTCTTTGGAAAGAATGTCGTAAAAGTACAAATAACGAATACGAAACCATTAGATGGACTTCCTATAATAGTGCGATTGAAGCTTATCGGGGAAAATTCATATCAAAGTCAGAAGTTTTTAATAGATTTAGAGCTAAAGTAACTAAATCCCTTGAGGCAATTGGATCTTACTTGTTGGGCAGAACTTGATATTCTTTTAAATCAGTAGTTTAACGCATTTCAACCACACTAAACATATGTTTAACAAAACACCAATCTTTTCGGACTTACATATAATAACAATAAAGACTTAGTATAAGCATTACGTGTTCACTATTTGAGACCGAGAACAGTCTTTGTGTTCATCCCAATGACCCCCAACTTTAGCTATTATAAAAGACGTGGGGTGGATTTTTTCGTTTTCCCAACTGAAATATATTCTATAATCACTATTCAACTGTATTAGTTTAAAATGTGTAGCACAACTAATGTCGCACTCAATTAAAGCCTCTTCTCCATTCTTCTCACTTTTGCTGAATACGTGTTTCTTAAATCCCTTATCTTCTTTGCTTCCCTTTCCAGTACATTCAGTACCATCGGGCATTTTTACTTGAATAGTTTTTATTCGTTCATTAATATTCAATTTAATTAAATCCATTTCCATATTGTTCAACAATAATAAACAACAGACGGTTTGAGTGTATAGCTTGTCAAAGATCGTCTTGGGACAATTCCCAAAAGCTTTATGATTACTTCCAAAAGAGTCCTCCGTAAAGAGCAATTTAGGGAAACACTTTCTTTTCCAATCATACAATTCAGAAAAATCCAACAATTGATACGCACTATTTTGATAATAATCTATTAATTCGTCCAGTGAACAAACAACTTTATCTCCATGTATATGCTTTGCTTCACTTATTCCTACCAAATGATTGTGATAATCGGACGATTTAATATCTTCGATACTTATAGTAGTTTCTTTTAGTTTTCCAAATAATTGTATTAATAGTTTTGTTTCACTGTTTTCGCATGAATTATATAATGTATTCCATATGTCAGTGCTATAAAATCCTGGAGTGGCTAATAAATTATCTGAATTATCAATTATGCTTTTGAATATTTCTGCAATTACAGGAATGCTTTTTTCTAATTCAGCAGCATTATTAATTGGCAAAAAAAAGAAATTTACTGTTTGCATTTGTTTTTTATAACCTCAGTTAAATCACGTTCACTCTGATCAAAAAAACCAACAGGCCATAGCGATAGCTCTCCTGTTTGATCAATGGATATAGTAGTATGGTTGCATTCAAAAGTATCTAGATCTCTGGTAAAAAATAATATGCTTGCAATATCATTCTTGCTAAGTTTAGCTAGTTCCAATCTGCATCCATCAATAATGTGTTCACTATGAGTTTCAATTACAACTTGGGTTCCAAAAGATGCAATTGTTGCAAGAAAATGTCCTAGTTGAGACTGGCTATATGGATGAAGGTGTGCTTCCGGATTCTCTACGATTAAAACAGTGTTATCAAACAGTAGAGATATGAGAGCTTGAACAATGATTGGCAGAACATAAGTTATTCCAAATCCTGTTGCTGTAGGAATTATTTCATTTCCTATCCCATTTGAAAAACGTATTGCTGCTGTACCTTGCTCTGTATCCCTCTTAATATTTAATTGCGTTCCGGGAATAATTTGCATTAAACAGTGTTCAACTATAGCTGTAAAAGACGAAAGTCTTTCATCAGTCATTTTTTTCCATATTGCTAAAGCTGCGTTGTCTTTGTATTTAGTTTTTATCAATTTATTAATCTGATCAATAACGTATATCGTATTCTCTCCATGAGTTCCAACATCAATAGAACTTGCAGAATTTATGTCATTATATGCCCTCGGACCAAGTCTTTCAGCATTAATATAGAACAGCGTATAATCAGAGCTTTTATCATCCTTATTTACAATTTTAAAGCTTACATCATCAATATCATCAACTGACAATTTGATATGCTTCTTTTCATTATTAATTACAAAAGAAATGTCCGTATCATTACTTCCCTTATATTCAGAAACGATTCCAGATGCTATGCCAAGATTTAAACCATGAACGTTTAAGGTAAAAACAGAATCATCAACGGATTTGTTTACAATATCAAATAGCAAGAACGCCTGAATAACACTTGATTTGCCAGCAGAATTCTCTCCTGCAAGGAGCGTTAAACACTTTAAGTCCTCTTTAAACGAAGAATGGCACTTGAAATTTGCTAATTCGATTGAGCTTATTGCTGGTTTATTATTCCGCATTTCTTTAATACCTCCAATGAACACTCAAAACAGATTTTAATATTTCTTTCATCACCAGTAGCTTTGGAAATAGAGTTTTGATAACTGTTTTCTTCTTTTAGTTGAGTCGCCAAAATTACTAGAGCCTGTTCTCTGTAGATACTAAAATCAACTTTCGAAAAAGCGGGATTTGCAAGTAAAACAGAGAATGCAGTCAACAGAGGTTTGTTGATAATATCTGTTTTATATGATATTTCGCTTTTTGAATTGATCGAAATATTAACAAAAGCATACTTGTCAAACAATTTGTGACACCGCTCCATAGACGCTTCAAAAGCAGTCAAAATATCGTCTCGTTCTTTGTCTAACAATTTATCTAACTCTTGAATTTCCTGATCCATAAGATTTATTAGTTTTGTAGGACTTAATTTTTGCAAACACATTTTTTCATAATCATATCTTCTATAGATAGTAGCGAAACGCAAAAAGGTCTCTTGCTTGTCCAAGCGCAGATCTTTGATTTTGTTTCGCGTAGCATTAGTAAAAGCACTGCTGTTGGCGCCTCTTTTTAGAAACTCTCGTACATTTTCTGTGCATAATGCATTTCTCATTTCTTGTGGATTGAGTGGCATGCCTCCAGAATTAATTCTGCGGAAAATGTCATAAATCACTTTCTGTGGAGAACGCTCGTCTAGAATATTAATATTTAATTGTGTTCTTCGTATTCTTTGCTGATACTTAGGGTCAAGATCATTAAATGTCCTTCCATCATACTTGTCACTTAAGTATTCTAGACCTGATAGTTTAAAATTTCCTTCAATAAAATCAAAAGCGGTTTTTAGTCGCTGCTGCCCGTCAATCACGAGAAAACTCGAATCTTTTTGTTCATAAAAGTAAAATGCAGGAATAGGAATTCTTAGCATTAAAGATTCAATAAGCCTAGATCTGCGTTTTCGATCTTCCCAAACATATTGCCTTTGATATCCGGGATTCGGAATTAAGAGGCCATCTTGATATAATTCATATACATACTTTAATGATAGGGTTTGCTGTTCAATTCTAATTGAATCCGCATTAAAAGGTTGTTCATCATTTGATGCTTCTGCTTCATCAACATCATCATTCAATCCTTCAATGTCATCCTCAAAACCTAATTGTTCATTATATAATTGTTCAATGTTTATATCCTTTTCAGCATCTTCTTTATTATCCATTTTTCCAATCCTTTCTCGTCAAGATTCATTTATATTATATGCTTTTAAAAAGAAAAATAGAAAGATAATCATTTTTGGGATGACAAATAATACAATGCTATTTACACCGTTATTGATACTAGTAATTTGCGTTTTCTCTTTAAATCATCGTAGTAATCATTATCCTCCTAATGTTAACGACCCTCATGTCAAAAAATATCCCGCCATCTCTTCCTTCTGAACTTCTCTCCTTCGTAAACCCTTATTGGATTTCCTCTCACGATCTCTGTATGCTTCTGCCACGCATTATTTAAAGCATCTGCGTTGTTGTCTTCCTGCTTTGCTGCGAGAATGCTCTGAAGTCTCTTCATTGCTTTCTGCTTGTTCTGCACCTGAGATCTTTCCTCTGTGCAGGTAACAACGATGCCTGTGGGCTTGTGACAAATACGAACACCTGTCTCAACCTTATTGACGTGCTGACCGCCCTTGCCGCCACAATGCATTGTTGTCACTTCGCAGTCAGAAAGATCGAACTCTCCGACAACATCAGCTTCCTTAATCACGCTGACATCCATATACCAGTTCTTGCGCTGATGACCCGGTCTTATGGTGCTCTTCCACACCCACAAGACCGTGCCTTCGAGCGAAGATACATCCTCATCGAATTCCATAACGCAGGACTTGTATCCGTGGCCTGAATAATCCTCATTTACGGATACGATCTTTGAGCCTGCAAACTCCTTAAGCAAAGATTTAGCAAGCTTCTCAACTCCGACAGAGCACTCAACCGGACCCTGTCCTGAACTTATCTGTATTAACATTCTTACCTCTCTTTTCCTGCCTTGAAGTTATAGACCGGCTTTACGATTTCCTTGACTTCAACGCTGTCCGAAATCACGTCAACTATCTCATCAATACCGCGATAAGCAACTGGTGCTTCATCAAGCGTTCCTGCGCTTATAGAAGATGAATAGATTCCCTTCATGTCATTCTTAAATGCCGATAACGTGTAATGGTTCTTAACTTCATCACGGCGCAATACTCTGCCTGATCCGTGCGGAGCCGAATAGTTCCAATCAGGATTACCTTTGCCTACACCAAGGATCACGCCGTCACGCATGTTTATGGGTATGATTACCGTCTCACCATCACACGCAGATGCAGCGCCCTTACGCAGGATCTTAGTGCCATCAGGAAGAACACCAATATAGTTGTGGATCGACTCATAGCGCTCTACTTCCTTCCACTTCATCCCCTTCAGGATTTCCTGCATAATAATCTCCCTGTTAAGCGATGCATACGTTGTAGCAATCTCAACATCATGAAGATAATCGTCCATCAAAGTGCCTTCCACATAAGAGATTTCATATGGTACGTTCATATCCATGTTAAAGAGCCTTCTGCGGGCAGCTTCCGTGTAGTAATCAGCGACGTCGTAACCGAGATGTCGGCTACCTGAATGAATGATCAGATAGTACCCATCCTCACCCTTATCGACTTCGATAAAGTGATTGCCGCCGCCCAGTGTTCCAAGGCTCTTCAGCGCCTTATCACCATTAACGGCGCGCAGACATCTGAGATCGGAAATCACTTTAAAATCAGCCTTGTTATGTGGCGCTTTACGGATACTAAAACCTGACGGAACGCTGTCCCTTATAACTTTGTCGAGCTTTGCAAATTCAATGCTCTTCGCCTTGATCTTACAGACCAGCATTCCGCATCCGATGTCGATCCCCATGAGCTGCGGAATGACCTTGTTCGTGACGGTCATGGTAAGGCCGACGGGACCGATCTTACCGGGATGGCAGTCCGGCATTATCCTTATTCTCGAGCCCAGCGAAAAATCGTTGTCGCAGATCGTTTGTATCTGGTATCTTGCGTAATCTTCGATGTCTGATGCATATACGATCGCATCAGAAAAATTTCCTTTTATAGTGTCCATGAATTTTCCTTTCGATTCTCGAAAAGGCATGCAAACAAAGCCTCGTTAAAGGCGTATGGTTATGGATCACGCTGGAAATAGTTAATTAAGAAATTAAGCTACA
>JAEEGI010030420.1_pt1 | contig 10153 bp, 7 predicted proteins | sample 8958751 | NCBI WGS metagenome assembly JAEEGI01 (sample SAMN16246545, study PRJNA631951) | gut metagenome | biome: gut microbiome; feature: rumen; material: KS-attached | host: Bos | place: Iran: Karaj | collected 2018-10 | reverse complement strand
CGTTCCCGTTGTTGTTGGATGCGACTCCCGAGCAGCGTGCAAAATTTGAAATCGGCCTTTATGGAGACGATATCCGCTGGGACGACATCGATGAAGATATCCACATCAGCAGTTTTTTCGTCACGGCAGAACCCGACACCGACAATCCAATCGCAGAAGTATTTCGAAAGTTTCCCCAACTGAACGTCTCTGAGGTTGCCCGAACGATCGGCATCAACAAGAGTCTTCTCTCTCGCTATATCTACGGGATTAAGAAACCCTCTGCAAAACGCACGGAGGAAATCTTGGAAGCAATTCGTCGGCTGGGGCGCGAAATGGCGTCTATCTAGCAAGCCGGTCAGTTTGATGCGTCATCGTTCTCCCGGTCGATCGATCGGGAGGGTTTTGTTATACACCGAACCGCTGAAATAAACCGGCAGGCCGAAACGCACGGTAACGATATCGCCCTTGTACGTCGTCAAACGTAACAAACCCACCCTCGCGAGGTGGGGTTTGTCGCACAATACGCCGCCGATGCCCGTTTTTGTGCCCTTCGTTTTCGGAAAAGGGCGAAAACTCCTGCCGGAAACGAGCCGATATCGGCGGAATCATTTGGCTATGTAAAATATGTTTAATTAACTGTCAATACTTTAGGAAAAGCAATTCTCATTGTTTATTTTTGTTATAGCGACCACAATACAATAATTCAACAGTCATATGAATCCATCTATCGATCCTTCCACCCTTCGGATCACCGATATGCGTTTCGCGGATATCGACGGGGCCCCGAAGCGGTGCACCCTATTGAAGATTTATACGAATCAGGGCCTTGTCGGATACGGGGAGGTGCGTGACGCCTCCAGCAAGACATACGCCCTGATGCTGAAGAGCCGCCTCCTCGGCGAAAACCCCTGCAATGTTGACCGGCTGTTCCACAAGATAAAACAGTTCGGCGGTCCTTCCCGGCAGGGGGGCGGTGTCTCGGGTGTTGAAATCGCGCTCTGGGACCTCGCCGGAAAAGCCTGGGGCGTCCCGCTCTGGCAGATGCTGGGCGGCAAGTTCCGCGACCGCATCCGCATCTATTGCGATACGGACGCGGACGGGAAGGACAATGACGGCCACGCCATGGGCGAAGCGCTGAAAAAACGCATGGAGATGGGCTTTACCTTCCTGAAGATGGACCTCGGGATCGGCCTGCTGATGGACGAGCCCGGCGCTATCAACGCCCCACTCGGGCTGATCGACGAAATGAAACGGTATGCCCCGCACATCCTGAATGTCCAGAGCGGTTCGGTCACGGCGGATATGGTCCGGCGGACGAAGAGCTACGACATCGTCACGACGGCCCATCCTTTCACGGGCATCCACCTGACGGAGAAGGGCCTGGACATCCTCGAGAAGTACGTCCGGGACGTCCGGGAGGTGATCGGCTACGAGGTCCCGCTCGCCATCGACCATTTCGGCCACGTCTGCGTCGAGGACTGCATCCGTTTCGCCCGGAGGGTCGAGAAGTACAACATCGCCTGGATGGAGGACATGATTCCGTGGATGTACACGGACCAGTATGTCCGCCTGACCAACTCGACCACGATTCCGGTCGCGACGGGGGAGGACATCTACCTCAAGGAAGGCTTCGAGCCCCTCATCAGGAATCATGGCGTTTCGGTGATCCACCCGGACATCCTGACCTGCGGCGGCGCCCTCGAACTCAAGAAGATCGCCGACTTGGCGGACGAGAACGGAGTCGCGGTCGCGGTCCATATGGCGGAGAGCCCGATCGCCTGCATGGCCGCCGTCCATGTCGCCGCGGCGATGCACAACGTGCTTGCGATGGAACTGCACTCGGTCGACGTGCCCTGGTGGAAAGACCTCGTCAAGGGCCTGCCGGACCCGCTCGTGAAAGACGGCTACATCGCCGTCCCCGACGGTCCGGGACTCGGCATCACGGAACTGAACGAGGAACTGATCGCCGAAAAGATCAATCCCGCGATTCCCGGCCTCTGGGAACCGACGGACGAATGGAATACCGAATTTTCAAACGATAGAATCTGGAGTTAATCATGTTTAATTTAAAAGGACATACCGCCCTTGTAACCGGCAGCGGCCAGGGTATCGGGCGTGCGACGGCGATCCTGCTGGCAAAGCAGGGCGCCAAGGTGATAGTCAACTGGAATTCCAACGACGTCAAGGCCGCCGTTACGATGGGGGCCATCCGGGATGCCGGTGGAGAATGCATTCCGTGGAAATACAACATTTCCTCGGCTACGGTCCGGCAGGACTTTGAAAAGTTCATGGCGGATAACGGCCTCGAGGTCGATATCCTCGTCCTGAACGCTTCCGTCCAGATCCGCAATGAATGGGAGCGGATCACCCCGGAGGAATTCGACACGCAGATGCACACCAATTTCCGCGCATCCCTCCTGTTGATCCAGGCATGCGTCCCCGGGATGCGCAAGAAAGGCTGGGGCAGGATCGTTACGGTCGGCAGCGTCCAGCAGAGCCGTCCCAACACCGCGATGGCCATCTACGCTGCCACGAAAGCAGCGCAGAACAACCTTTGCATGACCCTGTGTGGCCAATTGGCGGGAGACGGGATCACGATCAACAACATCGCCCCGGGCGCCATCGAGACTGTCCGCAACGAGAAAGTCCTGGCCGATCCCGCCTACCGGAAGATGATCGAGGACTCCATCCCTGTCGGTTTCGTCGGCCAGAGCGACGACATCGCACCGACGATCCTCCTCCTCTGCTCCGATGAGGGGCGCTATCTGACCGGCGCCGACATCCCGATCGACGGAGGCATGTCCATACCATTTACCAAAGGGAAATAATATGAAAAAGATTCTTTTGACCGCACTGGCCCTGATCGCCTGTGCCTCCCTTTCCGGACAGAAGCTCCGGGACGGCATGATTCCTTCGGACGAGGGCTTGTTCCCGTTCGTGATTACTTACGGGGATGCGGCACCGGCGGTCGACTACAGTTTCCTGCTGGACGCCCCGGCCGGAAAGGACGGCTTCATCCGGGTCGAGAACGGCCATTTCGCCAATGAAAAGGGCCGGATCCGGCTGAATGCCACGAACCTGACGGCAGCCGCGAACTTCCCGACCCACGAGCAGGCCGAACGCATGGCAGCCCGCATCGCACGGTTCGGAATCAACTGTGTCAGATTGCATTACATGGACTGGCCCTATGGGCCGGAGGGCTTCCCCCTCGCCAAGGAACCCTCGATCTTCGCGAAGGACGGTTCCGAACGGAATCTCGATCCCGAGATGCTGGACCGGCTCGAGTACCTGATCGCCCAGTTCAAGCAGCGGGGCATCTATGTCAACGTCAACCTCTATGTCGCCCGGTACCAGTATCATTACAAAGGCCAGAACGCCTTCAATCCCGAGATCCAGGCCAAGGAGCGGGAGTATGCGAAGGACCTCCTGACGCATGTCAATCCCTACACGGGACTGCCCCTTGCGAAGGATCCCGTCGTCGCCGTGATCGAACTCAACAACGAAGACGCCCTGTTCACCTCCTATTTCAACGGGGGCGTGAAGAGGCCCGACTGGCCGGCCCCGTCGGAGCTCAAGAAGCTTCCGGAAGAGGAGCGGCGGGCGTTCTTCCATACCCTCGAGAAACTGGAATCCGACCACTGGAACAGCATGCGGGCCTATCTGAGAGACGAGCTCGGCGTCCGTGTTCCCATCACCTCGACCCAGGTCTCCTACACCGTTCCTTCCGCCCTGGAAGGGATGGACTATTATGACAATCACTCCTACTGGCGGCATCCCCGGATCGGGGTATACTGGAAACAGGATAATGTCGCCATGGTGAACGATCCGAACGGCGGTACGCTGACCAGCAACCTGATTCCGAGACGTTTCGCGGGGAAACCGTACACCGTTTCGGAGTACAACCACCCCTATCCCTCCTTCTTCGGGGCTGAGGGCCAGCCCATGCTCCACGCCTATGCGGCCTTCCAGGGCTGGGACGGGGTCTTCGCCTATTCCTGGAACAACCGGATGAACGAAGAACCTCAGGGGATGGAGTACTTCTTCTCCTATGCGGCCCGTACGGACTGTCTTGCGCATTTCATCGCCTGTGCGGCGATGTTCCTGCGGGGCGATGTCGCCGAGGATCCGGAAGGGGTCTCTCCGGCCCTGCCGCTGAAGACCATCGAGGATGTCTGGCTTAAGATTCCGAAGCGGGGCGGAGATATCGTCGGCACGCTCGTGAAGATGTCGGACGGCCGTTTCTCGGACTTGACGATGCTCCGTCACAAGACCGCCGTCGACCTGCATGGGGATCCCGCGGTGAACAAGACGCTGCCTAAGGAGGAAGCCGGTCCCGTCAAGACCACCTGCACCGGAGAGATTGAGTGGAACAGCGAGATCCCCGGAAAAGGCATGTTCCTCGTCCGGACCCCGAATGTCAAGCTCTTCAGCGGATTCCCCGAAGGCCGGGTCATGGACCTCGGGAACGGCGTCTCCCTCGTCGTCGGCGAGACGAAACTCGGATGGACGACCGTTTCCCTGACGAGCCGGGAAGGGAAGGGATTCGCCGGGAAGGGTTCGTCCCTCCTCGTCGCGACCGGCTATACCCACAACAAGGATGCGGTCTTTACGGTCGAGAAGGATAAGGACGGAAAGCCGACGAAAAACATTTCCTCGCGCTGGTACGACTGGGGGACCGGTCCCATGGTGACCGAAGGAATCCCGGCGACCGTGATCCTTCCTTCCGCCGCCGGCGCCACCAAGTGCTGGGCCCTCGACGAAAGCGGAGCCCGGATGAAGGAAGTCCCCGTCAAGCGGGGCGCTTCCGGCAAGGCTATCCTCGAAATCGGACCGGAATACCGGACGGTATGGTATGAAATAACAGTTCAATAATTATGAGCGTAGACCAATACAAGAAAGAGGTGGGCATGATGCACCTCGAGAAACTCATCGAGACGCGGGAGTACGTCTCGGACAAGCCTTTCCCCATTCCCGACAAGGAGCTCCTCGCACGGTTCGAGCAGCTTTATCTCGGGGCTGTCAACGATGTCCTCCGGGAGTTCTGCCTGCTCCACCAGGCCCTTCCGCACAGGATCCACCCGCTCCGCGAGTACCATACCGTGGCCGGATTCGCCTTTACGGTCAAGAGCGCCCCGAACGCCAAGATCACCGGCGAGATGGAGTTCCGCACGCAGATGCTGGACACCCTCGGCGAGGACCATTTCGTCGTCTGGGACACGAGCCGGGACCAGGAAGCGACCCTCTGGGGCGGCGTCATGACCGCAACCGCGAAGGGCAAGAAGGTCAAGGCCGCCTGCATCGACGGCGGCATCCGGGACACGCACCAGATCCTGTCGGCGGACTTCCCGGTCTTCTACGAATACCGGATTTCCAACGGCAGCCTCGGACGCTGCCTGATTACGCATTACCAGATTCCGATCGTGATCGGGAACGTGACGATCCGGCCCGGCGATGTCGTCCTCGGAGACATCGACGGAGTCCTTATCGTTCCGCGTGACATCGCCTATGACGTCCTTCTCCGTGCAGAGGAGATCCGCGAGAATGAGAAGAATATCTTCTCCTGGGTCCATAAGGGCGATACGATCCAGTCCATCAAGGAGCGGGGAGGCTATTTCTGATGCTGCTCTATATCGGGACATGGGATCCCGCCTGGGGACATACCTGGGTGACCCGGGGCTTCGGAAAGGTGTACGCCCTCCGGAGTCTCGCGGGCGGATCTTCGCTCTGCATCTTCGATGAGGCGTCCTTGGCTCCGCTCGGGGAGTATCCGACCCCGGGGGAACATTCCTGCCACATCACCCTGCTTGGGCGGGAGGCGGTCGTCGCGGATTACACTTCCGGGACGCTGTCCCTCTATCCCCTCGGCGCGGACGGCCTGCCGTGCGGCGGACCCCGGGTGCTCCGTTTCGAGGGCTCCGGGCCGGTCCCGGTCCGGCAGGAAAGCCCCCATGTCCATTCGTCCTGGCTCTCTCCGGACGGAAAGAGCCTCGTTGTCGCGGACCTCGGTTCCGATGCCCTATACCGCTTCCAGGTCGCTGACGGTCAGTTGGTTCCCGAGTCACGCGAACGTTTCTCCGCTCCCGCCGGAAGCGGCCCGAGGCACTGCGCCTTCGGTCCCGGCGTCCTCTATGCCGCGACGGAACTCTCCGATGAGGTGCTGGTCTATTCCTGGCCGGAGATGGTTCTGCGGCAGCGGATTGTCGTCAATCCGGAACGCCCGGGGGGCGGGGGACACCTCGTCCTCAGCCCGGACGGACGTTTCCTCTATGTATCCTCGCGGCTGAAGGGAGACGGCATCGCCGTACTCTCCGTCGGGAAAGACGGCCTGCTCTCTCCGGCATCCTATGTCCAGACGGGTGCCCATCCCCGGCATTTCTGCCTCTCTCCGGACGGCGCCCTCGCAGCGGTTGCATGCCGGGATGACGACAGGATCCAATTGTTCCACCGTTCGGCCGATGACGGCTCCCTGACACCGGAGGGGCAGGAAATCGCAGTCAGCCGTCCGGTTTTCGTTGAAATCATCTAGTAAAATGACAGTATGAAAAAAGTAGTTTTATCCATCTCGGTTCTTTTCCTGGGACTGGCCGCTTTCGCGCAGGGCGGGATCCCGAAGTCGCAGAAGGAAGACAAGGACCACGTCATGAGCGAAGCGTACTGGAATATCTGGAACCCCAAGGTCCAGGCGCGCATCGATGCGGACATCGACGCGAACCGCAAGGCGGACGCGGTCATCAACCTCGGGGACGTTCCGGCGGGAACGGAAATCAAGATCGAACAGGTCTCCCATGATTTCATCTTCGGGGCCCATATCTTCAATTTCAACCAGCTCGGGACCCACGAGCGGAACGAGCGTTACAAGGAGCTCTACGGTACCCTTTTCAATTCCGCGAGCATCTCTTTCTACTGGAAGACCTTCGAGATGGAACCGGGACGCCCCCGTTATGTTTCGGAGTACTGGGATACGGAGGAGTTCTGGAACAACTGCAAGGACCCGAAGATGCAGCCCCACTGGCGCCGTCCGGCTTCCGACGAGGTCGTGGACTTCTGCGAGGCCAAGGGCATCCGGCTCCATGGACACAACATCATCTGGGGCAACCGCACCTGGCAGCATCCGCACTGGATTATCGAGAAACTGATGACCCCGGAAGAGAAGAAGGTCATGGATACTTATGTCTCCGAGGAAATCAACCCGAAGAACAACCGGGCCATCGAGAAGTATACCGACCTGTACAAGTCGCTGACGGCAGACCAGGTTTCGGACGCCCTCCCCGAGTACACCAAGACGGTCAACACCCTCTTCGAGAACCGGGTCCGGGACCTCGCCAAACGGTACGGCGGCCGTGTCCAGAGCTGGGATGTCGTGAACGAGAGTTCCGTCGACTTCAAGATCATGAACCCGGGCGGAAGGCTGATCAAGAGCCATTACGGAATCATGCCTGCTGACTATACCTACAAGGCCTTCCAGGTCGCCCAAAGCGTTTTCCCCGACCAGGTCAAACTGAATATCAACGACTACAACATGGGCCAGGGCTACCTCGACCAGGTGAAGGACCTGACTTCCCGCGGCTGCAAGATCGACATCATGGGTGCCCAGATGCACCTTTTCAATCCGCAGCAGTGCCTCGACATCGCTGACGGCAAGCAAGTTCCCGGGAAAGCGGTCTATCCGGACCAGGTCTGGGACTGGACCGAACGGCTGGGCCAGGCGGGAATTCCGATCCATCTGAGCGAAATCACCATCACCGCCCCCGGGAATGATTTCCGCGGCCGCCAGATCCAGGCAATCATCGCCCGCAACCTGTACCGCCTCTGGTTCAGCGTCAAGCCGATGATGGGCATCACCTGGTGGAACGTCGTGGATGACTGCGGTGCCCCCGGCGAGCCTTCCGTTTCCGGTCTCTTCGACCGGGACATGAAGCCGAAAGCTTCCTACTATACGCTGGATAACCTGATCAACAACGAGTGGAAGACCCGCCTGTCCGTCAAAGCGGGGAAGAAGGGCGTCGTCAAGTTCCGCGGCTTCAAGGGCAACTACAAGGTGTCCTGGACCGATGCGGACGGGAATCTCGTGACCCGGGAGTTCTATCTGAAGGATGACGGTGACGGAATAACCCTGTAGAAAGCATGAAAAAGATCGACTACAAATGGACGATGCTGCTGATCATCTCGGCAGCCTACTTCCTCGCCCAGGGCAGCCGGCAGATCTATGCAGCCGTGCTTCCCGACATCAAGACCGCGTTCGGAGGGGGCGTTTCCGATGCCAACATGGGCCTTGTCGGCAGTATCTTTACGCTGGCCTTCGGAGTCGTGATTCCTTTCGCCGGCCTTGCGGCGGATTTCTTCCGTAGGAAGTGGATCCTCGTGGCGGGCGCCCTGCTCTTCTCGACAGGCATCCTGCTTTCGGGTTTTTCCACCGGCATTGGAATGCTGCTCATTTCCTACGGCCTGATGAACGGAGTCGGCCAGTCGCTGATGCCGCCCTGCAATTCCTCGCTCATCGGGGAATTCCATACGGATACGCGCGGAACGGCCTTCTCGGTCTACCAGGGAGCCATCTATCTCGGAATCGTGATCTGTTCCATCTCGGCGAGCAAAATCGCCGGAATCGGGGCCGACGGCTGGCGGAAGGCTTTCTGGCTCTTCGGTGCCCTCGGTATCGTATGGGCCCTGGTCATGATCCTCTTCCTGAAAGATACCCCGAATGTGGGGAAGAAAGGGGAGGTGTCTGTCAAGCAGGCACTCTCCGCCTTCTTCTCCAAGCCTACCGCCCTTTGGATGATGGCCGCTCTCGGCTGCTATTTCTTCGCCACCTACGGGGTGAAGATCTGGACGCCAGTCTTCATGATGCGGGCGTTCCCGGAGATGCCCCACGCTACGGCCGTCTTCCACGGCGTGTTCTGGTTCTATGTGGGCGCCTTCGTGGGCGTTACCCTTTCCGGACGGTTCTCCGATAAACTCAAACCTACCCGTCCCTATGTCCGTTTCGAGGTGGAACTCTTCGGCATCCTGCTCTGCGTCCCTTTCATCCTGGTGATCGCCGGGACGGGATCCCTCGTTCTGATGATCATCGCCCTCTGCTGCGTCGGTTTCGCGACCGGCGTCTATGATTCCAACCTGTATGCGGCCCTCCTGGATGTCATCGATCCGAAATACCGGGCGATGGCTACGGGAATCTTCGGCTGCGGCGGCTGCATCATCGGAGCCCTCGGACCGCTCGTCATGGGCATGCTCAGCGACGCTTTTTCGATCCGGACCGCTTTTGCGTCCCTCGCCATTTTCGCCCTCCTCGGTGCCGCCTGCATCACCGTCGCCCGGCTCCGGACGGTCAAGAAGGATATGGTATAATCTCTTTTTTCAAGAGAAATGAAAAGGCTTTTGACGCTATTCTTCTGTCTTTTTGCAGTCTTTGGGGCCGCAAAGGGCCAGGATGCTTCCGTTTCGTATCTTCCTGCCTGGCAGGAAGGGTTCTTCGATATCCATTATATTGCGACGGGAAAGGGCGAAGCGCAGTTCCTGGTGTTCCCGAACGGGACGACGATGCTCATCGATGCCGGTGACATGACGGGCCGTCCCGGAGTATGGGCTATGAGCAAGGTTTTGCCGGATTCTTCGAAAACACCGGCGGAATGGATTGCGACCTATATCGACCGTTTCTCCCCGACCCCTGGCCGGATCGATTATGTGCTGCTCTCTCATTTCCATGCCGACCACATGGGCAGTCCGTCGGCTTTCAGGGACGGCCCGCACGGCTACAGGATGGCCGGACTGATGGAACTCGGAGAGTACGTGAAGATCGGGACACTGGTTGACAGAGGCTATCCTTCCTACGATTTCCCTTCCGTAGAAATGGTGGAAGGTATGAACAAAGGGGGAATGCCCCATTACAAGAGGTTCGTCAATTACCAGATCCAAAACAACGGGATGAAGGCGGAACAGATCGTCGTGGGTTCCCATAAACAGTTCACCCCCGGGAAGACAGGCTATGACTTCGATGTCTGGACCGTAGCCGGAAACCTCCGGGTCGCGACCGGCAGGGGATCCCGTACAAAACCCATGAACACCGAGGATCCGATCGAGTATCAATTCGACGAGAACATGTTCTCGATTGTCCTCCTTTTCCGCTACGGAGATTTCAAATACTATACGGGCGGAGACCTTCCCGGCAGCAGAA
>JAEEGI010030419.1_pt1 | contig 10153 bp, 9 predicted proteins | sample 8958751 | NCBI WGS metagenome assembly JAEEGI01 (sample SAMN16246545, study PRJNA631951) | gut metagenome | biome: gut microbiome; feature: rumen; material: KS-attached | host: Bos | place: Iran: Karaj | collected 2018-10 | reverse complement strand
CCCCATATCAAAGCAGATGATGCACTTCACGACAACACGGATGTATTCCTGAAGGATATTTCTGATGTTTTCTTCCGTATCGTTGCTAAAAGGAAGGATCGGCGTCAGCCACACGATCGTCGGGATCCCTTTCTCTTTCATCTTTTCAAGGACCTCTATCCTTCTTCTGGTATTGCAGACATTCGGTTCCAGGATCTGGCAAAGATCATCATCATAAGTCGTCAACGTGATCTGGACGACCGCCTTGCTTTTGCGGTTGATCCTGTCGAGCAGATCGATATCTTCGAGGATCCGATCTGATTTTGTCTGAACAGCCGCACCGAATCCATACTGAAAGATGATCTCAAGACACCTTCTGGTCAGTCTCAGTTGTTCTTCGCAGTGCATATACGGATCAGACATGGCGCCTGTGCCGATCATGCACTTCCTGCGTTTTGACCTGAGTGCCTTCTCCAGGAGCTCAGGCGCATTCTGTTTGACTTCGATATCTTCAAAAGGATGGCTGAACTGATAGCACTTGCTTCTGCTGTCACAGTAAATGCATCCGTGGCTGCATCCACGGTATATGTTCATTCCATTATGTCCGCCATTGGCGGTCAGTATCCCTTTTGCTTCTACAAAATGCATCTTCTGTCTCTATTATCCATCATTTTCAGATCTTTTTTCTCAATACGATAATATCGGAATCCATTCTCTTCCCTGATGAACTGGAAGCCAATTTTCTCCAAAACATGCTGGCTGCGCTCATTCTTCATGATCGTGTCGGCATTTACAGCATCCATTCCCAGCCGCTCAAAAGCATACTTCAGCGCCAGACGTTCGGCTTCTGTGCCATAGCCCTTGTTTTTGACATCATCATTCTGCAAGTGGATGCTCAGCGTGCATTCCTTCTTTTCACGATCGATCTTTTTCAGGTCGAGTGCTCCGATCGGCCTTCCATTCAGCATGATCGCAAACATGATACGCGAAGGATCCTGTCGCAGATCGTAATAACGATCAACGGCTTTTTCATCATACGAATACTCTTCGAAAGAAGATAGATCCATAAAAGTGGAAGCATCATTCTTCCAACCCTTGAAAAGCTCATGGCAGATCTGCCTTGTCATCGGTTCCAGTTTTATTATGTTCATCGATCTTTCAGTTTTCATCAAATAGTTTTAAAAGAAGTGAAGGGATCTCTTCCAGTGCATTCATTTCCTCAGCCGCCCAATCCGGAAAGATATCCCGCTTCATAGCAGAATATAAGGAAATGATCGGTGAGCAGATCCTATCAAGAAGGACAAGTTCCTCATCTGCTTCACCATAAACAGAATAAAACAGCTCATTTTCCTTCTCATTGAACCAGTATGTGACATTGTTGATATCACTGATGTAACTGCCCTTCCCTAAAAGATTAAAATCAAACATCAGAGCCTGAGACTTGTCTTTTCTGACGGCAAGATTCGTATAATAGAAGTCGTTGTAAGTAAGGGTCCTTGGCACGCAATCAAGCTTTGCACGCAGTAAAGGATAGGAAGCCAGCAGATCCTTCACAGCATCATTTTCACGTAACCCGAATCTTTCACTGACAGTCTTTATATTTTTCAAAGTGAAAAGATCCCATTCCTCATACATTCCATTTCCATGTTCCTGAACATATTTGCAGCCATTCTGGTGCAGGATCTTATACCATCCCGCGATCGCTTTGATCACTTCCGGATCATGAAGATCTTCTTCCTTTCCCAGTCGGTATTCATCAGAAACAGTCAGGTCTTCCAGCAGGATCGAACGATCGCTTTTTCCAAACACTTTGATCGTCGGGATCTCAAGGTTACGCAGGATATCATAATTCTCTATCTCTCTTCTGAAATCGGCATTCTCAAAACATTTCAGGATGGCTGTTTTCCTGTTCATCCATACTCTGGCAACGATCACTCCATCCTTTTCTCTGATCAGAGAGACTCTTTCATCTTTCAGACCATAGCGATCCAGTTCCTTTTGAAAAAAATCACTTTTCAGAATTTCCTCTTCCATTCTTTTTTCCCTAAATGAGATCCTTCATGTTAAAAAACAGGTCTATCTTTATGATTATAGTATCCTACAAAACAATCATAGGCGAACATATTCTACCGACCAATCCAGTTTTTGTTTTAATGTTTCAGAAGAGAAAAACAGCCCGCACAGTAGTGTTCATAGAAAAGCTGCGCTTCACCGGCCTCATCACCACTCATCTCGCCGATCTCAAATTTCGGCACGATCAAAACCTTGACTTTAGGCTCTTCTTCTTTCTTTCCACAAGCACACAAAAGAAAAAAGGATACCAATAATAATATGCACTTAATTTCTGTAGTGGACTTTTCTTTCATAAGTTCTCTCCCACATACAGATCTATTGCAAAACCAAGACCACAGTTTCACTCTCGCCATAGATAGATCTGTTTTATTCAACTGTTATTAAAAACAAAACATAAATAAGTTAAGATCACCATTCTTCTTTGAGTATCCGCATCATGACAAAATCGCTGTACTCACCTTCGTAGTAATATCCCTGTTCCTGGATACCTTCCTGCTTGAATCCGATCTTTTTGTAGAAGTCAAGCGCCTCTGTATTGAGTCCGACGACTCCGATAGAGACACGATTCATTTCATATTCGTTGAAAGCCATATCCAGCATGAGATTTATCGCTTCCGTGCCATACCCTTTATGCTGCTTTTCAGGGTCCGGAATGATGATCGTCAGATCGGTGCAGTGCCATGCAGGAAACATTCTGAGCAAGCCTGTTTCACCAATGATCGAACCATCTGCATCGGTGATGGTAAACCATATGGAGTCTTCAGCTCTATGATATTGATTGATGTATTTCAGTTCTTTTTCAAGATCTGTCGGCTCTGTAAAACCGCACTGAAACATGATTAGCGGCTGATTGAACCAGTATGAAAAGTAAGCCGCATCCTCTTCTCTCTGTTCACGCAGGATGACCTTTTTCCCCTTGATCTCTTTATGTTCCATACAGTTTTCCCTTTTTTTCTTCAGATCCATGGTCACTTAAAAACCTGAGATCTTTCTTTCAGCGATCCGGCTATTTGATCATGACCCGGTCATTCTCTACTTCGAATCCGAATTTCCGATACAGATCATGTGCGTCCCTTGTTATCAGGATCCCGCGAAGATCGGTATACACCGGCAAAGATTCTATATATGACAGCAGTGCGGTCCCCAGCCCCATGTGCTGATAAGCCGAATCGATGATGACGTCACACAGATAATAATTTGTGGCATAATCGCTGATCACCCTTGCAAAACCGACCAGCTTTTCATCCTCATCAAGACGCACTCCATAACATGATGAATTCTGAATGGATCTTTCGATCCGCTCGATCGGGCGTTGATTTGCCCAATACGTCATTCTGAGCAATCTGACGATCTCATCGATGTTCATATTCTCTGATCCATCAACAATACTGTATTGCATATCCATCACCTCATCTTTTCATTCAAGTCATCCTTTAGTCACAAGCCAGATCGAACGAGTTCCACGACCGATTCTACGTGATCAGTAAACGGGAACATGTCCACAGGTTGTATCGTTCTGATGTCATAGTGTTTTGACAGGTAATCGAGGTCTCTTTTCAGAGTGACAGGATTGCAGGATACATAGACGATCCTGTCCGGTCCCATTTTGACCATGGAAGACATGAAACGTATATCTGAACCGCCTCTTGGCGGATCCATGATCACTGCATCGATATGCGTCTTTTTTGCAGCCAGAGATTCCATGTACCTGCCCGCATCCTCGCACACGAATTCGGTGTTATCTATTTCATTGATCTTTTTGTTGATGATCGCATCTCTGATCGAAGAGCGGCTCGTTTCAACTCCGTATACCTTTTTTACATACTTTGAAGCTGCCAGACCGATCGTCCCCGTGCCGCAGTAGGCATCGATCAGAATGTCTTCTTTTTTCAGATGAGCAGCCTTGATCGCCGTCTCATAAAGGGTCTGAGTCTGATAACGGTTTACCTGATAAAAAGATGACGGCGAGATCATGAATCTCAGCCCGCACAATTCATCTGTGATATGGCCTTTGCCATACAGAACGATGTTATCAGGTCCCAACACCAGAGATGTCGCTTTTTTATTGATGTTGAGGATGACTGTACTGATGCTTCGATCGTATTTCAGGATCTCCTCAGATAAAAGCTTTGCCTTCTGCATGTTTGGCGACGTCATGACAAAGACGACCATGTATTCACCAAGATCACTGCTTCTGATCAGCACATGGCGAAGGGATCCTTTTTTCGTCCTCTCATCATAGACGGAAGTGTGCGTCCTGATCACGGCCTTTCTGATCGATGAGAAGATCTGAGCCATTTTTTCATCAGCGATCATGCAGGATCCGACAGGAACGATGAAATGCGAGTTCTGCAGATAATAGCCACAGATGATCTTATGGTCCTCATCGTAACCAAAACTCATCTGAACTTTGTTGCGATAATGCAAAGGCTCTTTACAGCCGATGATCGGCTCCACATGATGAAAAGAGGAAAGAAGTTCATCTACCCTTTCCTGTTTCATTTCAAGCTGTCTGGAATAATCGATCCCCTGATATGTGCAACCGCCGCAGTAATCAGAGACAGGACATTTTTTCATGATGACTCTTTCTGATCCAGAACACAGAGGCACTCACTGTGGATCGTATAAGGAAACATATCGAATGGCTCAATGGCACTGATATGATAATGATCTTTCAGAAACTCAAGATCTCTGGCAAGTGTTGCCGGATTGCAGGAAACATAAACGATCTTCTTGACCCTCTTATCGATGAAAGAACTGATCAGTTCCCTGCTGATGCCTTTGCGAGGCGGATCGACGATGACGACGTCTTTATCAAGCAGGTATTCATCCATGTTTTTGGATGCATCCGCCAATATGAAATCCGTATTGGCAAAGCCGTTCATTTCCGCATTATCTCTGGCATTCCTGACTGCCGCCTCAACGATCTCCACGCCGGTCACGTGTCCGCAATGCCTGGAAAGATACAGAGATATCGTTCCGATCCCGCAGTACAGGTCAAGTACCTTGCTGTCTTTGCGAAGATCTGCCAGCTCAGATACCCTCTTGTACAGCTTCAGCATCATCTCATAGTTGACCTGATAGAAGGATTTGAGGGACAGTTTTACTCTGATGCCATCATAGATGTCAAAGATGTGATCTCTGCCATAGAGGACTTTTTCATCGCTTCCCAGGATGACATTGCTGTCAGTGTCGTTGAGATTCATGATGACCGACCTGATCTGCGGGTAATGATCTATCAGATAGGCAAGAGCTTCACTCAGGTCGATGCGCATATCTTTCACGATGAAAGCGACCATCACTTCGCCACTTCCCTTGCCATGTTTCACGATGATATGTCTGATCTTATCTTCGAAAGGCTTGCCGATCAGGACCTTTTTCATGTCAGCGATGATCTGATTGGCGATCTTTGATTCGATCAGACAGTCATCGAATTCGACGATGTCATTGGAATACTTGCGATAGAAGCCCATCTTGTGATCTCGGACCGGGATCTGGACCTTGTTCCTGTAATAGGTCCTCTCTTCACACGGCCTGATGTCTTTCACCACATAGTTCCTGAACGTATTGACCAGGACTTCTTTTTTCAGCTGCAGCTGGTGATCATAATCGATATGCCTGTAGTCGCAGCCTCCGCATTTATAGCTGATCGGACAATCTGATGTGATCCGATGCTTCGACGGAACGATCAGCCTATCGATGATGCCGACTGCATAGTTCTTCTTTTCAGCAATGATCTTCACATCCGCTTCCTCGCCTTTGATCAGACCTTTGACAAAAACGACCAGCTCTCCTGCCCTGGCTATGCCTTGTCCCTCAACGGACATATCCACACATCTGCATCTAACGATCTCGTTTTTCATAGATTAAAAAACTTCATGTCTGAACATGAAGTTTATTCACCGCCTTCGCCTTCCGTTGTCTCACTGTTTTCCACAGGTGTTATGCCCTCGAGCTCAGCAGCCAGAGAGGCATCTTTCGGATGAGCCAGATCGTCGATCCCGTAGGTCTCTTCCGCTGAATTCTTATGCAGCAGTTTGTACTGACGGGAATTTGCCGCACCGATCTCGGACGCTTCCGCCGTCGTGTAGACGTTGATCTGCAGATCATACATCTTCTTTGACTCCGTGGCCGTGAAGTAAGTCGTGATCGGTGTGATCGAATTGACTGAGTTGTATGCGGAAGTGAGGATCGAATCGACCTGTTCTTCACTCAGACTGTCATTGGTATCGATGAAGATCCTGAGCTGACCCTGGGCAAGTACGACCTCTACTTCTTCGACAGAACCGATCGCATCGAGCTTCGATTTGATCGCAGCGACATTTTCTTCCGTGATCGCCGGATCCAGATCGTTGTCAAAACGGGAGCCTTCTCTAGGCGTTCCGGTCTGCAAAGCCGAAATGCCTAAGATCCCGAGAAAGATACAGATCGGGATAGCTATAATGATCAGACCGACGATCAGGACGATCGCTGATCTGGATAATCTTTTCTTTTCTTTTGTGCTCATAAAAAATCTCCGTACTATATTTTAGCACACTTAGAGCAGCTTCTCAAATTCTGCTTCATCCAGAGTCGTGACGCCAAGCTGACGTGCCTTATCCAGTTTCGAGCCGGCTTCCGTGCCATAGATGACATAATCCGTCTTTTTAGAGACAGAACCGCTCACATGCGCTCCAAGATCCTCCAACAAAGCAGTCGCCTCATTACGCGAATACTTTTCCAGTGTTCCGGTCAGAACGACAGTCTTGCCCGCGAAAACAGAATCTGTGGAAACTGATGTATCGATATAGTTCATATTGACGCCCAGTATCTTAAGCTGTTCCAGCATTGCCCTGTTTTCTTCTTCCTTGAAGAAATCAATGATGTATTCAGCAGTCACCGGACCGACATCCCTGATGGCGCTGAGCTCATCGAATGAAGCGTTCATCAGGGCATCCATATTCCTGAAGTGTGCCGCTAGGACCTTGGCAGCCTTCTCGCCTACCTGCCTGATGCCCAGACCATTGATCAGACGCTCAAGGGAATTCGCTTTGGAATTCTCGATCGCTTCGATGAGATTGTCATAGGACTTGGCACCGAACTTCTCCATCTGCAGGATCTCTTCCCTGCGGTTATGCAGCTTGTAGATATCTTCAAAACTGCTCAGCAGTCCTTCGTTGAAAAAAGCTTCGACCCTCTTTTCACCAAGACCGTCGATATTCATGGCATTGCGTTCAGCAAAGTGAGCGATCGAATAGACCAGACGCGCCTTGCATTCACTGTTGACACAATAGTGGGCAGCCTCATCCTCAAAACGATACAGCTTTCCGCCGCAGACCGGACAGATCTCAGGGAAAACATATCTCTGTTGCGATCCATTCCGATTTTCTTTGATCGAACGGACGACTTCCGGAATGATGTCTCCCGCTTTCCTGACGATGACTGTATCGCCGATGCGGATGTCTTTATCTCTGATATTGTCTTCATTGTGAAGAGTTGCAAAAGAGACTGTCGTACCGGCGACCTTGACAGGCGTCAGTTTCGCATTCGGCGTGCACTTGCCTGTGCGTCCGACCGTGATGAAGATGTCTTCGACGATGCTTCTGACCTCTTCAGCCGGGAACTTGTAGGCGATGGCCCACTTAGGGATACGGGATGTAAAGCCGATCTGTCTTTGCAGGGCATAGGAATTGACTTTGATGACCATCCCATCGATCTCATAAGGAAGATCGTGTCTGATCTTTTCTGTCTCTTCAATAAAACGGATGACGTCTTCGATATCGTTGAACAGCGTCGTCGTCTCATTGACGATGAACCCAAGTTTTTTTGCATACTGCAAAGAACCGTAATGGGTATCGGAATTGACATCATCCGGTACGTGGTACCAGAAACCGTCCAAGCCTCTGGAAGCGCAGATCCTGGAATCAAGCTGTCTGATCGAACCGGCAGCCGCATTTCTCGGGTTGGCGAATTCTTCTTCCCCGTTCTGTTTTCTTTCCCGGTTCACCCGATTGAAAGAAGATTTCGGCATGTAGACTTCTCCGCGAATGTCATACCTTTGCCTGTATGGAATGGCCATCGGGATGGACTGGATCGTACGGACATTTGAAGTCACATCCTCTCCCGTCACGCCATCACCTCTGGTCACGGCTTGCACAAAAAGTCCGTTCTCATAGATCAGAGACATCGCCAGACCGTCGATCTTGTATTCGGCACAGTATTCGACCGGACCATAGACGTCGGTGATCTTCTTCGACCATTCCCTGAGTTCATCGTAAGAAAAGACATCGCCAAGCGAGAGCATAGGCCTCTCATGGCTGATCTTTCTGAATTCGCTCAGGATCTCATATCCCACCCTCTGTGTGACAGAGTTGGGATCATACATCTCCGGATGTTTTTCTTCAAGTTCCTGCAGTTCGCGGAAAAGCTGATCATACTCGCTGTCAGGTACCGTCGGCTTATCCAGAGTGTAATATTCGTAACTGTATTGCTTTAATAATCTTCGTAATTCGAGAATCCGCTCTTTTTCATTCATAAATCAATTATATTACATTCACGAACCTGAAATATGGTCTTTTTTACGTCTTAAATGGGTTATAATAGGATCGTTGCGAGTGAAGCAATCTTAAATACAGGAGGTTTGATTATGACTGTAGAAAAACAGGGTTTCAGCACTCCGATCACCGAAAGAGTCCCATGGGCTAAAGTGTCGGAAAGCAGCGATATCCCTTTGACACTTGACTATTTTGAAGGCTCCATGTTTGAAGCTGTAGAAAGAGTTGCCAAGCAACATCCGAACGCTATCGCCTTTGATTTCATGGGCCGTTCAACGACATATCGCCATATGATCGATCAGATCGAAAAATGCGCGAAGGCATTACGTACCATCGGCGTCAGAGAAAATGACTGTGTCACGATCGCCATGCCGAACTGTCCGCAAGCCATCTACATGTTCTATGCGGTCAATGTCGTCGGTGCCATCGCCAACATGGTCCACCCTCTTTCCGCCGAGAAAGAGATCGAGCACTATCTCAACGTATCCAATTCCGTGACCGCTGTCACGCTCGATCAGTTCTATCACAAATTCGAAAGGATCAGAGAAAATACCAATGTCGTCAACATCATCATCGCTTCGATCAGGGATGAATTATCCAGACCGATCAGAGCGGGTTACATGCTGACAGAAGGACGCAAGATCGAAAAGATCCCTAAGGATGCGCCGGTCATCAGATGGAATCAGTTCATGAAGATCTCAAACAGCTGTTTCTATAACTACCGCAAATCCCGCAAGGGTTCTGATCCGGCTGTCATGTTGTATTCCGGTGGAACGACAGGAACCACCAAAGGCATCGTCCTTTCCAATTCCAACTTCAACAATCTGGGCCAGCAGATCGTTGCGACCAATCAGATGTTCCGTCCGGGTGACAGGATGTTGGCGGCGATGCCGTTATTCCACGGTTTCGGTCTGGGTGTCTGTGTCCATTCCATGCTGTCACAGGCCGGCAGAGTCATCCTGCTGCCTCGTTTCACTCCGAAGTCCTACGCCAAGGCGATCCTGAGAAACAAGTGCAACTTCATCGCCGGCGTACCTACCCTGTTCGAAGCGCTGCTGCGCAACGATGCGATGAACGGCAAGGATCTTTCCTTCCTGAAAGGCATGTTCTCGGGAGGCGATTCCCTCTCCGTCGAACTGAAGAAGAAAGTGGACAAGTTCCTCTATGACCATCACGCAACGATACAGGTCAGAGAAGGATACGGCACGACAGAGACCGTTACGGCCTGCTGTCTGACTCCACCGACCATGTACAAGGAAGGATCCATCGGCATCCCGTTCCCTGACACCTATATCAAGATCGTGGAACCGGATACGGACAACGAAGTCGCCTACGGAGAAGAAGGAGAGATCCTGCTTTCCGGTCCGACCAACATGCAGTTCTACTGGAACAACGAAGAAGAGACGGCTCAGACTCTGAGACATTCCGACACCGACGGACGCACCTGGGTACATACCGGTGACCTCGGTACGATGGATGATGAAGGCTTCGTCTACTTCAAGGGCCGTTCCAAGAGAATGATCATCACTTCCGGCTACAACGTCTATCCGGCGCAGCTGGAAAACATC
>JAEEGI010030417.1_pt1 | contig 10153 bp, 10 predicted proteins | sample 8958751 | NCBI WGS metagenome assembly JAEEGI01 (sample SAMN16246545, study PRJNA631951) | gut metagenome | biome: gut microbiome; feature: rumen; material: KS-attached | host: Bos | place: Iran: Karaj | collected 2018-10 | reverse complement strand
GACGCCGGTGGTCTCTCTCCGGCGGGAGGACGCCGAGCGGCTGGGCTATACCAACGCCGAAAACTGGCGGGCGCTGGTGAATGCCTGCTCCAAGGAGATCGCGGACGGGTATAAGATCGCGCCGGAGAATCTGCGCTGGTATGCTGCTCTCCACGAAAAGGAGAAGCACATCCACATCCACATGGTCGTATTCTCTCAAAATCCCGAGGAGGGCTATCTCACCAAGCAGGGCATCCGGGACATCAAGTCCGCGTTCGCGTCCAGGATCTTTGAGCAGGATCTCCTGCAAGTCTATGAGCGCAAGACGGAATACCGGAATGAGCTGCAGCGATCTGCCGAGAGAGAAATGGCGGAGCTCATCTTTGAGATGGAGGCCGGCACGGTTCGGAACAAGAAGCTGGAGCAGCTCACGGCAGAGCTGGCCCAGCGGCTGCAAAATACAAAGGGGCGGAAGGTATATGGTTACCTTCCGCCGCAGGTCAAGCGCATCGTAGATGCAATCGTGGACGAGCTGGCGAGGGACGAGCGGGTGGCCGCCGCCTACTCTCTCTGGCAGGAGATGCAGGACGAAGTCTGCCGCACCTACAGTGATAATCTGCCGGAGCGCCTCCCGCTCTCCCGGCAGAAGGAGTTCAAGCCGGTTCGGAACATGGTGATCCGGGAGGCACTGAAGCTCTCGGAGGAGGCCCCCGAAATAGAGGAGGCTGAATATGAGATCAAGCCGGAGGAGACTGAAGCGCCTGACCCGGAGGACGCGGAAGTGCAGGATCAGGAGGAGACGGCAGCCTCGGATATGGAGTACGAAATTGAACTGGAGCCGGTGCGTACCTATGGCAGCCACCAGGCAGAGCGAAAGACGGATAAAGCGGACCGCCTAACGCCGACAGGCGCGGCGGTTGTCCGAATGCTCCACCACATGGGGCGGATCTTCCGGGATAACGCAGTTGCCGACGCGACACACAAGGGCATCCAGACCGACCGAAAGCGCAGGAGACAGCTTCAGGAGAAGCGCATCGCCATGGGCCACAAGCCGGACGATCACGAGGAGGATCAGGGGCAGACGATGCGCTGATATGGGCGACCCAAGGAATACTTCTTTATTTTTCAACATGGTCATGATATACTGCGCTTGGGAGAAGGTGAAGCACTTATGACGAAAGCTCAACTTGATAAACGTGTTGCCGCGGTCAAAACCGCGGACGCCATCAATGCCATTGAGGGCGCTCCTGTATCCGACTATGCACGGAAGCTCTCGGCGAGCTGGGCCCGCGGAGAGATGACAGGAGAACAAATGAAAGCTGCGCTTCAGGCATACCACAAAAGTATAGCAGAACGGGTGCGGAGCCGTGCCTGATATCTATCTTTACGATGACATCCCGGTTCTTCGGAACAGACTGGATATCCGGGATGAGAGAACACTGGACATGATCGAGGCGGAGCAATCTCGCCAGAATATGATGCTGCTCTACGAACAGGGCTTTGAGGATTTCACGCCGGAGGGACTCTGTAAAATCCACAGGGCTCTGTTCGGCGATATATATGACTGGGCAGGAAATTATCGAATCATCAATATAGAAAAACGGGAAAGGCTTCTCGCCGGTCGCAGTGTGTGGTATTCCAATGATGTGGATATTTCAAGAGATCTGGATGCCGCTTTCAACGCAATTCACGAATTAAACTGGAAGCAAATGACCAAGGATGAATTCGTCCGTGCTTTGGCTCGCTGCTTTCCAAAGCTGTGGCAGGTACACCCTTTCCGAGAAGGTAATACCCGGACCGTTGTCATGATGATGACTTTCTTTGTGGAGCATTACGGTTATTACATGGATCAGGAATTGATGGCGACAAGTGCAGGTTATGTGCGAGATTCATTCGTTATGGCGTCATTGGATCAATACTCTGAATACGAGCATCTTGAACGAATTCTCATGGATGCCGTATGCGATGAACCCGTCGACTACGATCCGGAAACTCTGGATGCGAGTGAGCCGGATGAAGTGCGAGCAGAAAAATACAAGAAATATCAGAAAGAAAAATATGAACCCCAACCTCATTACAAACGTGAGGACTAGATAATTCTGAACGAGGGCGCCGAGCGATCGGCGCCCTTTTTTCATGCCCGAAACGAGGTGAACGACACATGGGACAATACATCCACTTCACAGAGGAACAGAAGCTCCGGGCCGGGTCCGTTGACCTGGAGGAATTCCTGCGGCTTCGGGGCGAAAAGCTCCTGACCTCCGGGCGGGAGAAACGACTCTGCAGCGACCACAGCATTACCGTCCGGGGCAATGAGTGGTATGACCACGCAGCGGAAAAGGGCGGCGGTCCGGTCTCCTTCGTGCAGACCTATTACGGCCTGAGCTATCCGGAGGCCATGTCGCTTCTCCTGGGCGGTGAGGCCGGGCAGACTTACCCTTCAGCGCGGGAGAGAAAAGACCAGCCTCCCAAGGAATTCACGCTGCCGGAGCGGAACGGGAATATGCGCCGGGTCTACGGTTACCTCATGAAGCACCGTCATATCGACAAAGACGTGATCACGCATTTCGCCCGAGCGGGCACGCTCTACGAGGACGCCGAATACCACAACTGTGTCTTCGTCGGCAGGGATGAAAACGGCATTGCCCGCCACGCCCACAAGCGCAGCACAAACAGCTTCGGCGAAGTCTTCCGCATCAACGTAGAGGGGTGCGACCCGCGCTATTCCTTCCACCACATCGGCGGCGATGGGTACCTCTACGCGTTCGAGGCTCCCATCGATCTTTTATCCTTCATCACCCTGTACCCCAGGGGCTGGGAAGAACACAGCTACGTCGCCTGCTGCGGAACCAGCATCCAGCCAGTCCTGAAGATGTTGGAACGCCTGCCTGTGCGGGACACGGTGTTTCTCTGTCTGGACAACGACACAGCGGGATATAAAGCCTGTCAACGTATGGCTGACCATCTCCGGGAACTCGGCGTGACTGCAGAGCGGATCGTGCCGACGCTAAAGGACTGGAACGAGGACCTGGTTGCGCAGGCGCAGAGACAGGAACCAGTCTCCCTGACCATGGGATGAGCGGGCACAACGAGAATAAAAAAGTAGGAGGTGACGAACTCATGCCAAGCGGTTTGTGGACCCTGGCGGCCGTGGTCTCCGTGATGGGCGTCGTGATCGGCGCGATCCTGTTTTTCAGCCAGCACTACACCCTGGACGGGATCAAATCCAAAACCGTAGGCGACGGACAACACGGCACGGCGCGTTGGGCAACGAAGGGCGAGATCGGAAAGAGTTTCCGGCACGTCCCGTTCCGACCGGCCCTCTGGCGCAAGGGAGAAGAACTGCCCACAAAAGCGCAGGGGCTTATCCTCGGCAGCACGGGGAAGAAAAACGAGGTCACCGCTCTGGTTGACTGCGACGATATCCACTGTCTGATGATCGGTGCCTCCGGCATCGGCAAGACGGCCTTTTTCCTCTATCCCAATCTGGAATATGCCTGTGCCAGCGGTATGAGCTTCCTTGCGCTGGATACGAAAGGCGACCTGGCACGAAAATACGGTGCCGTGGCGACGAAGTATTATCATTATCAGGTGGCTGTGATCGACCTGCGCAATCCGACCCGTTCGGATGGCTTCAACCTGCTGACGCTGATCAATCACTATATGGACGTCAGCCGGGAGCATCCGGACAACCTGGCCGCAAGAGCCAAGGCCGAGAAATACGCCAAGATTCTATCCAGAACCATCGTGACCCCGGAGGGGGACGCCTCCCAGTACGGGCAAAATGCCTTCTTCTATGACGCCGCCGAGGGACTCATGACGGCGGTCGTGCTGCTTCTCGCTGAGTTCCTGCCGCCTGCGGCGACGGGCGGGAAGGAGGTTCGGCACATCGTCAGCGTGTTCAAGCTGGTGCAGGATCTGCTGGCGCCGTCCCCAAACCCGAAACAAAAGAACAGTTTTCAGGCGCTGATGGATATGCTGCCGGATACCCACAAGGCCCGGTGGTTTGCCGGGGCCGCCCTCAACAGCGCAGATCAGGCCATGGCCTCCGTCCTGTCCACGGTGCTTTCCCGGCTCAACGCTTTCCTGGATTCCGAGTTGGAGCAGGTGCTTTGCTTCGACAGCGCCGTGGACGCGGAGCAGTTTGCGGCGAAGAAATCTGCCATCTTTCTGATCCTTCCGGAGGAGGACAGTACGAAGAACTTCATGGCGGGGCTCATGATCCAGAACCTCTCCCGCGAGCTCTTCGCCGTAGCCGACGAGAACGGAGGGAAGCTGAAGAACCGGGTGGTGCTGTACTGCGACGAGCTGGGCACCATGCCCCCCTTCGATATCCTGCCGCTCTTTTCCGCAGGCCGCTCTCGCAGGTTGACACTGGTACCGATCATCCAGAGCCTTGCCCAGCTGGAAAAGAACTACGGAAAGGAAGGAGCGGAAATAGTGGTTGATAATTGCCAGGACACAATCTTCGGAGGTTTCGCGCCGAACTCCCAAACGGCGGAGGTGCTGTCCAAGGCCCTGGGCAGCCGAACGGTGATGAGCGGGAGCATCTCCAAAAGCAAGAACGATCCCGGCGAATCCCTGCAGATGATGGAGCGTCCGCTGATGACGCCGGACGAACTGAAATCCATTCCCAAGGGGGAGTTTATCGTGATGAAAACGGGCTCCCACCCCATGCGGACGCGGCTCCGACTGTTTCTGGAATGGGGTATCACCTTCGGGGAACCGTATGTCTTGCCGGAGCGGGCGGCCCGTGAAGTGGCTTATGCGGACAGGAATACTCTGATGAGAAGCATCCGCGCCAAGTACCCGCCGCCTCCCGCTCCGCCCGTACCGCAGCAGATTCCGCGAAAGGCAGAGCGCGGCAGGATGCGGAGGGCAGAGCAGCCGATGATCGACATGGATCTGGAGGAGGAAACCGGCCCCAGCGCCGAATTTCGATATGTCACCTGGCCCGGAGGGAGACCATGAGCTGGTTCGGAACCATCTATGCCGACGGGGAACTCAGCCACCGGGCAAAGGCTGTGTATATGTACCTCCGGGACCGCGCTGACGCCGAAGGCAAGTGCTGGCCGGGGATCAAGACCATCGCTTCAGACCTTCAGCTCTCCCGTTCCACGGTAAAACGGGCCCTCGCCGATCTGGAGAAGCGTGGCTATCTGGAGAAGGTACATCGCTTCCGGGAAAACGGCAGCTATACCTCCAATCTCTATACGGTCCTTTCCAGGCCGCCGCCCTAAAGGAACAGGCGCAGTTTCCCGCCAAGGGGAAACTGTGCCAAAAACCGGGGCCCCCGGCGCGGCCCAGCGAAGCGGGCGCATCGGGGAAAGGAGGAGCAGCGGAATGAACGAGCCCCGCCGCGGGCTGCGGCGGGGCGAGAGATATGTAGCTTGCGACGACGTGAACCGAGGATAGGTCCACGGTGAACCATCCGGAAGGTCTTACTCTAGCGGAGAATTGAGGGCAGAGAAAGAAATGCCTATACGAAGGAATAGTCTTGACCTGATATTCTACCGCTCAGAGAGAGCCTTGCGTTGCTGGAAAGAGTGGCCAAATAAGCCGTAGAAATCAGTTTGCAATAATATCCCTCGAATCGCTGCCGCCGTCTTTCTCTGCGTAGACGGTGACATATGCAAAATACTGATATGATGAATTCCCAGCATAGGACACATAATTATCTATATAACCAACATTGCTGTCCATCATGGTAGAAGCGTATGCCGGATCAGAAGAAAGATATGTTTGCACTAGTGTCCAGCTGCCGTATGTGCTTGTCTTTTGGTACAGATAGATTTCGGTTACACCAATTTGATCCATGACCCTAGTGCCTTCTACGGCAAAATTAACTTTAATTGTATTGCCGCTTTTGGTTATGTATGCTTCGTAGTATGAAAGATATTGACTGGCTTCTGTGGTTGCCAAGGCTGCTGTTGACAGTAGCATAGCCAGTATAATTATGGTTGCCGATACACGAATCAATCTTTTGCTCATTTCGTCACCCCGTCATATATTGAGTCAATGATGTGTGTCATCTCTTCGATACTTACATCTCCTGAAATCTTCACCAGAATACCACTTTCCACCCAGTAGGCTACAACTTGGTCGCAATTAGCAATGATACAGTGATCAACTCCATGGGAATAATAATAGTCGGGATCCTCTTCTTCAATTTCAATTATGCCAGATATAGAATCGTTGTTCATCGCCCGGATGTTTATCATAAGCGTCCTAGCCTTATAAACATAGGTCGCTTGAATCCGGATTGGAACATCGAGCTTTATCTGTTGATCGTGCAGAAGAAACCCCTCGGGAATCCACGTCGGGAACAACGGCTCCTCAACGCCGGCCTGCTTCAATGCGGCAGGGATATCCTTGGAAAGGGCATCCCCCGCGACAAACCGGACCGTTCCTTCGCCGCGAACCTGTACCCATTTCCAAATATCCACGCCCGCTGCCGCAGCGGAAACCGTGACGATCACCATGACCGCAACGGTGGCGGCGGCGATCAGCGCAGTATGGAAAACCTTTCTGCAGCAAATGCTCTGCTTGGTTTCGACACTTACAGATACAGTGGGATTCTTTTCAACCTGGGTACTCGGCCTGACGACCGCAGCATTGGCAGGAGCCGCCGTCCCTTCCGGCTCTTTCTCTATCACCTCCTCGGTATTGCGGACGCCGAGGCGAGACAGATCTTCTCGATAATACTCCCGGAAATGCTTGAGAGATTCTTCTGCGGTATATCTCTGGGTCAAGGGATCTTTCTTGTCAAGTACAGCCATGATTTCATCCATCTTTTCCACATCGGAATCGGAGAACTCGTCGGTGGAATCGAAGATGACGTCCAGGGCCGCCCGCAGCTCCTCAACGGAATAATCTTCGTATCTCGATTTGATTTCGGCATCCTTTTCATTCGGCATGGTTTTCACCCCCTCTATATATAAAGGCCCGATTGGAAGCCGTTTTGTGACACCCTATCAGAAAAAATTTTAGAAATTTCATTTCAATCCTCCCCGTGCGCCTTGCGGAACCGTTTCCGGGCCCGCTCGATCTGCTTTCTGCAGGCTGGCTCTTCCATGCCGAACCTGGCGCACAGTTCGGCATATGTATAGCCCTCCACACCATACATGATCAGCAGCTCCAGATCCTTTTCGGGGATGATTCCTCCGTAGGTCAACCGCAAGGCCAATTGATCCTCATACTGCTCGGTATAGTGGATCTCCAGTTCCGCTTTAAGCAGTTCCGCGTGCTGAAGATCGTTTTTTAAATGCGCGATCCGGTGCTTCAGAACACCGAGGAGCCAGGAATGAGCGTTCCTGCTGGCGAGCAGCTGCTTGGGGTCTTGACATACTCTTAGAAAGGTTTCCTGTACAAGATCCTCCGCTACGTCTTTACTGAAGCCTCTTCGCTGGGCATACTTTACCAGGTAATCGTGGTGTCGCAGGTATACCCGAGAGATCGCGTCTGGCAATTCTGGTGGAAGCTCTTTTCTCTTATCTTCTTCCAAACTGTTCACCCCTCCAATATGGTTTGTATTTACGGTTGCAGTGGTGTCACCGCGGGTGTTTTCGAACAAAACACCCAATCTATTAAATGGGAAGCCAAACGCCAGGCTCGAAAGCCCGCGCCAAAGGGAGCGGCAATCCCATATAAAGACAGAGCAACTCTGAAGACTATCGTTGTTTTTCGGTGGACCAGATCCGTAAAAACAAAGGCGATTCAGCTTGTATATTGCAGCTCCGCAGTGAGCAGACTCTAACTGCGGGAGCCTGAAAAAGCGCATCGGGGATCCCATGAGCGCATCTATTTTCGCAGACTTTCCCGGTTTGCGTGAAAATCGCCGGAAACGCTGTAACTGCAAGGCTTTCCCGGCGATCTGAGACGATGCTTTTGACGGCTTGTTCTTTCACACCGCCATAGGAAGCATGGAAGAAACGGCTTCGATCATCCGCCGTTTATCCAGCATGGTGGGGTGCATATAGAGCTGCATCGTCGTTCTAACGTCCTTATGCCCCAAAAGCTCGCTGAGAGTTTTAACGTCGAAGCCCTTCCCGATGCTCCTGGTCGCAAACGTATGCCGGAGCGTATGAAAATTGCGGTATTTCAGCCCGATCCGTTTCAGAAAGACCCGGAAACGGTACTGCAGCGTCCTGGGCTCCAGGGGCCTTGCGCAGCCGGACAGGATGAATGCGCCGTTGTTGCGGGTGTTCTTCAACTGGGAGAGCAGCAAGAGCATTTCCGCCGTCAAAGGGATCACACGAACAGAGCTCTCCGTTTTGGGGGTCTGAACGACCACTGCCGTTCTGCTGCCGGTTTTAATGCGCAGCACCGTCCGCTTGACGGCAAGTTCCCTCTTGCCAAAGTCGATGTCCTCCCATTTCAGGCCGCAGATCTCCCCGATCCGCAGACCGCAGTTCAAGCCCAGAAGGTAGGCAGCGCCGCTCAGATCTGGAGCGTCCAGAACTCGCCGGGTAAGGACCGAGCATTCCGCCTCGCTGAAGGTTTCCACGGGCGGCGCCTGTACTGTGGGGGTCTTGACGTCAAACAGGCTGACGTCGACGGCGTATTTCCTCCCCGCCAGCCGCAGCGCGGATCTGACGATGCATAGAATACTGTTGACGGTCTTCACGGAAAGGCCGCCGCGTCCATCCGCTCTGCCCGATTTCAGCAGAGTGGATACGAACCCGGAGAGGATATTTACCGTCAGGGCGCTCAGCCGGATGCCACCGATCAGGGGAAGGATGTGCTTGTCAATGAGCATTTTGTACCGCTGATAGCTGGATTCCTTGACGTCGGCTGCCCGAAGGGAGAGCCACATTTCCAAAACCAGCTGGACGGTCATGCTGCAGCTTGGAAGGAAACGGAGCCTGTCGCCCTTCTTTTGATTCAGCTTTTCCTTGACCTCTCCGTAGGTCTTGCCGTAAACTGAGGCGTATTTGGTTGAGCCGGTCGGTTTGCGACCGACGATATACCGGCCTTCCCACCTGCCGTCTTTTCTCTTGTAAATGTTTTCTCCACGCTTTGCCAATGTTGACCTTCCTTTCCTGACCACGTTTTTGACGGTTGATTTTTCTGCCATGAGAAAAATGGATATTAAAAATTCGGTGATACCGCACAGCTGCATCACGTTTTGGTGATCCAGAAAAGATTCAGGATCCCTCCGCGCCCGCCGAACGGGATATCACCGATTGACTTTATCTATGATTCTGCATATAATGACCCCGTTTTGAGCCTGACAGGGTTCACGCAAACCGGGAAACTTTACGAAAAAGACGAAAAAAGGACAGCCGCGATAGAGGCGCTGGATGCATGCCTCTTGTATCACGGCTGTCCGTTTCTCTTTTTGCGGGCCTGCGGGATCGCGGGCCGATTATCGTTTGCGGCCTGTTCCGCCAGCGTCGTTGCCCGGCGAACGGCAACTTGCGTCGTTCTCTGATCGGAATGACTCCTTTTTCCTGAAATATGAAAATTTAGCCTTTGCCCTGTCACAAATCGGGCGGAACACGGGCCTTTATAAATGGGGGGATAAATATAGCGTGCCCCCGGATCGTGTCCTCACGGTGCGTTTTTTGAACCGAAACCAGAGCAAAGCCACAGAAATCGGTTGAGCTTTCGGAAAGTGTTCCACTTTGTGAAAAAGGGAACTCAACCTCGAAAGCTCATTCAACAACTGCATTATAGCAGAAAAAAGGCTCATGTCAACCATTCAGAAGGAGAAAAAACAGAAAACATGATGTGTCCATTCGTAGAAACGGGTGGAGGCACACAATCAGACGGCGTTTTACCAGCGAAATGGTTTTCGCAGGCTCGTTCACTTGGCTGGAAGCCGTCATAAATATGGTCATCGGAACGGAGGTATGTTCAAAGATGGCACGAAAAGGAGAAAACATTTACAAGCGAAAGGACGGGAGATGGGAAGGCAGATATATCGTGGGGAGGCGGGAAAACGGAAAGGCCCGCTACGCCTCTATCTACGGCAAAGGGTATCTGGAGGTCAAGGAGAAGTTGGACAAGCGGAAGGGCGACCGTTTCAAATCCATGCCGAGCTGCCAGCTCACGGTGAAGATCATTCTGGATATGTGGCTATCCCTGCGATTGACGGATATCAAGGAGCCCACCTATCAGCGATATATCATGCTGATACCGCTGCACATCCTGCCTTACCTCGGGAAGAATC
>JAEEGI010030411.1_pt1 | contig 10155 bp, 8 predicted proteins | sample 8958751 | NCBI WGS metagenome assembly JAEEGI01 (sample SAMN16246545, study PRJNA631951) | gut metagenome | biome: gut microbiome; feature: rumen; material: KS-attached | host: Bos | place: Iran: Karaj | collected 2018-10 | reverse complement strand
TAAGCTGACGGACGAAGAGTTGGCTAAGATAGCGGAGCTTGATAAAAATGAGAGATATTATCACAGGACAGATGAGCAGCTTGTCCAGTTTGCAGGCTGGAGACCGACCTTTGAAAAGGCGTGATATTAAGAGTACGTCTCTGTTGTTAATGGTTCTTCTTGCGCTGATTGTTGCCAGGACAAAACATGATGAAAGCCAGCATGAAGGATTTGACTTTGCAATAAAATATGGGATATAGTTATTCTACGAAAATATTTAAGTCTTTTAAGAGGGGGACTCAAATGGCTTCTTTGAAGGATATATCTCTTAAATGTGGGGTATCTATCGCTACAGTAAGTAAAGCAATCAATAATAAAAATGATATAAGCGATGAAACGAAAAGCCAGGTTATAAAGGCAGCAAAAGAGTTGGGGTACTGTTTTTCTTCAAGAACACTCAATGCAATCAGGACAAATAGCATAGGTGTTTTGTTTGTTGATGAATCTCACAGTGGGCTGTTGCATGATTATCATGCGGGAGTATTAGACAGCTTAAAACGCACATTAGAAGACCGCGGGTACGATATAACATTTATTAACTGTAGTACCAAACAAGCTAATCCTATGACATATTTGGAACATTGCCGGCAGCGTCGATTTGATGGGGTAGTGCTGGCATCAATTGACTTTGATAGCCAAGGTGTAAGAGAGTTGATTCAAAGTAATATACCTCTTGTGACCATAGATCATGTTTTTGATAATAGAATTTGCGTAATGTCTGATAATGTCGGAGGAATGAACGAACTAATGGAGTACGTTATTTCCAAAGGACATAGTAAAATAGCATATATTCACGGCACTCCTTCTGCTGTTACCAGCGGCCGCCTTGCCGGATTTTTTCGTGCTGCAGAACGACATTGCATAAGCATACCGGAAGAGTATGTCATGGAGGTACCGTATCGTGATGTTGATGCTACATATATGGCGACAGAGTCTCTACTTGGACTTCGCAATCCTCCTACTTGCATATTGTTTTCAGATGATTTTGCTGCAATGGGTGGACTTAATGCATTAAGAGCAAGAGATATTAGGGTTCCTGAGGATATGTCTGTTGCAGGTTATGATGGCATGCGTGCTTTGCAGTACCTGGATCCGGGACTTACAACTATTGTGCAAGATATCAATACCATAGGGCGTGTTGCTGCTGAAAAACTTGTAGATCTTATTGAAAATCCAAGAACTACAATTGTAGAACAGGTAGTTATCCCTGCAAAACTATCTGAGGGACATACAATTTCAGATATTTCTGCAAGGAATAAGTAATAAATATATATAAAGATAAAGCAGGCATAGTTAGCGAAAATAGTTTCGTTAATTATGCCTGCTTTTTGTTCAATTCATACGGAAAAAAGACGTAAGATCCTCGCAAAAGAGTATATAAAGTTGCAAAATGTACAAAGTGTACAAATATGAATGAGAATATATTGTTTATTTGTGCATGTTGACTTATAATTACCTTACTAAAAAGTTTTCGACATCAATTGCTGCAACGTTAAATAATCTTAATGGGAGGAAGAACAATGAAAAGAAAAATGTTATCAACACTTCTTGCTGTGACCATCATGGTATCAGGCATAGTCGGATGTGGCAGCACAGGAGCGAATACCGCGGCAGATGATAAAACTGCAAATTCCGAAAGCGGCACATCGAGCGCGGAAGAAGATGCGTCTGGTACAACAAGTATCCCAAAATCTGATGTTTACAAGGGAGAAACTAATCAGCAGAGTTATCCGATTAGTGATGAAAAAATTACTTTAACTTATTGGTATCCATATGCTAATTCTATCGGAACACTGTCTGATTACAATGATAGTGAATTTTTCCAGTGGCTTGAAGAAAAAACAAATATTCACATAGAATTTATAGTTCCGGCAGCGGGCGAAGAGAGCCAGGCATTCAATAATCTGTTTATTTCAGGAGAACTGCCGGATATCATGTATACCCAACCGCAGTACCATATGTATCGTGATGGCATGGATGCAGCTATAGACGATGGCTATATTGCTGACATCAGCGAGCATCTGGATTGGGCTCCGAACTATGTGAGTTGGTTAAATAGCATTGATACTGCAAAACAGGACGTATTCACTGACTCCGGAAAGATGTATGGATTCTGGAGCTTCTGGGATAATATGGAAGGCGGCTACGCAGATCAGGGACTTTCAATTCGTAAGGATTTCTTGGATAAGGTTAATATGGATGTTCCTACGACCTATGATGAATGGGAAACTGTTCTTACAGCATTTAAGGATCAGCTTGGAATAGAAGCTCCTTTCTACACTTCGAAATACGGAATTGACTATGGCGAATTTATGGCAGGTTACGGAGTTGCTCCAAGATTTTATCAGGTAGATGGTACCGTTAAGTTTGGTCCTATGGAAGATGCATACAAGGATTATCTTACACTTCTTAATGACTGGTATAAAAAAGGACTTCTCGATCCGGATTTTGCAACCAGAAAGTCAACAGGAGTAGCAGCCGATAACGATATGATTCTCAACGACAAGGTAGGTGCATTGGTTGACTGGGGAACTCGTATGACAGATGCATATATTTCAAGAGGTGCTGTAAATAAAGATTTCTATGCAGTTGCAGCTCCTCAGCCTAAGAAGAGCGCAAGCGATCCTGATCCTGCATGGAGAGAGGTTAATAACAATTACCGCGACTTACAGGCAGTTTGTCTTACTGTAAATTCAAATAGTGAGCATCTTGAAGAAGCAATCCGCTGGATAGATAGTTTCTATGCCAAGGATGTATACCTTAATGCAAACTACGGCATTGACAGCGAGAAGGATACAGTTTGGAATGAAGCTGATGATGGTCATCGTATTGGTAATTATGATTTCAGATATAACAATCCGGATGGACTGGATTCTGCTACAGTAGCTGCAAAGTATTGGGCAAAGAATCCACCTATAAGATGTGAGGCTGCTCAGATTGAACAGATGCCGGCTGATAGAGCCGAGTCATATGCTGTTTGGTCCAAGTATGCACCGACTAATTACATTCCGGTAACAGTTACAATGACATCCGAAGAGAATGAGGAATATACTCAGTATTTCACAGATATAGAAGCATATATACAGGAAAACGAAGTAAAGTTTATCAATGGCGAGAGATCACTCGATGAATATGACGCTTATAGAGAAACACTTAAAGAAATGGGTATTGAAAAGTGTATTGCCCTTAAGCAGGCAAGCCTTGATCGATATAACAACAGATAATCTTGATTGAAAAACGCCATGAGATGAAAGGTGAAAACTATGAGTTCAATTAAAACAGTAACTAAAAAGAAAAGCTTTGGACAACGACTTAAAATCGAGATAAAAAATCACTGGCAGATGTATCTGTTGGCGTTGCCGGTAGTTTTATATTTCTTCATCTTTAATTATGCACCGATGTTTGGCATCGCCATGGCGTTTGAAAAATATCAGGTTAAAAAGGGAATATTGGGGAGCCAATTTGTAGGCTTATCTCATTTTCAGAGATTTTTTACTTCGCCATACTTTTGGAGGCTCCTCAAAAATACACTTTTGATAAGCTTTTACGGGCTTCTGTTTTCATTTCCGCTTCCAATCATATTTGCACTTTGTCTTAATGAAGTACGAAATGGGAAATTCAAGAAGGTAGTGCAGACTATTTCATATCTGCCTTACTTTATTTCCGTAGTCGTTGTCGTATCAATTTTGTTTGACTTTGGTAAGGCAAATGGACTTATCACTAATATAGCATCATTATTTGGCTGGAGCGGTGGTGCGGTCATATCTTCTGCAAAATGGTTCAGAAGCCTGTATATAGGCTCCAATTTATGGCAGCATTTGGGTTATAACTCAATTATTTTTATTTCAGCTTTGGCGGCTGTTGATCCCACACTATATGAAGCTGCAAGAATTGATGGTGCAAACCGTTGGAAGCAGACTCTTCATGTAACACTGCCCGGAATTGCTTCGACAATAATTGTTCTTTTGATATTGAGGCTTGGGCAGATAATGGGGGTCGGATACGAGAAAATAATCTTGATGTATGGGCCTTCAACATACGAAACAGCTGATGTTATTTCCAGCTATGTATACCGGGTAGGAATTTTGGATGCGGACTACAGCTATTCGACAGCTGTAAATCTATTTAATTCGCTTGCTAATATGATAATTCTTTTTACAGCAAACTTTATTAGCCGCAAGGTTAATGAAACGAGTATATGGTGAGGTGGTGTGAAACTATGTATAGACGATCAACAGGTGAAAAAATATTTGCAGTATTCAATACCATATTTTTAATATTGCTGTGTATGATCTTTTTTCTTCCGGTATGGCATGTGGCGATGGGCTCTATAAGTGATCCCTTAAAGGTAGCAGCAACAAGTGGCTTATATATCAAACCTGTAGGAAAGGTTACACTTGGTGGTTATAGATTGATACTGCAAAATTCAACAATACTTAGAGCCTATGGTAATACCATTATCTATGTCGTGGCAGCGACAACTTTTGGGCTTATATTGAACATTCTTGCAGCATATGTCATGAGCACGAAGGGCTTAATGTTTGGAAAAGCTTTTGCATTATTTGTAGTGTTTACGATGATTTTTAACGGGGGACTGGTTCCCACTTTCATGGTTGTAAATAAGTTAGGAATGATGGATACAAGATGGGCACTTATTATCCCCGGAGCGCTTTCTGCTTATAACATCATTATTATGAGAACCTCTTTTTCAGAGATTCCTCGTGAAATGCTGGATGCAGCAAGCATTGATGGAGCCAGTGAATTTAAAATTCTAACAAGTATCATTCTTCCGGTAAGTAAATCCATCATCGCGGTAATAATATTATTCTATGCAGTTCAACATTGGAATGCCTGGTTTAATGCTGCACTGTATCTGCAAAAGTCAAGAGATCTTTATCCTTTGCAGCTAACTCTTCGGGAAATAGTACTTCAGGCAACAGAGAATTCAATTGTTGCAGATGCGGATGGGCAGGATGTAATGATATACCGTCCTTTGATCAAGTACGCGACGATTATGATTTCAATCATACCGATGATGGTTCTTTATCCGTTTGTTCAAAAGTATTTTGTCAGTGGTGTAATGATAGGCGCTGTAAAAGGCTAAATTTATTATAAAGTCAGGAGAAAAGTATGGAATATAAAACACTATGTCCGTTTCCAAAGGATTTTTTATGGGGCGGCAGTTCTTCAGCATATCAATGTGAGGGAGCCTGGGATGAGGATGGGAAGAGTCCCTCTGTACAGGATTGTAAGCCAATAGAACCGGGTAATAGCGATTGGAAAGTTTGTGTGGATCATTATCATCGATTTAAAGAAGATATTGCCCTCATGGCTGAAATGGGCTTTAAAGAATTCCGTTTTTCAATTGCCTGGACACGTATCATTCCTGATGGTGACGGTGCAATTAATCCCAAAGGCGTATCGCATTATCACGAGGTTATAGATGAGTGTTTAAAATATGGTATTGAGCCTGTTATCACACTTTATCATTTTGATCTTCCTCAGATATTGCAGGATAAATATGGCGGTTGGGTAAGCAGACAATGTATAGATGATTTTGTTCGTTACTGCGAAGTATGCTTCAACGAATATGGCAACAAGGTCAAATACTTCCTTACAATAAACGAACAGAACATGATGACAATGTACAACATGGGAGACTGCAAGAACGATAAAGAGCGTTATCAGGCTAATCACCATATGATAGTAGCGATGGCAAAGGCAACTATCAGATGCCATGAGATTTGTAATGCCAAAATAGCTCCTGCGCCCAATATCTCATGTGTATATCCTGCTTCATCTGCACCTCTTGATAATCTTGCAGCGGCGGATTATGACCAGTTCAGAAATAGATTGTATGTTGATACAATTGTGTTTGGTGAATACCCGGAAGCTTTGAGTGAGTATTTCCGCCAGAGAGGATGTATGCCTGAAATTACGGATGAAGATCTAAAGATAATGAAGGCAGCTCATCCGGACTTTATAGCTTTTAATTATTATGGGGCAGATACAGTAAGATATGTATCACTTGAAGAAGGAGAAAAAATAAAGGCGGCAGGGCGACGTGAAGGAGCTAATCCTGAAGAATTTATGATAGGAATGCAGACAGAGCCAGGCATGGCTGTTAGCGTTAGTAATCCTCTTCAGGAGAAAACTTCATATAATATGGGAATTGATCCTGTGGGACTAAGACTTACCTTACGTCAACTCTGGGAAAGGTACAAACTTCCGCTACTTATTACCGAGAATGGATGCGGTGTGAAAGATGAACTTACACCTGACGGAAAAGTAAACGATGAATATCGTATAGATTATCTCAGAAAGCATATTACAGCATGCAGAGAAGCAATAACTGACGGTGTCAAACTTTTTGGATATTCGCCATGGTCAGCTTTTGATCTTATCTCCACACATCAGGGTATTACAAAGAGATATGGATTTATTTATATTAACAGGGATGAAAAAGACCTTAAAGACCTGGCAAGAATAAAGAAAGATTCTTTTTTCTGGTACAAAAAATGTATTGAAAGCAACGGAAAAGATTTAGATTGACCTATATATTTAAAACGAGAAAAGAGGAAATATATGCAGAAATGGGCCAGACTTCTTTATCAGCCAGCGCTTCCACTTTATGAAGGCAAAAGGACAACATCCAGTCCGGAACATATAGATATTTCAAGAAGAACAGCTGTAGAAGGTATGGTTTTACTGAAAAACACCAATTATGTGCTCCCGTTGGATATCAATACAAAAATAGTTCTTTTTGGAAAAGCCTCTGCTGAGTATATAAAGGGCGGGGGAGGTTCGGGAGATGTGTCCTGTAAATATGTCAGATCGCTCTACGATGGATTGAAACTTAAGGGAGTCAAAGTATTTGAGCCACTTATAGATTTCTATAAAATGGAACTTAAAGAGCAATATGAAAAAGGATATGTACCTGGTTTGACTAAAGAGATTACTGTGCCTTCTGACCTTTTGGAAAGCGCCACTAAATTCTCGGATGTTGCGATAGTTGTGCTAAATCGGTATTCCGCTGAGGGGTGGGATCGTTGCGACATAGAATGTAATAACGAATTTGATCCCTGGCCACCTAAACCAAGTTTACCCAAACTGTCAGGTAAAGTTTTTCCAAAGGGAGATTTTTACCTTTCTTTTGCAGAAGAAGAAATGATAAAGACGGTCACAGATAACTTTAAAGATGTGATTGTAGTTCTTAACACAGGTGGTGTTATCGACTGCAGGTGGATAAGAGATAATGATAAGATTTCAGCTGCTCTTTTAATGGGACAGGCCGGTATGGAAGGCGGAGTTGCTGCGGCCGAGATACTTCTTGGACTGGAAAACCCTTCCGGAAAATTGGCTGACACTTACGCAGGCAGGCTTACAGACTATCCATCAACGGAAAGTTTTCACGACTCCTTTGACTATGTAGAGTATACCGAAGATATATATGTAGGTTACAGATATTTCGAGACTATTTCCGATGCGGCCAGTAAGGTGGTATATCCTTTTGGTTATGGGCTTTCCTACACTTCCTTTAAAGAAGAAGTAGTAAGAACTCAGGAGAGTGACGAGGGATTTTACATTGATATCAGAGTAACTAATACAGGTAATAGGAAAGGGAAAGATGTCGTTGCAATTTATGCTTCAGCGCCTAGAGGGAAACTTGGAAAAGCTTCAAAAGTTCTTGCAGATTTTGCAAAAACAAAAGAACTTTTTCCAAATGAGAGCGTTGTGATTCCACTTCATGTGAAAAAGTATTTGCTGGCTTCTTTTGATGATTTTGGGCGTATTTGTGAAGCTGCATATGTTCTTGAGGCTGGACGATATGAATTTTATCTTGGATCGGACGTTCGCAATGCCTTAAAAATTGATTTCTGCTTTGAACTTGAGAGCGACGAAGTGCTATGCAGGCTAACTCATAAGCTTGTGCCTGTTGAATTGTCAAAGAGACTTTTATGTGACAGTTCATATGAGGAAATGCCACGTGGAGCGCATAGGGATATAAATGAAAGTTTTATAAAACGAATGTCACCCGGAACAGAAGAAGCCATCGCTCCTGAGGTTCGCCACGTAGATAGGCATCTCTTGATGAATAACCTCAAAGAAGGAGCGTCGCCGTTAATAGATGTTGCCAAAGGTAAAATAACTGTTGATCAATTCCTTGCTCAGTTAAGTGATGATGAGCTGATTTTTCTATTGGGAGGTCAGCCAAATACAGGTGTTGGGAACGTATATGGATTTGGTAATATGCCTGAGTATGGCATACCAAATGCTCAAACTGCTGATGGACCTGCAGGAATAAGAATCGACAAAGAAACAGGCATTGTAACTACGGCATTTCCTTGCGCAAGTGTAATAGCATGCACGTGGAACAGAGAAATTGCCAGAGAAGTTGGATTTGCCGGCGGCGAAGAGCTTAAGGAAAATAATCTTTGCGTATGGCTTACACCTGCTGTTAATATTCACAGAAATCCCATGTGTGGTAGGAATTTTGAATACTTTTCAGAGGATCCGTATCTAACAGGAAAAATGGCAGGAGAGCTTGTTAGTGGTATTCAGGAAAATGAAGTTGGGGCATGTGTAAAGCATTTTGCGTGTAACAACAAAGAGACGAACAGAAAGCATTCAGATTCACGAGTTTCAGAGCGTGCGTTAAGAGAAATCTATCTGAAAGCTTTTGAAATCATTGTGAAAGAAGCAAAGCCTTATACCATTATGTCCTCCTATAATGCTATTAATGGGGTAAGAGCATCAGAGAACAAAGAACTACTGACAGGAATACTTAAGGAAGAGTGGAATTTTGATGGCCTTGTCATGACTGATTGGTGGTGCCGTTCTGAACAGTACAGAGAGATTCTTGCAGGCAATGATCTTAAGATGGCTACAGGATTCCCTGAACGCGTTAAAGAGGCCATGGAGCTCGGAGCACTAAAACGAAGTGACCTGCTTCCATGTGCAAAGAGAGTAATTGAAACAATACTTAAATTTTGATCTCTTGATGAATTAAGGAGATGTTATGAGCGGTGGGAAATTATTGAATATTTCCTACCGCTCTTTATTAATGGCATGAGAAAGATGTTGCATGAGATATTTTGCGAGAGAATCAGATAGAGAACAAACTTTTTAAACCATATCTTGACACGGTGTCAGAATGGCTATACAATAAAATTGACACGATGTCAGAATAAAAATATGGAGTTCAGATATGCCAAAAGGATCCCCTGAAAGAACCGCAGCAAGAAAAGAAGAAATCATAAACGCCTGCGAGAAACTGTATCAAACCATGAGCTTTAAGGACATAACACTTAAAGAGATCGGGAATGAAACCTCTTTTTCAAGACCCACCATATATAACTACTTCCAGACAAAAGAGGAGATATTCCTTGCACTGTTTGAACGTGAGTATATGAGATGGAATGAGGAATTAGAATCTATCCTTCATGACAATGAAAAGCTTACCAAGAAACAGGTTGCTGAGAAGCTCGCAACATCCATCGCGAACAGAAAACAGCTCTTAAAGCTCCTTGCCATGAATAATTACGACATGGAAGCAAACAGCAGGCATGAACTTCTCATATCCTTTAAGGTGGCGTATGGCCGGTCTTTGAAGAACGTGGGCAAGATACTTACCAAGTTCTGTCCTAAGAAGTCGGAAAAAGAGATCCGGGACATCATATATGTCTTTTTCCCATTCATGTTTGGCATATATCCATACACTTCAGTAACAGACAAGCAGCAGGATGCCATGAAACAGGCAAATGTGGACTACGTATATCAGTCCGTTTTTGAGATAACCAATAACTGTCTGCTGAAGCTTTTATAAAGTGTGAAAGGAACTTAGTGTAATCTGTTTTTGTGAAAAGGAGATGAAATAAGATGGCAGAAAAAATCGTACAGACAGCAGGAAGAGAACAGCTTGGTGAGTTTGCGCCGATGTTTGCGCACTTAAATGATGACGTACTCTTTGGCGAGGTATGGAATGAAGAGACGATTGATGTGAAGACCAAGTGTATCATTACGGTGGTTTCACTCATGGCTTCAGGTATCACGGATTCTTCCCTGAGCTATCACCTTCAGAATGCGAAGGCTCACGGAGTTACAAAGGAAGAGATC
>JAEEGI010030404.1_pt1 | contig 10155 bp, 8 predicted proteins | sample 8958751 | NCBI WGS metagenome assembly JAEEGI01 (sample SAMN16246545, study PRJNA631951) | gut metagenome | biome: gut microbiome; feature: rumen; material: KS-attached | host: Bos | place: Iran: Karaj | collected 2018-10 | reverse complement strand
CCACCACGACAAGGATCATCCGCATGGCGACGAATATGGCATCAGCACGTTTGTCTATGAAGACCACCGTCCGCTGAACCGCGAAAAGTTTGAAGCGTTCCTCGACGATTATCCAACGAGCATCATCCGCACGAAAGGTCTCATCTGGTTCAGCGACGAGCGCAGCGAAAGCTACTTGTTCGAACAGGCCGGCAAGCAGGCCTCCGCCCAGAATTTTGGACGCTGGTTCGCCGCCGAAAGCGAAGCCGAACAGAAGCGCATCCTCGCCGAAAATCCGCAGCTCCAGAAAATCTGGGACGAAAAGTACGGCGACCGCATCATCCGTTTGGTGTTCATAGGCCAGCACATGGACAAGAAGAAGATTATCCAAGTGATGAACGACTGCTTGGACGATTAACGCAATGTCATGCCCGCCTCCGAGCGGGCATCTTCTTTTATGATTTGAAATTTCCCGCGACCATTCGCGGGGATTTTTTATATATTATTTACGTTATTTCAAACGTTTGGGGCATTTATGCTAAAAATTTTATCGATGATTGCGGCAACAACTCTTTTGTTTGTTGCTTGCGATAATTCCTCGTCCGACCCATCTTCATCAAACCAAGAAGGGACTTCACAAAATACCGTCATGGACACACTCCCCTTCGATACGACAGGAATAAAGTCTCAGGTTTTCAGCTATAAAAAGCCAGAAAAAATTTTCACAGCCGAAGGATTGCGCCAGCACAAGGAAAAATACGGCGAATTTTGGGAGAATTACATTTATTTGGAATGGTTTTCCAAAGAATATTGCAAGAATACAGGTATTGATGACAACGGAAACAGGACGATGAAGCCGACCAGGAATCTGTACTCAGGGCCCCACGCTTTTTTCGTTCGAGAAGATTCGCTCATGTTTGCTCAAATACTCACGCACTGTCCATCGCTTTCTTGGGGCGCATGCGATGGCGCGGACTCCTACTCAGGAAAGATTACAGTCGGGAATAACGATTTCTATTACAACGAATCCGAAAAACGCTTGATTCAAATAAACGATTCCACGGTTACCATCTGGTACGCTGACGGGAGATTGTTCATTCCAGCAGTAGAAACAGATATGGATTCGCTTAACGAAGTTTCTTATGGATGGACTAGGGACATATTCGAAGGCGACTCCATGGTAACATTTATCGATAACGGATTTTCCCATATTAGTGATACAATTTTCATCGAAAAATACAATGTGAAAATAACAGATAACGAGTACACATGGATTTTCGAAAACGAAACCTGCAAAGCATGGGGCTATAAAAACGATCCTTCAAAAACTTCATCCGAAAACTGCGACGCCCGTGCGAAGCGTTATAACGATGCGTCCGATTGCATTCGACGCAACATGGGCGCTCCCGAAGGCATCAGGGTGAGTTTATGCCGCCCCAATAAAACTAAATACCGTTCTATATGGTGCATCTTGGATGAAGATATGCCCCAAAAGTAGATTTGCAGAGTAGTTTTATAGGATTTTTTCAGATTTTTTGAACTTATCCCTTGACAACTGAATTTTGGATTGATATTTTTGTACACATGAAGAACTTTGCAACATGTACAACTCTCAACCGTCGTTGGTGGCGCGGACTCTAACATAGAGCCCGGTATTTGTTGCAAATCACCCAAGATTTTAAGCAAAGGCTTCCGGACTCACGGAGGCCTTCCTTTTTACCGAAAATTGACGAAATCCTCCGGGACTTAAAGCCTTTGTGAACCTTAAACGAAAAGGCAAACAAGTTTTAAACAAGAGGATTAAAATGACTAAGATTACCCATATCACCGAACAACCGGGTTACGCTCCGCGTACTGACAGCATTTATGTCGCACTCCCCGGTGAACGTTACACCCCGTTTTCACTCGCCAAGAAGCTCGGCGCGAAAGCCATCTTCGAATCGGCCAGTTTCGACCACGGTCGCAGCCGCTATTCGACTTTGATGGTCGATGAAGGTTTCCGCCTGCGCCAGAACGACAAGAACGTGAGCATTGTTGTAGATGGCAAAGAAAGCGAATTCTTGGCAGAAGGTGATGGAGATATTCTCGATGCCTTGCTCAAGATTTCTGCCGAAAATACGGTGCCGCCCAACCAGATTCCTATTCCTTCTTCGGGCGTGGGCTACCTCGGTTACGAATTCTGCGCCCGTTGCGATACGATCCGCCTCGCACCGCAAGTTGACGAACTCAACATTCCCGAAGCTGAATTTTTGGTGGGCCACATTTACATTGTCTTTGACCACTTCACCGAAAAACTTCATTTGTTCGCCCTGAACTACGAAGAACACCAAATTGACTTGAAGGCCGCCATTGAAAAGGTGAAGGCCCGCCTCGCCGACCTAGACTTCAGCTACCTCGCTCCGGAACAGCAGTACGGCAAGGGCATCACCATGACCGACCTGGAACAGTCCCGCAAGGAATACACCGAAAAAGTCGAAGCATTGCAGAAGCACATCATCGCCGGCAACATCGTGCAGGCCGTTCCATCTCGCCGTATCCAGTTTGCAAGCGACATCGCAGCGCTCGACATTTACCGCCGCCTCCGCACAGTGAACCCGTCTCCGTACATGTTCTTCCTCGATTACGGCACGCACCAGTTCATCGGAGCATCGCCGGAGAGTTTGATTCGCGTGCGCGAAGGCATCGCCACCATCCACCCGATTGCAGGCACCCGCCGCCGCGGCAAGGATGACGCGGAAGACGAAGCCTTGATGAAGAACCTGAAGGGCGACCCGAAGGAACGTGCCGAACACCTGATGCTCGTGGACTTGGCCCGTAACGATCTCGGCCGCGTTTGCGAAGCCGGTACGGTTGAAACAACCAAGTACATGGAATGCGAAAAGTTCAGCCACGTGATTCACTTGGTCTCTGACGTGCAGGGCCGTGTGGCGAAGAACAAGAAGGCCATCGAAGTACTGCGCTCCAGCTTCCCGGCAGGTACGGTGAGCGGGGCCCCGAAAATCAGCGCGATTGAAATCCTCTCTGGCTTGGAAAAGGTCAAGCGCCGTTTCTACGCCGGTGCGGTGGGCTACATGGAATCTGACGGTGACTTGGATTTCTGCATTGCCATCCGTTGCTGCCTCAAGCAGGGCAAGACCATCAGCCTGCAGGCCGGTGGTGGCATTGTCGCGGCCTCGAATGCTGACCGCGAATTTGAAGAAACGAATGAGAAACTGGGTGCCATCCGCGCCGTGCTCGAAGGAGAAAACTAAGATGATCGTCATTATCGATAACTACGACTCTTTTACTTACAACGTCTACCAGGCGCTGGCCAAGATTACCACTGAAGAAATCCGCGTGCTCCGTAGCCGCGAATGCACCATTGCCGACATCGAAAAGCTGAACCCGAGCCGCCTCATCGTGAGCCCGGGCCCGGGCCGTCCCGAAGACGCCGGCATCTCCGTGGAAGCCATCAAGCACTTTGCTGGCAAGCTCCCGATTCTCGGCGTGTGCCTCGGCCACCAGGCTATTGGTTACGCTTTTGGCGCGAAGATTGTGCAGGCCAAGTTCATCAAGCACGGCATCGCCGAAGAAATCGACCTCGACGGCAAGGGACTTTTCCGCACTATCGGCAAGAAGAACATCTTCACGCGTTACCACAGCCTCGTCATCGACGAAGCGACGCTCTCTCCGGATTTCGAAGTGACCGCCCGCGCAACCGACGGCGACATCATGGGCATTCGCCACAAGACGCTCCCGATCGAAGGCGTGCAGTTCCACCCGGAATCTATCGCCAGCGGCCGCGCCGACGAATTCTTCAAGGCTTTCCTCAACTACCGTCGCGAACCGCTCGACATTCGCGGAATCCTGAACACGCTTACCGCAGGCAAGGACTTGACCCGCGAAACCGCCGAAATGTTCATGGAAGACCTGACCGATGGTATCATGGACGAACGCCAGATGGCCGCTATCCTCACAGCACTTTCCAGCAAGGGCCCCGTGACCGAAGAAATTGCAGGCTGCGCCAAGGTTTTGAGCAGCAAGAAGCGCAAGTTCCCGTACAGCGGTGACGAACTCACCGATATCGTGGGTACCGGTGGCGACGGCAAGGGTAGCTTCAACGTGAGCTCGCTCTCCGGCCTGATTGCAGCCAGCTGTGGCGCAAAGATTGCGAAGCACGGCAACCGCGCTGTTTCCAGCAAGTCCGGCGCTGCTGACTTCTACACTGCAGCCGGTTTCAAACTCGACATGACTCCGGAAAAGGCAGCCAGCGTCATCGACAAGACGAACTTCGTGTTCCTCATGGCTCCAGTTTACCACAGCGCCATGCGCTTTGCTGGCCCGGTTCGCGGTGCCCTCGGCGTCAAAACCATTATGAACCTGCTCGGCCCCCTCACGAACCCGGCCGAAGCCAAGTACCTGATGCTCGGCGTTTACAGCAAGTCGATTCTGGAACCCTTCACCAAGGCCGCAAAGTCCCTCGGCGCCAAGCGCGTGATGGTCGCCATCTCCGACGACGGCTACGACGAAATCTCTCCGTGCGTCCCGACGACCATTGCCGAAATCCTCGAAGACGGTGAATATCGCGAATACCGCATCGACCCGAAGGACTTCGGCGTCCCGGCCGTGGACCCCGAAGACCTCGCCGGCGGTACGGGCGTGGACAACTTCAACCTCGCTCTCGACGTGCTGAACGGCAAGGGCCGCCCGGGCATCAAATACGCTTGCGCCCTTAATGCCGGTGCCGCCCTTTACATCAGCAAGAAGGCATCTAGCATCAAGGAAGGCTTCGACAAGGCCATGAAGGCCATGGAAGACGGCTCGGTGCTCAAGAAAATCGAAGAAGTGAAGGCCGCGACGAACGCATAAAGGGAGGAGCCCGGTCAAGCCGGGCTTGACAACAGAAATGTCATTCCCGCCTCCGAGCGGGAAACTCCATTCAAAAACGCTCCGAGAATTCGGAGCGCTTTTCGTTTACGGTCTAAAAGTTTTTAATGCAGCAATCGTTCGGGAGATGAGGTCGTTTAATTCCCAGCCAAGGATATTTGCGCCGCGTTCAATGACTTCGCGAGAGCAGCCTGCCGCAAATTTCGGGGACTTGTACTTTTTCAAGACGGATTTCAGTTCCAAATCCTGAACGCTCTTGGACGGACGCATCAAAACGACCGCACCAATCAAGCCCGTGAGTTCGTCAACGGCATAAAGCACTTTTTCCATTTCGTGTTCCGGCTTGACCTCCACCGTGATGGACCAGCCGTGGCTCGTTGTCGCATGAATCAGCTCTTCCGAAAGGCCCGCCTCTTGCATCAATTCGCGTTCCTTGATGCAATGCTGTTCCGGCCACAATTCAAAATCAAGGTCGTGCAAGAGACCGACAATTCCCCAGAATTCTTCGTCTTCGCCGTAACCTAGTTCACGAGCAAAGTAACGCATCGTATTTTCTACGATTTCGCCATGTTCAAGGTGGAACGGATCCTTATTGTATTTCTTAAGGAGTTCAAGCGCTCCTTCGCGTGTAATATTTGCTGATAATGCCATGGCTCGAAATATAAGAATTTTATGGGGATGATTGGCAGCATTCGCCCACGGATTTTTGCGCGTCATAAAGCAAAATGCGGCGTGCTATAAATTTTTCTAATTACTGATAATTGCTTATTTCGATAGACACCCCGCGCGCACCAAATTACTAATAAATTAATTCTATTATACACAATATTAATTAAGTATTGGACAAGGTAATAGTTGCGTTCTATATTTTCGCCGTACAAATAGAATTATTCAAGAGCAAATATTTTGCTAAAGAAGAGTTTTTAAAATGACAAAGAATATATCAAAAAAGAAAATTGAATCCGCAAAAAATACCACAAACGTTAATGATCCGAGCACATGGAATTTTGCAACAAAGTGTTTACAGGCGGGTTGGAAGCCCAAGATTGGCGAACCACGCGTACTCCCGATTTTCCAGTCCACGACTTACAAGTACGAAGATGTTGACGAAGTGGAACGCCTCTTTGCACTCAAGCAATCGGGTAATAAATATACCCGCACAGGGAACCCGACCGTAGCGGCATTCGAAAGCAAGATTACGGAACTCGAAGGCGGCGTGGGTGCCGTTGCAACCGCATCGGGGCAAGCCGCAGTTTTCCTCGCAATATCGAACCTCGTGAAAGCAGGCGACCACATCGTTGCAAGCAAAACCATTTACGGCGGCAGCTACACATTGCTCAGCGTGAGACTTTCCAAGCTCGGCATTGAAACGACATTCATCGACCCGGAAGATTCCATCGCAGAACTCCGCAAAGCTTTCCGCCCGAACACCAAGCTCATTTTCGGCGAAACGATTGGCAATCCCGCCTTGGGCATTTTAGATTTTGAAAAGTTCTCCAAGCTCGCCAAGGAATTTGACGTTCCGTTCCTCGTTGATAATACACTCGCAACGCCATTCCTCGTGAAGCCTTTAAAACTCGGCGCAAACGTTGTCATCCATTCCGCAACAAAGTACATCGACGGCCATGCCGTTGCACTCGGCGGTGTCGTCATAGACGGCGGCAATTACAACTGGGAAAACGGAAAGTTTCCGGACCTCGTGGAACCGGACGCTCAATACGCAAACACCTCCTATACTCAAAAATTTGGACGTGCCGCATTTATCGCGAAAGCTCGCGCTCAATTCTTGCGCGATTATGGCGCCGCATTAAGCCCGTTCAACGCATTCCTTTTGAATTTGGGCCTTGAAACGCTCCACTTGCGAATGCCGCAGCACAGCAACAACGCCCTCGCATTGGCGGAATTTTTGTCCAAGCATCCGGCCGTAAATTGGGTCAGCTATCCGGGACTCAAATCTAGCCCTTATTTCAAGCGCATCCGCAAATACTTTGATTACCAAGGCGGTAGCGGCGTGCTCACTTTCGGTCTCAAGGGCGGCAGAGCGGCCATTCGCTCGTTTGTCAAATCATTGAAAGTCGCCGCCTTAGTCGTTCACGTTGGCGACGCCCGCACAAGCGTTTTGCACCCGGCAACAAGCACACACTCGCAGCTTTCGCCGAAGGACAGGCTCGCCGCAGGCATCCCCGAAGATATGATCCGCGTATCCGTTGGCATCGAAGACCCGCACGACATCATTGCAGACTTTGAACAAGCTATTGCTGCAAGCACCAAAGGAGGTAAATAATGAGTATAATTGTAGATGTCAATAAATACCTTGCACTGAACAGTGCGCCAAAGCACATCAAAGATTACCTTTCTATTGAAGTTGCCGATCACGCTTACTTGCCTAAAACAGAAGATATCAAAAGCGATTGGGTTGCCTACATTGCAGCCCCCGCATTCAAGCTGATTCGCGAAAAATTGGGTCACGACATTGATTCATTCGTTTCCATCGGCACAGGTTCTGGCATTGACGTATTGACCGGCATTGAGCTTTTAGGGGCAAAACGCGTAGGCTTCACGGATTTGCAAAGAAGCGTTGTCGCCGCCGCTGCACAGAACGTTAGGAACAACTTAAAAAGCAATAACATCGAATTTGAATTTGGCGATGGCGACCTTTTGCAACCGCTCCAAAACGGCAAACGAAATTACGATGTCATTTACGAAAATCTCCCCAACGTGCCGCTCGCAAACAACACAAAGATTGAAGACAAACGCAATAGCGGCCATTACTTGGAAAAGCGCGAAGAAGCAATCCCCGAATTCGTTCACGAGCAAATGCTCGACTTGCATTATCTTGCACTCAAGCAGGCTCGCGATTACTTGGCAGAAAACGGCGCCGTCTATTCCACGCTCGGCGGGCGCGTTCCACTCAGCGCATTCATCAAACTCGGAGAATTGGCAGGATTCCATTCTGAAATTTTCACGTATTCTTGGAAAGTCCAGGCCGAGCCGGAAGATGTGATTTCGGGATACGCCGCACAAGAAAAAGCTGGCCTCGGCCCTTTTAGATTCTACCGTGCCGAAGACTTGCAAAAAGCATTCGCAAACGTTTCCGTCAAAGATTCAGGCAGTCGCGCGTTTGAAATCGAAAAATCTCTAGACTCTGTAAAACTTACAGCAACCGCAGCATACGAAGCATTCAAAAAAGGCGAAGTCATCGGCCATACCGTCGCCGTGTTAAAATCTAGCGTGGAATAGGGATGCTATGAAAAATGTTATTCAAAATTTAATTAAAGAATCCCAAAAGTTTTTTTTCAAGAGAGCCAAAATTGACGATAAAATCGGGCTCGAAGCCGCCAATTTCGCAGTCCGAGACATTCCAAAGCCAATTGGAAAATTTGAAAAAAGCGACTCGCCGCTAATCCGCTACATTGGAGAAGCTATCAAGCACGGGAACCCTGAAACTGCAGATTTGCTAAAAGCTTTGGAGCCCGCCCTCCCCTATTTGCCGTGGAAATACAATTACGAGCCGCGCCCCGACATGCCTGATTTGGCCGATCAAATGGGATGGGGAGAAATTCTCGGCCCAGAAGCGCCCTACCACGATGAACATTTTTGTTTCGGCTTTACGCTCCTCGGTAAAAACACCTTCTACCCCTCCCACTTGCACCCCGCCACAGAACTTTACGTTATTTTATCTGGACACGCCATTTGGACACTAGACGGAATCTCAAAAGTACGCGGCCCCGGTGAATTTGTATTGCATCCATCCAATCACGTACACTCCATGCAGACCGAAAACGAACCGATGCTCGCACTCTACACGTGGAGCGGTAATGACGTCAAAACTCTTTCGAAATACGTGTAAATTGCTACAAAAGGTTAAATGTCACTAGAAATTGCACTTTCATTTTTACTTTATGCGTTTGTCTCGGGAATTACTCCAGGCCCCGCGAACCTCTGCTCGCTATCGGTAGCGATGGGCTGCGGGAAAAGTGTAGCCATAAAGCAGTGGTACGGACTTTTCACCGGATACACAATCGTCTCGCTAGTATCTGTTTTTATAGTTTATTTTATCAGTAGTGCATTTGAAAATTTCATCCAGGTATTTGCTTTCGTCGGAGCAATTTACATTGCATATTTGGCAATCAGCCTTTTAATTCAAGCGTTCAAGCCACTCGAAGAAATCCGCAACAGCCGCACAACCGGCAGCTTTCGCACCGGGCTCTTTGTGCAACTCACGAACGTTAAAATCATGGTATTCTGCCTCACGGCAATCACAACCTATATTCTCCCCTACCACCAAGATTTTCCGCACTTGCTGCTGTTCGGCATACTATTGCCGCTTACAGGCCCCATCTGCAATTTGGCGTGGCTTTTCGCAGGCGTTCTACTGCAAGGGCTTTTCAAAAAGCACCACAGAATATTCTATACACTTATGGGACTCTCGCTACTGTATTGTGCGGTTGGGATTGTGAGATAATTTTTCATTTGCTTTTTGCAAGCCCAAGAATTGGACATTCCATCTTTTCCCTCTTTATCGCATGATCTTTAGGCAATGCTAAAATAACATCCAAAAATGGCGAAACCAACGAGAAATACTCTTCAAAATATTTTACCAATTTAAAAGGATTAAGGTGAAGGTGGGCTTTTTAAAGTTTTTCGTCGAGTTTTTGCATCAATTTGTGGGTTTCGATAAGGATGGCGATGATTTTGCGGTAGTGCGAGATATCGTCGTATGTGAGGGTGCGGTTTTTGCGGTCCTTGAGCCACTTTTGGGCGGGTTGATAGCCACCGATATAGAAATTCCAAGCTAATTCAGGAACATTCGCAAAATACTGCGTCTTGTTGATATAGACCTTGCCGCAGTTGTCATTCCCAGCTTGACCGGGAATCTCCTTTTCATACTTAACATCTGTTACGACGTTGTCGCCTTCGATGTCGAAGGAAGTTGCCTGCGGTGGGATGTATTCCATCAGGTGCAATTTGCGAAGTTTATAGCCAATGGAAACGATTCGTTCGAATTCTTCCTTGTTATCGGGGAACGGAATACGCGGAAAATCTATTTTCAAGAATTCCTTGTATTTTTCGCGATAGCTTGGTGTATGGAGAACTCCATAGATGTAATCAAAGACTTGTTCTGGAGTTGTTTTGAGTTTAGTACACTTGTCTATTTTGCGCCAGATTTTTTCGTCTAGATTGGGCTTGCGTTGTAGCTTGTCATCCTGAGCGAAGTGCAACGAAGTCGAAGGATCTCCCTCCTCATTTGGGTAAAGGTAGAGAGGGAATAAGTCTCCTGCACCAAGTTTCCCCGCACTTGCAATCAAG
>JAEEGI010030402.1_pt1 | contig 10156 bp, 7 predicted proteins | sample 8958751 | NCBI WGS metagenome assembly JAEEGI01 (sample SAMN16246545, study PRJNA631951) | gut metagenome | biome: gut microbiome; feature: rumen; material: KS-attached | host: Bos | place: Iran: Karaj | collected 2018-10 | reverse complement strand
GAGCGCGGGCCTCCTCCTCGCGGGCGATCCGCTCGGCCTCCTTGCGCTGGCGCTCCTCCTCGCGCTCGCGTCTGCGCGCCTCCTTCTCAGCCTCCTTTGCGGCGCGCCTTGCGGCCTTCTCCTCGGCTATGCGCTGCTTCTCGGCGAGGCGCTGGGCCTTGGCCTCCTCGCGGGCGGCGCGCGCGGCGTCGATTGCCTGTTCGCGCTCGGCCTCGTCCAGCTCGTCGTCGCCGGGCGTGCGGTCCGCAGCCCATGCCGTGAGGCGGCCTAGGGCGGTGACGATCGTTCTGAATCCGATTGTGAGGAAGATCGAGAACACCAGCACGCACACCATCACCACGCCCGAGCCGAACGGCGATATCAGGCTTGCGAGGCCGCGTGTCATCACAAGATAGCCAACGGCGCCTCCGGCGTTGGGCTCGATGTTGAGCGCGTGGAGGATGCCGGAGAGCGCGGGGAGGTGGCCCATCAGCTGCAGCAGGCACGTGGCGGCGAAAACGAAAAGCGCTACGCCCAGCGTGCGCCGTCCCGGATGGAACGACTTTCCGAACGCGAGGCGCAAGCCCGCGAACACGCACACCGGCGGCACGGACCAGATGCCTAGGCCCACCAGCTGGTAGCCCACGTACGCGAAGTAGTTGCCCACTGCGCCGATGAGGTTGCTCGTGGCCTCGCTGGGCGGCATGCAGAGCTCCGGCACGTCGCGCCAGTTGTACGTGAACAGCGCGAAGAAGGGGAAGAAGGCGATCGGAAACATGAAGAAGCCGATCAGCCTGCGGCGGATGGACGCCTCTGGCTGCTGTTGACTATCAGTCGGCGTCTGCATTTTCCGAGCCTCTCATAATCGGCGGCATCATGTTCGGCGAGCCGTGGCTGATGTTGTTGCGCACGCCATAGAACACGGCGAGCGCGAGCGCGAGCGCAAGCAGCTTGAGCCACCAGTTGTGTGTTAGAAACGAGAAGAAGTTCTTCATTTTGAAGTCTCCTTTTGGGAGCCGTTCTTTACGTCGGCGAAGGAGGCGTCGGCGAGCTGCGGATTCTTTTCCTTCGGCGGGACGGGGATGGGGGCGGTGTCGGGCGTGGGGGCGTCCGCCGTGGGCGCGGCCGTGTTCTTTGCCGCGATGCGGGCGAACTTCTCGCGGCGTCGGCGGATCCAGTCGGCAATCGTCTCGCCCGCGGTCTTCTGAATCGGCATCGCCTTGCGCACCCACCGCAGCACGGCCTTACGCGACTCCTCCGAGCGGTCGGGATAGCGGATGAGGCGGCCGTTGTGGGCGATTGAGACGAGGCCGCGCTCTTCGCTCACAACGATGACGAAGGCGTCGGTCTCCTCGCTCAGGCCCACGGCAGCGCGGTGGCGCATCCCAGCCGCGAAGAGGCCCTCGGTGTTGCTGGAGACCGGGAATAGGCAGTGCGCGGCGGCGAGGCGGCCGTGGCGGATGATCGCGCCGCCGTCGTGCAGCGGCATTGGCTCGGTGAATATCGAGAAGAGGAGCTCGTTCGAGATTATCGCGTCGAGCGCCACGCCGGTAGTCTCCACGCCGCGCAGCGAGATGCCTCGTTCGATCGCGATGAGCGCGCCGATGCGCGCGCGGGCGAGCTTGAATATGTACGAGACAAGATCCTCCGGCGTCACGCGCCCGCTTGCGCCAAGGCCGAGGTCGCGGCGGTTGTCGGCGAAGAGCAACGCGCCTATCGTGGCCAGAACGCGCCGGATCTCCGGCTGGAATATGACGACCGTGGAGAACGCCAGGTAGACGAGAAGCGTCTGCACGATGTAGGTCAGCACGTCGAAGTTCAGCAGGAACGTGAAGGCGATCAGCAGGGTGAAGATTATGCCGGCGCCCATGAGCACCTGGCCGAAGCGCGAGCCGCGCGCGGCCTTCAGGATCGCGTAGATCGCGAAGTAGAGAATCGCGATCTGGACCACGTCCGGCCCGAACGAGAGCAGAGTCTGCCAGTTCATGCAATGCCTCCAAGCTGTGGTTCGCCTGCCGTTGCCGCAAGAAGGCGCGCCACGTCGAGCGCCTGCTTCGTCTCCTTCACGTCGTGCGCGCGCACCACGGAGGCTCCGTTCATGGCGCACCACACTGCCGCCCCCACGCTGCCGCCCAGCCGGTCGGCCGGGCTGTCGGTGCCGGTCATCGTGCCGATCACGCGCTTGCGCGACACGCCCACGAGAACGGGAGCGAGCCGTGCGAGGCGGCGTAGGCCGCCGAGAAGGGACATGTCCTCGTCGCGCGTAGTGCCGAAGCCGATCATCGGGTCGATGAGAACGCGCGTCTCTTCGGCGGGCGTGGAAAGCCCGAGGGCCTTGAACTCCTTTTCATTGCGGCACGGCAGCACGAGGCCGCATCCAGTCTCGCCGGAAAGGTACATCAGCTTGGCGGAAGATGCGGGATAGACGCAGTTGATGATGGAGGCGCCTTCCTCGAGCGCGAGGCGCGCGGTCTCGGGGTGGTATGTGTCCACCGAAATCGGCGTCTTGGCGAGTTCGCGCACAAGGATGTGCAGCACGGGCTTGAGGCGCGACCATTCCACGCGCCAAGCGACGGGTGTCGCGCCGGGGCGTGTGGACTCGGCGCCGAGGTCGATGATGTCAGCCCCCTCGCGCACGAGAGTGCGCGCGCGGGAGACCGCGGCCTCGGTGCGCAGGCACCTCACGCCGTCGGCAAAGGAGTCGGGCGTGACGTTCACGATGCCCATCACGCGCGCTTGCGAAAGGTCGACCTGGAAGTCTTTGCAGTGCCAGAGCATTGTCATTTGTCCTCTTCGTTGCGTTTGCGCTCAAGGCCGAGCAGCTGCTCGACGTCGCGTCCGTCCATCGTCTCCTTCTCGAGGAGCGTCTTCGCGAGCAGCTCCAGCTTGTCGCGGTTCTCCTCGATGAGCTTCGCCGCCTTTGCGTAGGCTTCGTCCACAAGGCGCTTCACCTCGGCGTCGATCGCCTCGGCCGTCTTCTGCGAGTAGGGCGGCGGAGATTCCTCGAGCGCGTAGGGATTGGGCTCGATGAAGCTCTGGAATCCGAACGCGCCGCTCATGCCGTACCTGCACACCATGGCGCGCGCGACGTCGGTGGCGCAGGCGATATCGCTCGATGCGCCGGTGGAGATGTCCTTCGAGTACAGCGACTCCGCGATTCGCCCGCCGCAGAAGACCACGAGCTCGTCGAGGAAGTAGTTGCGCGAGCGGTTGAGCACGTCCTTCTCGGGCAGTGTCATCGTCACGCCGAGGGCGCGTCCGCGCGGGATGATAGACACCTTGTGCAGCGGGTCCGCGTTCTCCAGGAGAAGCTGCAGAAGAGCATGGCCCGCCTCGTGCCAGGCGGTCGTCTCGTATTCTTTGCGGGTGAATCCGGCGCTCTTGCGCTCGCTGCCCCAGAACACCTTGTCGCGCGCCTCTTCGAGGATGGAGTGGGGAATCGACTCCAGGTTGCGGCGCGCGGCGAGGAGGGCGGCCTCGTTGATGATGTTCGCGAGGTCGGCGCCTGAGTGGCCGGATGTGCCGCGCGCGAGGCGCGAGAGGTCTGCGTCCTCGCCGAGCTTCACCTTGGCGGCGTGGATCTTGAGTATCTCCTCGCGTCCCTTGAGCGTGGGAAGGTCCACATGCACCTGGCGGTCGAAGCGTCCGGGGCGGAGGAGGGCGGGGTCGAGGATGTCGGGACGGTTCGTGGCGGCGATCACTATCACGCCGTCGTTCGTGCCGAAGCCGTCCATCTCCACGAGCATCGCGTTGAGCGTCTGGTCCGCGCTGCGCACGGCCGTCATGCCGCCGGCGTTGCGCTTCTGTCCCACGGAGTCGATCTCGTCGATGAAGATGATGCACGGCGCGTTCTTCTTGCCCTGCTCGAAGAGGTCGCGAACACGGCTCGCGCCCACGCCCACGAACATCTCCTCGAAGTCGCTGCCGCTGATCGAGAAGAAGGGCACCTTGGCCTCGCCGGCGATTGCCTTCGCGAGAAGCGTCTTGCCGGTGCCGGGCGGACCCACGAGAAGGATTCCGCGCGGGATGCGCGCGCCGAGGCGCGTGAACTTCTTCGGGTCCTTGAGGAACTCCACGATCTCGGCCACGTCCTCCTTCGCCTCGTCGACGCCTGCGACGTCCTTGAACGTGACCTTGCCCTTGTTCTCGTTGCTGAGGCGCGCGCGCGACTTGCCGAACGAGAACATGCCTCCGCTGCCGCCGCCCATCATCTTGCGGTAGATGAGGAACCACATCAGCGCGGCGAACACGCCGAAGATGAGAAGCTGCTGCATGAAGGGGCCGAAGAGAGGTGCCTCTTCCTTCACTGGACACTTCACGTTCTTGTCGACGAGGAATTTCATCAATCCCTCGTTCTCGCCAGGCACCAGGTTCACCCTGAAGTCGGAGTCCTTGCCGCGCATGCGACCGGAAAGGTATGTGCTGCCGCTCTCAAGCATTCGCACGCGCTCAACGCGCTCGACGGCGTTTGACTCCACGGCGGCCTTGAATTCGGTCTGAGAGATGTCCTGCACGGTTTTTGCGGTCGTTGGACCGAAGAAGCGCATCGAAAGCAGAATAACAGCCACGGAGAGCAGCACTATCCACCCTCCGCGCATGTTCTGCGGCCCCGGCGCCTTGGGCACCGGACGCTTCCGCCCGCTCTCTCCCTGCGGGCTATTTGTATGCTCGTTTGACATAGATGCAACATTATACCACATTTGATGCGCCGCGTGGGGTTTTTCTTGCGAAAAAACAGTCGCAACCCATGCTTAATTTGCATGGGCCTTATTGTGGGGACAGTCCCCACGCACATATTATGGGCCGCGGGGGACAGTCCAGTGGAAAGGGCAGGTTGGCGAGGGGGTCAGTTAGGCAATGGATAGTGCTTGTTCATCGCCGCCGCGAAGAGGTCGATGCCCTCGAGCGTTTTCGAGATATGCTTCTTGTTCGGTTCGTCGGGGATGGTCATGCGCCAGGGGGCAGTGTAGATGCCCTTGAGGCGCTTCTGGTCTAGACGCGTCTTGCAGAACGAGACGAGCGCCTCCGCCGCATCGTCGCATGACCAGTTGGAGGTGCAGGGCAGGAGATCGTAGCCGGCGTCGTTGAGCGCAACGAACGATGCAGCGAGGTTGCGCTGGACGTCCCATGTGCCACTCTTCTTCTCGAATGATTTGTCCCAGAGGAGATGCTTGTCGCTGAAGTCCTTGCCATAGTACCACGGCGAAAGCAGGACGTCCTTCGGCATGCGGGCGAGGAACGCGTCGCGCCCGTCGCAGATCTTGTCCGACCACATCACGGCGCGGGATCCATTGCGCTCGACCTGGCGTACGGTGTAGAGGAGATCATGCCACCAGAGCTCGCCTTGACGGTAGACGGCGTAGAAGAGGTCCTTGCCAGCCGCGGGAACCTCCTCGTCGAAGCCCAGGTGGAAGAGGGCCGGCTTGTCAAAGATTGCGCATACGTCCGCAATGATGTCAGCAATCACCTTGTAGTAGGCCTGAGAAGAGACCATGCGGTGGTAGTTCTTTAGCCAGGAGTCGTGGCAGGTCGAGAAGTTGAGCTTTGGCATAGGCTCCATGCCGAGCGCACGGATGCGAGCGAGTTCGGCTCGCGTCTTCTCAACGCTCCATGTGCCCGCCACCGCGAGTTCTGGATGGCTGGGGTAGGAGATGCCTTCACCGAGGTCAATGAACACGAGATTCATTCTCCTTTCGGCCGCATGGTCGACGGACTTCTTCCAGAGGTCGTCGCGGCACTGGAGATAGCTGTGGTAGGGTGTGCGACTGCCGGCAGGACCGAGCGGGTTTGGCCGGGTCTTCTCCTCTTCGGCGCTCTTTGCGAGATCGTCGGGCCCCGCAGGATAGTCGCCCCACATGTTCGATCCGAGGTGGAGGAGCGCGCCGCGGTAGAAGGGGTGAGTCCCCGCTGCGCTCGCCGCGAATGCGCCACCGGTGGCCATGGCCGCCGTACCGATGAATTCTCTGCGTGTCGTCTGCATGTCTCCATCCTTTCGCTAGGTTTGCCGGAAGTGATAAAATTTTAACACAATAGTTCTGTTCAGTGCAAGTCTTCCGCAGGGAACTTTTCTGGACGAAGGCAATTGATGTTATTTCACTGGCGATTACCTGTGAGTAGTTTGGAGAAAAAGAGAGTTGACGGATGATAACCAAAAGTGTTATCATATCGGCGTTGGTTAGTAACAGAGCGTTTGAATGATAAGAAGTTACCGAGATAAGGACACGGAGAAATTTGCCGGTGGCGAGTCCGTCCGCAGGTTTCAATCCTTCGCACGGGTCGCCTACAGGAAGATCAAGTACCTCATGGCGGCTGGTGCGCTCGAGGACTTACGTGTCCCACCGGGAAACCATCTTGAGGCTCTTTCCGGCGATAGGAATGGGCAGCATTCAATTCGCATCAATGACCAATGGCGGATATGCTTTGTCTGGAACGATGGCGGAGCGGAGGCGGTGGAAATAGTTGACTATCATTGAAGGAGAGAAAATGAAAATGGAACCTGTTCATCCTGGCGAGATTCTTCTTGAGGAGTTCCTCAAGCCGATGGGGATTTCGCAGTATCGCTTGGCCAAGGAAATTCATGTTCCCCTGCGGCGCGTGAACGAAATTGTGCTTGGCCGGCGCGGCATATCCGCCGATACGGCGCTGCGTTTCGCTAGGTTCTTCGGCACGACGCCTGAGGTCTGGCAGAACCTGCAGAGCCAGTACGAGATGGATGTCGCGAAGGGAAAAATCTGGAGCAAAATCATGAAGACCGTCAGGCCGTTGCGCCGCAGCGCTGCTTGTCTGTAGTCGCACGATTCTGCTTTGGCACTTCGGGAATAGGCGGGGTGCGTAAGCCGGTCAACCAGGCACCTTGCGGCAACCCATCTTTTCAACGCGTTGAAATGAGGGTCTTTAGGGATAATCGCAAAGAAAGTCAAAAAGGATATGTTTATGCAGAAAAATTCATATCATGCGTTGTTTGCCGCTGCACTTGTTGCAGCGTTTCCAGTTCTGGCGCAGAACGAATGCCGGTTGACGTTCTCCGGTTACGAGGGCAAGGAGACGTTGAGAGACTTCCCCGCGCTTGTCAAGATCCCGGACGGTCTTACTGGATTCGACTACAAGGAATCGACCGCCGAGTAGATCGAGATCGACGGCCGCAAAGTAGACCGCAAGATGCTGGAACTGTTGCGTGCAAAGTAAATGTTTGTTGCACCGCCCAAGAGAAAGAAAGAATGAAATGAGAAAATCAATCAATGGAAAGTCCATGGTTGGATTCAGATGCTGCGGCATAGCCGCCTGCATCTTGGCGGCGCTGCCTCTCGCTGCGGTGCGGCCGACGACCGTGTACCTGGTGCAGCATACGCATTCGGACATCGGCTTTGCACGCCCGCAGTCGGAGATCATCTCGCACTATGTCGAGCACATCGACCACGCGCTCGACTACTGCGAGATGACGGCGGACTATCCGGGCGACGCGCAGTTCCGCTGGACCTGCGAGACCGCGGGCGCGGTGCTCAACTTCCTGCGCACGCGCCCGCCCGAGCAGGTGGCGCGCCTCAAGCGCTGGATAGCAAAGGGCAACATCGAAGTCACCGGCATGTTCCTCGACATGGGCGAAGTGTGCGACGACGCGACGCTGCGCCATGGACTCCGCGAGCTGCGCCTTGTGCACGAGCAGGGCATCCCGATCAAAACGCTGATGCAGGACGACGTCCACGGCATCCCGTGGTGCATGGCCGACTACGCCGCGGAGATCGGCATACGCTACACCTGGATGGGCGAGAACACCGACCGCGCGCTGGTGCCGTTCGACAATCCCACGGTCTACCGTTGGCAGTCGCCGAGCGGACGCGAGATGCTCGCGTTCCGGTCCGAACACTACATGCTGGGCAACATGTGGGGCATCCACAATTCGGACATTGAAAAATTCGCCGCCAAGCTGGACGCCTTCCTCGACCGGCTGGACCGGGCGGGCTATCCGTTCGACGCCTTCGCCGTTCCCTACAGCGGCTTTTTCATCGACGATTCGGCGCCGAACTGGCAGCAGTGCGACTTCATCCGCCGCTGGAACGAGTCGGGCAGGCACAAGGTGCGCCTGGTGAGCGCGACGGCCTCGATGTTCATGGACCACGTCGCGCGGGACGCCGAGGCACTCAAGAAAGTCAAAGTGCACCGCGCCGCCTATCCCGACTGGTGGGCGGACGGCTTCGGCACCTCCGCGATGGAGACGGGCGAGGCGATCAAGGCGCAGCGAGAGCTGCTGGCCGCGGAAGGCGTCTTCGCGATGTCGCTCCTGCGCGGCAAGCCCCTGTCCTCGTCCATCGCGCCGCTGATCGCCGACACGCGCGAGAACCTGCTCTACTGGGGCGAGCACACGATGGGGTCGAGCGCGTCCATCAGCGATCCGCTCCGCTGGGACTCGCTCGAGGGCTGGCGCAGCAAGGCGGCCTTTGCCTGGACAGCCCAGCGCGGCGCGCGCTTCGCCGGCGAGGCTGCTGCCGCGATGATGCTGCCGGAACTCGCGCGCGAGGCCGACCACGCCACCCTCACGCTGTTCAACTCGCTGCCCTGGACCCGCGACGGCTTCGCCGAGATGTTCATCGACAAGGGCGTCATCCCGGACGGTTCCGACTTCCGCTTCGTCGACGAGAGGGGCGAGGCGCTGCAGGTGCGTCCGCGCAGGGAGATTCCGTGGGGCCGCGGCGAGGGATGCTACTACCGCGTCTTCGCGCGCAGCCTGCCGCCCTGCGGCTACCGCACCTATCGTCTCGAGGTCGGCGGCGCGCCCAGGAACGGCAGAGCCCCAGCGGCGCTGGAGAACGAATTCTACCGCATCGCGGTCGACGCGCAGAAGGGCGTGGTCACGAGCATCTTCGACAAGCGCCGCCAGCGCGAGCTGGTGGACCCGAATGCGCCGCAGCGGCTGGGCGAGATCATCTACGAGACTTTTCCGGACCGCTGGAAAATCCACAAGCTCGCCAGCTACAGGCCTGAGGACTGCAAGTTCACGCGCAGGGGCTGCGCCAACTTCAAGCCCGTCCGCGGCGAGAGCAATGAAATCTACGACAGCGTGAAGTTCACCGCCGACTTCCCCGAGGAGGGATCGTCGGGCTTCTCCGTCGAAATGCGGCTGATGCGCGGCCGGCCCGCGATCGAACTCGCATACACGCTGCGGCGCACGAAGTCGGGCCATCCCTCGTCGTTCTACGTGGCGTTCCCGTTCAACGGGAAGAAGCTGGCGTTCGACGTGCCCGGCGGACTGGTCCATCCGGGCGAGAACCAGCTAGAGGGCACCGCGAGCGCATGGAACACCGTGCAGAGCTTCGCCGCGGCGGAAGACGGCGACTACCGCATTCTGCTCTCCTCGCCGACGACGCCGTTCGTGCAGTTCGGCAAGCTGTTCGGCGAACACAAGTTCGACTACGTCGCGAAGTACGACCACACGTACATCTACGCGTGGCCGATGAACAACTACTGGTGGACGAACTTCGTCCGCGACCAGAACGGCGACTTCAAGTGGTCGTACACGATCACCACCCAGTCAGGGCAGGGCGAGGACGCCGCCTTCCGCTGGGCGCTCGCCGAGCGCGTGCCGCTGCTGTGGCGAATCGTTCCGCGCGGTCCCGCGAACGGTAAGGCGCGCGAATGGCGCGGCATGGAGCTGACGGATGCGGCGCTTGTCTCCGCCGGAGTCATGCCCGCGCTCGACGGCAGGGGCGTGGTGATGCTTGTGGGCGAGCGCTCGGGCAAGAAGGGCAGGCTGTCGCTGAAGGGCGCCGACGGGCGGCTTCTGCGCTTCCGCCGTGTCGATGCGACGGAGCGCCCGCTCGGCGATTTCTGCACCGAGCTGCCCGTGAAGCCACTTGAAAACGTGATCGTGTACGTCGAGGCAGGATCGCATGCTGCGCCTTCCGCCGCTCCGGATGTCCCGCCGCGCACGCCCTCGAGTGCGGCGCTCCCGACGGACACATACCGGTTCGTCCGCTTCAAGCCCGAGGTGCTGAAAGGCAATGTCTTTGCGCCCTGGCATGGCGTGCAGATCTCCGAGCTGGAGCTGTTCGAGGACGGCAGGAACCTGCGCGGCGAAATCGTGCGCGCGTTTGCGGACGAGCAGGTGAAGACCGCCGAAGGCAGAAAGTACCACGAGACGACGGTTCCGGCGATGGCGTTCGACGGCAACGTCGAAACGAAG
>JAEEGI010030401.1_pt1 | contig 10156 bp, 6 predicted proteins | sample 8958751 | NCBI WGS metagenome assembly JAEEGI01 (sample SAMN16246545, study PRJNA631951) | gut metagenome | biome: gut microbiome; feature: rumen; material: KS-attached | host: Bos | place: Iran: Karaj | collected 2018-10 | reverse complement strand
TAATTCTGAAGACATTCAGCATTGTATGGATGTTCTTAAAAAGAATGATGTTATCAATGATGAAAAGTTTGCTGATAGTTTCTTATATTCAGAAGTAGAAAAGAAATGACGTCCATTATTTATTATCAAGCAAAAGCTTATACAACGCTGAATCGATAAATGATTGCTTTCAAAAAAAATATCAGAGCAACAGGAGGAACTGACCCAGTGAATGCGTAAAGCAATAAAAAAAGAAATAGAAGCATATAAGAAAAAATGAGTAGACTGATTTGATATTATTCAAAAATTAATGAGAAGATGATATCAGTTAGCTGATATTAAAGCAGTTATTAAAGAGTGAGCTGAAAATAATTAATTTATATTCTAAAATCCAAATAATTATGTTGTTGTTCGTTGTAATTTGAATTATCGTATTTATGGTACTGGTAATCTTGCATGAATTTGGTCATTTTATAGCATGAAGAAAATGCTGAATGAAAGTGACAGAATTTTGAATATGATTACCTCCAAAAATTTGTAATTTACGAAAGGATAAACAATGAACACAATACACATTAAATTGGATTCCACTATGATGATTTTGTTCATTTGAATGAGATGATCCAACAGATGATAAAACATATAAAAATCCAAATACACTTTTTACAGCACCACTTTGGAAAAGGTTGATCGTGATATTTGCATGAGTGACTATGAATTTTTTAACAGCATTTGTATTGTTCACATTCCTTTTCCGACACGGAATACAACCAATTTCAGTATCACAAGTTATGGAAGATAAATGATCAACCAGTTATCTGATGGCAGCCCCAAGTTTTTTAAGAGAACAATGATTTTTAACGTGAGAAGTGAATGATTGAATATTAATTAAAGAAGTATTTAAATGATGACTATGAGAAAAGATAGATTTAAAGCAGAATGATGTCCTATTAAAATTTGATTGAGAAGATTTAGAATATAGCACATTCTTTGCGTTGATGGCTTCATGAGCAGACGCAACTCATGTTTTTACTTTGAAAAGATGAGAAATAGAAATTGTTACAGAGGAGTTTAAATGTGAGTGAACTTGTAAATTTGATATCCAAATATCTACAAATTGAAATATACAAATAAATGATATAAAATTTTCATTCTGATGAGCAATATTGGCGACATTCCATGAAATTTGAGCAGAATGGGATTTAACAATGAATGCATTATGAACAATAGGTAAAGCATTGGTATCGTTCAATAAAGCAGGAATGAAAGATGCTCTGAATTCATTAGCTTGACCAGTTTGAGCAGTAGAAATAGGTAGAGTTATATATGAAATGTGATGATGGCTATCATACTTATGATTTGCTGCGATATTATCTCTAGCATTAGCAATATTTAATGTATTACCAATCCCTGTTCTAGATTGATGAAGAGCAATTTGAATGATACTACAAAAAATAACTAGGATAAATCCTAAAAAATTCTTCGTATGAGAAGCTTATGTAGATATGGTGTTTATGTATCTATTGTTGTGACTATGAATTATAATAGCTATCAAAGATTTTTACGTCTATTACCGAGATTCAATTGTTGCCTACTTTACGTCTATTTTCTAGAAAAAGAAAGCTGACCAACTAAGTCAGCTTTTTTATTACATTTTTAATCTTATCCTTAATCTTTGTGGAATATGTGTAGAAATCTTTTTGTAATTGTACTTCCTTTACTAGATTTAGTTTGTTAGCAGAAGGTGAGTACATAGTATATATTACTTCTCACTTTTTGATTTTATCTCATAGCTTTTTGTGTAAATAAATACCAGCTTGATATTCTTTAGGAGCTCATAGTCATCTAACCATAGTATTGAGATGTCTCATATCAACTTTAGTAATTATACAATCTTTTTCTGCAATCACATCGTGAGAAAATTTACCAAGCTGAATATCTTCAGATTTGATATTTGGGTTTCAGTTTTGAGCTTTGATGATTTCTTGCATTTTTTTTCGTGCTTCTCAGCTAGACAATTGGTCGTTAACTAATTTTTTAGCATTTCCCATGTTTGGAGCTTTTCAGCATAAAACTAGAATTCTGGAAGCAAGGAATATAGCCTTCTTCTCTAAATCTTCTGATCTTACTTTATATTGCTGTAAAATTCTGAGAGCTTCTCTCGCTTGCAAACATGCTCAGATTCATTTACCGATGGGTTGACTACCATCTGTAATTTGAACATCCATTTTAATTCATAGATATTCTCAAATCTCTTTAAAGCGATTTGCCACCCTTTTTGCATCTTTCATCGTTGCAACTTTTGCAGTTGGTCACATTGGGATATCAATCAAGCAATGATTAATTCACATTGCATAATTTTTAGCCATAATAGATGAAATCATTCTAGCATATGGCTCCATACCAAGAGGTGAGGAAACCTTGATGATTCTATCATTTACTGGAGCCAAATTTAGTTTTTCATTCCAAACTAAACAAGCTCAAACTTTATCAGCAAGTCTAATTACTTGCTGCTTATCAAATTCAATATCCATCAAAACATTTACACATTCTCCAGTTGCAGCAGGAGAGGTGATAGCTTTCGAAAATGTTTTTGGAACAGTAATTCCCAGTGATGCTAAAATTGGGATCACAATCATTGTCGTTTCATTTCCTGGTACTCATCAAATACAATATTTACCAGCAACCAATCCTGGGAAACGATACATATCTCCAGTATAAGCTGTTGCCTTTGTAGTATAAGCTAGTTCATGCATATCGGATTTATAGAAAAAACTTGTGGCTACATAATACGCAAGAACCAACTCATGAATTTTATTATCTTTTATATCTTCAATAACTGCATCAATTTCTTCATCAGTTATTTTTTTTCAAAGGAGTTTTTTTCTAATAGCTTGCATAGAAAGGGGATTGTTTTTAACGAAACTAATTAATACAGTATCTCCATGCATGATAGGATATTCCTCCAAAAAATCATTAGTTACTCAAATTTCATTAGCTTGAACATACTTATCTGTGAGCGCAACATCAACAACGAATTCTTCTCTTTTTCTTATTAGAGAAATTTTATCACCATTTTTAATTCAATATTTATCAGCTTGTTCAGCATTGAGCATTACAATATGTCCGTTCCCATTTTCAATATCAAAAGAAACCACTTTTGCACTAAATATCTCTTTAGAATTTTCCATTTTTATTTGCATGTTTGACATAATATTAATATAAAAAGATATAAAATTATATATCGTTTAAACGTTCTGCTAGTTCTATTTCCTTTCGTTCTTTTATATGTTTAATGAAGAATTTCATTTTTTCTTTATCCAATTGAGAAGATTCATCGACTAAGAATTGTTTAATAAGATTTATAAATCAAAGTTGATGAGATTCTTTGAATTCAGCTATTCACGCAGAGAATTGATTTGGATCAAAATTTTTAATATTATCTTTCAATCACATAATCATCTTATCTGTACCATTATAGCCAAGGATTTCAGCTACTTTTTCTTCATTTTTGGTTTTTTGTCTTGTTAGATTTTTTTTTCACCACTCCAATCAAAGATATTTTTCCACTAATTCTGGCATAAATATATTATTGAAATATTCTAAATCCGAAGAATCTGAATTATCGAATATTTGTATTACATCAAAAAGGTTTGATCCTTTATAAAAGTTTAAACTATTGGAAATTTTTTGATCAGGTATTATGTTAAAAGTTGTCATTAAGTTTATTATTGTAGAATTTTTTTGAGCTTGCGCTTCCGTTTTTTCTCTTATGATTTTACCGATTAAATTTATTTGTGAATGTAATATATTTTCAGTATCTTGTTTCCCTTCATCAACATTTCTTGGGACTTTAGGCCTTATAGGTATTCATACGGTCATTTGAGCTTTTTCACCTTCTTTATCTTCTTTATCTTTTCTTCATCCTCAATTGAATTCTCAAAAATTTTTTTCAAAAAACATTTTATTGTTTGTATCGTCCTCTGATTTGTGTGGCGGAAGTCTATAGTAATCATTAAGAACATCGTTGAATGGCTTTATCTCTCATATAGGGAAATTAATTGAATCAGGATTAGAAATAGAAGATGTATCTCAAATGCTTATTTTGTTTGGATCTACCTCATCTTTATGTATAAGTGAATTCATAAACAATTTACCAGTCTTTAAATCATAGCGAACTTTTACATTAGAATTATTAAAAGAGCCAGCAATAATAATTTTATCTCAAATTTTTTGTACAGAATCAATCTTAAGTCATTGAAAATTTCAATTTTTTTCTTCTAAATTTTTTTTATCACTAATCACAGAAAATGCATCCCTTATGTTATCTATTACGGCACCAATAGCATAGGTTTTAACATATTCGCCAACTTTTTTCTTCATCGAAATGGCATTACCTCATAATTTTTTCTCAGCATCAGCAAAAATTAGTGAGAATTCCGATAAAGTTTTATATATTTGTTCGATTTCACTAGGAGCTTTTCATTTAAGAAGAAAATTATTTTTACTAAAATCTTCCCGCTTTGCTTTATCAATGCGTCCGTTATTGATATCAAAAAGTATACGCATATCCCATTTTGTGATAATATCTTTAATACTATCATGAGACTGTATAAAAGTTTTCCATGCTTCGCGAAATACAACTTCTTTTATTCGTTGTTTTTTGTGTTCTGATTCATCAATATTTAAATCATAATCTTCTAAATCTCCTCATAAATTGGCACTAGCTGCAATTTCTGCTCATGTAGCATTACTTGAATTTGAAGATTTTAACTTTCGATTATCAATTTTTCACTTTTTCATAGAACGTCAATTCCTACTATTTCTTTCCCTATTTCTTTTGGATATCATTTCTCTTCTTTTTCTATCCCTTTCATCTCTTTCTTCTTTCGCTTTTTTTTCTTTCAGCATATACTTGTTGTTTTTCACTGTTTCAAGTTGTCCATCATGATACAAAATAGCCTCAAGCAATTCCAAAAGATTTTCTTCATAATTTACAAGTTCTCATTTTCCAGTAAAATCATTTGGATATGAAAGTTTACCGTAAATAAACAAATATAATTTAAACTGTAGATCTAATTGAGTTTCTCATGTAGATAAGCTAATCCTATCTCCGGCTTTTGCTTTTAAAACTATATTTGCATACTTGTTAATACTTTCTTTTAAAGATACTATAAAATTATCCATATCTATGGAATTCTCTTTCATATCCAAAACAAAATGGTCATTTTTATCATTGAATAGTAATTCTAACTGTTTTAATATTCAATCTCCATCTTTATCTCCTCATCACTTTAGAAATTCTCAAACAAGGTTATCAATACCCTGAGCAACAAGTTCTCAATATTTCTTAATATTATTTTTATTATCATCATCAGCAATTTCTTCATATTTGCTATTATATTCTTCGCGAATGGAGTTAAACCAAGCTTTTTTCAATTTTAAAAGTAAAACTTTCTCTGAAATTGGATAGTTTTGATAAATATTTCAATTTGAATCCGTGTGGTCATCAATTTCTTTTTTTAGTATATTTATTCATTCTTCACTTGATAGGAATTGTTCAAATTTTTCTGGAGAAGATTCACGCAATGAGTAATCTTCCCAGCTCTCAAACTCTTCATCATCAAGATCTTCATCGTCTTCATCAATATCATCATCAAGATTTTCATCCTCTTCATTTTCTTCAATCTTATCCACATTTTCTTCAATTTTTTTTTGTTGATGTATTTTGTTAATTTCAATCCAGTCTTTTTGCCGATCATTTAGAGCTGAACTTAAAAGACTCTGAATCTGAGTGTTGCTAAATAATATTCACTCTAACGAATTACTATCAAAAGATTCACCTATTTTTTTTGTAACAAGAGGTGTCTTATATCATAAATTTAAATCCTGATAAACTTTTTTTTTCATTTCGTATTTTTTTTTCATTTCGTCAAAATCATTATCACTTTCTTGTGAGTTTGATACTTGTGTTCCTTCTATGGGTGCTTTGATATCATCATAATGTCACCCAAATTCATCAAACATATTTTTCAAAGAACATATAAAACACTACATACCAATAATACTTAAAAACATAAAAAAAGCAAAAAACAGAGGACTTTTTTAATACTTTTATTTATTTATCCCCAAAATCAATTATTGTTATCATCAATTATGGCATCAAGTTTTGCAAGATCTTCTTCATCTCTTTGTTTAACAATTCCGTTAAGAATTGGATTTATAAAATCTTCAGTTTTATTTCCAGAAATTTTTCGGCCACTAGGAGTATTTATACAGCATTTTTCCACGATAATATTTACGAAAGATAGGGGGGTGGAAGAATCAAAATGTTTTTTGCCTTTTATTTCTTTATTTTCTCATCTATCATTGAAATAATTTTGATAAGATTCTTGAAGAGAAATTACATCAGAGGTTTTTTCACTAATGTCAAATATTGAAGCAGATTTTGGTTCAATATTATTCTTTCATCGATCAAATCCACAAATAGGCAATAGCTTTCACATTACTTTTGAAAATTTGTTCAAATCATCCTCATTATCAGTATTTTTTATAGATTCTAGTAGTATAAATAATTTAGATCATCATATAAATTCAATGGAATCAGAATCTCAGTTATCTGGTAAAATATTGAACGTTTTTAATAAGTCGGAGATTGTACTATTTTCCATTCATTTTTCTCCAGCTTTTTCACTTACAATTTTTCATATTAATTTCAAATCATCTAATAATTTATTTTTTGTTAATCATTCAAGTTTTTTTTGGGTCGTTTCACGAGAATTTCAAGCTTCTTCCTCATTATTAGATTGAGTATATCCATCTTGTGGCTCACCTTCAGATTCTGCAGATTGAAAAACGGAGATGGAATTATATCCATCTAATAAATTCTCAAAAGAATTAAGATTTCAAATCTCAGTGTCAGGTGTTTTATTTCAAATAGTAATTTTATCAGGATTAAAAGTTTGTTGCAAAAAAGAATTCATAAAAAGTTTCCCTGTACGTAAATCAAACTTAATATTTGTCTCTGTTCACTTGATTTTTCATTTTAAGAATAAACAATCGCCTATAATATCTGCAGGTTTATCTTTATCCAATTCTAGTCACATATGTTCTTCAAGTTTTTCGGTATTTACCCTAGAAAAAAGCTTCTTTATGTTTTCGATAATTTCACCCAAAGCATAAATTTTTGAAATTTTCTCAAAATCTTTTTGATCACAATAAAAATTATTACATAAGATTTCATAATTTTTATTAACTTCACGAGTAAATCATCTGATAATTTCTCATAAACCATTAATTTCATCCTTTGTTAATCAACTATTTTGCAATTTTTCTGAAATAAATCTATTTCGTGCATCTTGATTAATAAAGTTATTTCCAGGATTATATATTCAGTAATTAGATAACTCAGAGCGTAAATCTATTTTCAAGTTTATCAATCTTTGTACTATGTGTTCGTTTGTATTAAATATTTTATTAAATGTTATATCAAATGCTGTATATCTCAGTGTGGCATCCTCTTGCCCATTTATATCAGATTTAGAGAGCTTGTATCATTTTAATTCTGTTTGATTTCATTGTACTAAATTAGCTGCTATTTCAGTTGATGAATTATCAGACTTGGTTGATAATAATTTGATATATTCATCTCCATACATTTTTCTTGTTTCTGCCAATTCTTGAGCTACTTTATATCTTTCCGTTAAATATGGCATAACAAATTCTTCATGTATTTCTATCATCATATTATTATGTGCTTCAAATAGTTCATCTACTTGTTTCCTATACTTTGTAGGTTCATCAGTATTTAGTGTTCTCTTAAAGATTTCTAGTTCATCTTTTGAGTCAAGATTTATTCCCATTGTGAAAGCTAAAATATAGTATTTTTTATCAGCTATATCTCCCTTAAGATTATATTCATTTAAAATCATATCACGTATGGTTTTCAAATTGTCTTCTCATAAATCAGAAAATTTTTGTTTGAGTTCGTTTATTATTGAGGGATTGTTAAAGTCTATATCTTCATTGTCAATAGAATTATATAAGTTATTTAAAATTCCAAAATTAGATAGTATATAATTCTGGATGTCTCCAATTTGTGAATTAGTATCTCATTTTTTTGTTCGATTTTGCAAATCGCCTAATACTTTATCATAAAAATTAGAAAAGATAATAGCATTATCCTCTACTTTATTAATAAAATCTTTAACTTTATTTTCATCCAAGTGCTTATATTTTTCCTTATTCAATAAGTATTTTACAGCGCTTTTTAATGCGCCATTGCGGATTGTGTTTTTACTTGGTCTGTTTGACAAATTAGTGTATTCAAGCTTAAACCCAATGAAATCTTTTGCTATAAAATCTCATAAATTTTGACAATAATTTAAGTCAACAGGGCCATCATAATTGAAGCTAGAGATTTTCTCATTAATTTTTAGATACTCAGAATAGAAATTATCGTATATTTGTTTTTCGCTGTCAGAAATATTAAGCTTTTCATCAGTATTCTCCTTCATTATTCAATAAGTATTAGAAAATGTTTGTCTTAACTTATTTTGTATATGATTATCCCTCTTTTCGGGATTACTTACACTACGTTCGCCACTTTTCATTCACATTGCTACACTAGCAAATGAAGTTAAAGGAGCTACTCAAAGTTGAGCAGATACTGCGGTAATAGAACCGACAACACTTGCATTATCTTTATTAAAAAATCATCCATTTTTTGATGATCACGAAACATTATCTCATCGTTCAAGAAAACCCATACTATATTACATTAACAAATTAACTAAATTGTACAGTGTTCATTATTATACACACAATCATTAAATTTTGCAAAAAAACCCCGACTTTTTTTGTCGGATTTTACATCACGTGAAATATAATAAACAACATCATATTTCTTCCTGAAGATTTTACGTTTTATCTTGCTGTATCACGTTTTTCATTCTAGCTAATACAGTCTCACCATCTACCACTTTATCTCATACTTTAGCTATAACTTCTACATTGTTATCAAATATAATTGTCACTTGAGATCAAAACCTAATAAGTCATATTACTTCTCACTGGTCAACTTCATCATCTATATCTACGAAAGAAACAATCCTTCTAGCCATAGCTCACGCTATTTGGATTATTCTATAACGTACTCAGTTATCAGCCTCAAATAGCATTGCATTATATTCATTTTGTAGGGTAGATTTCATGGTAGGATCTTTTTTCATAGCATTACGTTTTCTTCCACGAACGTATTTTTCTTCGATTAATGTCGCATTGTTTGGAGAACGTTGGTAATGAACATTCATAGGAGTCATCATAATTGATACCATAGTCGCTCAGCTACCAATTCCATCAATGAAGTGGTCTAAAACAGCATTATTATCCTTGTAAATAACAGTATGGTCCGTAGGATTTTTGATTATTGCGATAATTTTTCAGTTGGCTGGGCTAACAAAAAGATTTTCATCATTTGGGACATTACGATAAGGTTGACGCAAAAAATAACACCTGTAAAAAGCTATACAACAAACCAATATAATCATTATTATCCAGAATATTCGTCTTAGTATCATCTTACATTTTCTCATAAAGATAGAAAATTTTTGTCATAAAATTCCATAAATTCAATAATAATAATTCATCAAAAAAAATCAAACAATAAAATTAATTGTCGAGAAATGATAATTCAAAAGCGCAAATAAAAAATCTAACAAAAAATTTGACAAAAAAGATGGTTTGGAGTATACTTACATCGCCGAGACAACATTAATTCGATTTTTAAATCAAATGTTTAATCGGTAGAAGATCTTTAAATTATACAGAATAATAGGTGGTTTTTATGACATTTCTTGTTATAGAAAATCAAAGAAATTATTCTATTGGAGGTGTTATTTTTATTCCGTGTCAGATTCGAAAAAAATCTGAATCTTTACTAGAGATAGTAAATGATAAAAAAAGTACACGAAATAAAAACAAAACGCTATCATCCCTTTCACAAGAGTTGTGCTTTTTATGGGGATCTGAATAATTCGTTCCAATCTGAATAATGCTTTTGCCTATTGTTCGGTTATTTGCCCACCAAATTACCATTTTTTCGACATCGATAGCTATGGAAAAATATAAAGGGATTGGTTATACTTTTCAAAAGTAAATTGTGAAATTGAAAAGCTGG
>JAEEGI010030399.1_pt1 | contig 10156 bp, 16 predicted proteins | sample 8958751 | NCBI WGS metagenome assembly JAEEGI01 (sample SAMN16246545, study PRJNA631951) | gut metagenome | biome: gut microbiome; feature: rumen; material: KS-attached | host: Bos | place: Iran: Karaj | collected 2018-10 | reverse complement strand
GTCCTGCCCAAGATCACCGTTTTCGAGCTGTTGCTTTGCCTGCTCCTGCGCGGTTTTCAGAGAATCCAGCTTTTCCTTCGTTGCGCCGATGGCATCCTTCAACGCACGCTGCTTCTGAGAAAGAAGCTCTGTATTCGAGGGGTCCAGTTTCAGGAGGCGATTGACATCCTTCAGCTGGCTCTGTGTGTTTTTGATCGTACTGTTGACGTTCTTCAGGGCTTTTTCAAGACCTGTGGTATCGCCGCCGATCTCAACGGTTATGCCTTTTATGCGTCCAGCCATGATGCTTGCCTCCCTTCATCAGAAATTATCGAAATCCTGCTGCCCGGCGATCCGCACGGTGTCTTTCTCGCCGTACTTGTAGTCGTCGTTTCCTTTCTCGGTCCAGATGTCAAGGACCATACCGATGGTCAGGAGATCGAGGTCCGTCATGGACAGCCCGATCTCCAGGCATCGTAGCAGGAAAAGCGGCGTCGTTATTTCCCGGGCGCTGGGACTGCGTTTTTTTTAGACTCAATGTCCGTCACCAGATTCCCGCCCCAGAGCTCAAGGATCTCCGGGAGCACCTGATAGATCGAAAACATCTCAAATTCGTCGAGCCACTCCTCGATCGTGCCGGGGATGGTGGGATCGGCATGAAAGGCCATGATGTAAGCCACATTCTCGAAAATCTCCAGATCCTCGATCTGCAGCTCTTCACCGTCATCGGATTTGCCCTTGTACGATGCCTCCAGCTTGGACAGGTCCTTGAAAATGTCCCGTTTGAACTTGATGCGATAGAGGCGAGGAATCGCGGCGGAGGAGCGGAACCGCACCTCCTTGCCGCTCACCAGTACAGTTTTCTCCTGCATGGCTTATTCCTCCGTCGTCTCTTCCGCAGGCTCAGCAGCGGCGGGAACATACACGGACTCGTACCAGCCGTCATAAACTCCAGCGTCCGTGGTGTCACCGGTGCGGCTCTTGACCAGACCGTCTTCACGCGGGTCAGCGGTCAGGTTCAGCGTTTCCGTTCTGGGCTCGATCGTCTCCTCCTTGGTCTGGGACTCGATGCTCGGACGGGAGGCCGCGCAGTTATACAGCACATGACGGATGCCGTGCTCGTCGCCGTCAAACTCGAACAGCAGCGCGAACTTCACGCTCTCGGTATTGTCGGCCCTTTCGACCAGCACACCGTTGCTGTCCAGTAGCTCCTTCAGGATCTCCGTGCGGAACCACTCCGGGATCAGGGCGATCTCCAGATCGCCGCTGTAGCCGTTGTTGGCATAGGTGCGGAAATACACAATGCCATCGGCGTAGAACGGAGAACTGTCGCCCTCGGCATCCAGAGACAAACTGACCGCGCCGGGGATGGCCCGGGGCGTTGCGTAGGAATACGTGGTCACGCCTTCCACGACCTCGGTCGTGAGCTTCGCAGCGTGAACGTTTTTCAGGTTATATTTCACCTTATTGCTCATTGGTTTTTACCTCCAACTCAAATGAATAAAGGACCTCGTAGAGCCGTTCGCTCTCGATCCAAACCTCGGTCTTTTCAAAGAAAATGCCGCGCCTGTCCAGCACGGCCTCAACGCGGGATTCGATTCCCGGGTTCTTTTCATCGGTGTACAGTTCAATATGAACCGTATCGACCTTGAAATATGCCCAGCCGTCCGCAGCAAAATTGTCGCTGCCGGGACAGAGAAAACAGATGAAGGGCGGCTCCGGGGACTCACCCTCGGCGAAATGGTCGTAGGCGAACGGAATGCCGATCTCCTCCATGATGCTTATGAGATTATCCATGACGAAGCGTCCTCCCGATCTCTTCTTCCAGTTCCTCGATACCGTCCTGCTCGGCGGGCGCGATGTGCACCCTTGCGGCAACCCGGCCGCCATTACGCATGGCGTGCCCGTGCTCCAGCAGATGCGCCAGCATATACCTTGTCGGGGAATACACAGTAATCTCCAGAGCGGAGGAGCTTTCCTTCGTGGTTTTGGTCCGCCAGCTTTTGGCGTAGCGGCCGGTCCGTTCCGGAGCTCCCGCCGAGATCTCTTTTTTCACAGTATTGGCCGCCTTCTTTACAGCAGCCTTCACGCCGTCGGCAGTGGTATCCGCATAATTGTCCAGTTCCTGCATGACGGCATCAGCCAGACCGTCGATACTTACCCTGCGGCCCATCGGATCACCTCTCGGAAAGCTCAGTGTGGAACTTCCGGCTGCTGTGCCGGAAGCCCATCTCGTCGATGCTCAGGATGTTGTAAACCCGGTCGCCAATAAGAACGCGAAATTGCTTTGAATTGACGACAGCGGTCTCGGTAGACCAACGGACCGTCAGATCCAGCCGATCTGCCTCGACTGTATGCCCGGCGGACTCTTCCTCTTTGGTGGAAAGGCCGCTGGTCACAGCCGTGGCCCAGCAGGTGAAGTAATCCTGCCAGACGGATTTGTGATTCCCGTACTGATCCGTCGCAGTCTCGTTTTTCTGGATGGTGATCCGCACCCGCAAACCCGCGATGTTCATCACACCACCCCTTCCCGGAGACCGAACAGCAAAGACCGCAGCGTCAGCGTCAGACCATGATGATCGGCTTCCTCCCGATGCTCGAACAGATAGCCGAGCGCATAAAGGATCGCCACCCGCATGGTTTCCCGGACAGGAGCAAGGGCGGCGTCAGCGTTATCGTCGTTGACCGCCGCCCACTGCTCATCGGTGAGCCTTGCTACATCAGCGCAGAGCCTTCCGGCCGAGGACAGGAGGATGGCGATCATGGCGTCCTCATCCTCCGTGTCCACCCGGAGATAGCTCTTGGCTTCGTCAAGAGAAATCAGCGCCATGACCGCTCACCTCCGTTTATCAGCCGCCGGATGCAGCGCCGGTGCCGAGAGCCATGACCTGCATAGCCTCGGGCAGGATCAGCTTGCCGTCCACGCGCTGGGTGCCAATGAAGCCGACCTGATCGGTCACGGCATACAGCTCGTTCAGGCGCTTGAGGGTGCGGGCCTTGCGGTCGGCAATCCAGTAGTAATTGAAATCGCCGAAGAGCAGCACCTTCTTGTTCTTGTCCGCGGTGGCGTTGCCGGTGATGGCGGGCATATAGCTGCTGGTATAGATCGGGCGGCCCAGAATGGTATCGGGCTTAGCGACATCCAGACCCGGCTTCCAGATGTAGTTGCCGTTGAGGTCCTTCAGCAGCATCAGCTGGAGCAGCAGGGTCTCGTTGCAGAGGAAGGAAGCCTTTCTGCGGTACGGGGCCTTCAGGCTGTAATACAGCTTGTAGATGTTGTCGAAGTGGACGGTCTGGGCATTGTCGGTGACATTGCCCGCGGCAGCGGTCACGCTGGTCAGGATGCCGGTGGGCTGGCTGGGCGTGGTCTGCGGGTTGGCGGACGGGCCGGTGCCGTTGATGAAGGCATCCTCCTCCGCATTGCCGAAACGCACACCGAAGCGCTGCGCGATATACGCGGCGATGTCGAAAGCGGAATCGTTCAGGAGCTCGTTGCTGACCTTGACCATGCAGCCCAGCTTGTACGCGGAGAGCGTCTCCTGGGCGAAGGTCATATCAGACTCCTGAATGGCAGCGCCTTCCTCGATCCACGACGCGGAACCAGTGTCGGTCGCCAGCGGGATGATGCGGGAGCCGGAGTTGGTGTGAATGGTGTGAGCCAGGGTACGGAAGATGTTATTCTCCTCCAGCCCCTGAATGAGCTGACGCTCAAACTCATCAGGGACGGTATAGCCGCCGTTCTGATCGACACCCACAGACAGAGCATCGCGCACTTCCATAGAGCTGTTGCCGCGCATCATGTTCCAAAAGGCTTCACCATACTCGGCAGTGGCAGTAGGACGGACATTGGCCTTGCGGCCGGGTTTGGGATCGGCGTGCACGGGAGCGGAGGTGGCAGCGGACAGTTTGGCGTCCATCTCCATCTGATCCTCCAGACGCTGGATCTCATCACCCAGAGCCTTTACATCGGAGGCCATCTTGTTGTACTGCTCCACGGCAGAAGCTTCCACCAGACCGTTGGCATCACGGTGCTCTTCCAGAAACGCCTTGGTCTGCTCCCACAGGGTATTGCGCTTATTGCGAAGTTCGATGATCTTACTCATGATCGTTTTTCCTCCATAAAAAATATTGCTGGAGCCCTTAACGGAGGAACTCCAGCTGGTTTATAAGGATTTGATAGGGCACGGCCCCATCCTCTGTCTTGCCGTCCATGCCGATCACGGGAGCGGGCGGCTGCTCCTCTATACCCAGACGATCCAAGATCGCCCGGTCCATGACCCGGGTGGAATAGAGCTGCGCTTCCACCGTCACAGCGGAATCGTCCTCTTTCTCCTCGGGCTCCGTTTCCTTACCCTCGTACAACACTTCATCGGCAAAACCCAGCTCCACGGCCTTCTTGGCATTGAGCCAGGTTTCCTCGCTCATGAGATCTGCGATCTTGCTGCGCCGCTGACCGCTCTTGGCCGCATAAGCATTGACGATCGCTTCCTTTACTTCATTGAGCGCGGCGATGGCCTTTTCCATGTCGCGGGTATTGCCCATCGCGATGGTGGACGGATCATGTACCATGAGCAGCGCTGTCGGGGACATCTGCACCGTGTCACCAGCCATTGCCACGACCGACGCAGCGGAGGCAGCAAGGGACGCGATCTTCACCGTGACCTTCCCGGCATAGTCTCGCAGCATGGTATAGATCTCGGCGGCAGCAAACACATTGCCTCCGGGCGAGTTGATCCAGACAGTGATGTCGCCGTCTTCCGCTTCCAGATCCTCGCGGAACATTTGAGGCGTTATCTCATCGCCCCAGAAGTTTTCGCTGTCGATAGGACCCTCCAACCGGAGGATGCGGCCTCCGCCATCGTCATGAATCCAGTTCCAGAATTTCTTCATTTCTTCCTCCTTGTATCGTCTGCGGCGGGTTCAGCCTTGACCTGCTTTCCGGCATCCTGCAGCTTCACGTAGCCGCCGTTGAGGTAATAATCGTCTCCGCCTTTTTCGGCAGGGATCAGGTTCATGTTCTCCAGACGGCGGATGTCGTTGGGAGACAGAAAGCCGTTGCTGATGCCGGTGGCATAGCCTTGCATGCGGGAGGCATAGTCCCCGCGGAGCAGCCCATCTACATTGAACTTCGGAAAATACCGATCCTGCTCACTTTCCAGCAGCAGATCCTTCATGATGGCCTGCTCAAAGCGAACCAGCCACGGCATCAGCGTATGCATCACAAAGTCGATGGACTGGTGCTCGATGTTCGAGAAGGTGGCGTGCTCCAGATCCTGCACCATGTGCGGCGGCACCCGGAAGATGCGGCAGATCTCGTTCACGCCGAACTGGCGCGTGGAGAGGAACTGACTGTCCTCCGGCGGCAGGGAGATGGCCTTATACGACATGCCTTCTTCCAGAACCGCGACCTTATGGGCATTGTTGGGGCCGCCATATACATCAGACCAGTTTTCACGGATCTTCTCCGGGTTCTTCAACACACCCGGATGCTCCAGCACACCGCTCGGCTGTGCGCCATTCTTAAAGAAGGCACTTCCGTATTTCTCCACGGCAAGCGTGGTGCCGAGGCTGTTCTTCATCATGGCGATCGGAGAAAAACCGACGAGACCATTGAAGCCGAGGCCGGGAATATGAAAAATCTCATCTCTACGGAAGTAGATATCCTTGTTCTGCTCTCCGGGCACCTCGTCGGTGTAAGCGTGGTAGATGTAATAGATCTGCCCCTTCTCATCACGATCCGGCTCCACGTTCTCAGGCAGCAGCGGATACAGCGCCATGATGTTGTTCCGTCCGTCCCGGATAATCTGGGCGTAAGCATTGCCCCAGAGGAGCAGGTGCGTCATCATGGTTTCCCGGAAGGAGAAGCTCGTCATCTCCGGATTCGGCTGCCGGTATAGCAGCTTATACAGAGGATGGTCCTTGGCCCGCTCCTTATCCTTTTCCGCTTCGTCGGAGAAACGGTACAGATGCAGCGGGAGCCCGGCCACCGTCTCGGCCAGCAACCGGACACAGGCATAGACCGTGGCGATCTGCATAGCGGACTTTTCATCTACCTTCTCGCCGGAGTCCGCTTTGCCGAAAACAAAGGTCTGCCCGGAATCCCGGACGCTGTCCGTCACCTGGGGAGCGTCTCTCGCGCTGATACCGAGCCAGTCAAGAAATCCCATAGTCATTCCTCCAAAAAAGAAAGGACCTCCCGGTCAGCCGGGAAGCCCTCGCGCACTTTTTCATGATATAAGCATAGCACAGTTTCCAAGGGAGATTTTCTCCGCTTTTGGACATCAGAAGACCATCAGCCCACGCTCATCATAGACGCTGCCGGTGTTCTCGTGTCGGATGCAGCGGTCCAGCGCCATGATAGCAGCCACAATGCCGTCGATTTTCTCAGGGCTCTTGGCCTTAGTGCATTTGATATTCCCGGCAGGGTCAGTATCTACCACCACGTTCCCGCTCATCCAGCGCATAACAGGATTGCCGCCATGCACAATCCGGCCTTCCATCAGCAGTTTATAGAACTCCTTCGTCGGCGGGGACATGTCCTTGTAGCCCTGACCGAAAGGCACAACAGTAAAACCCATGCCTTCCAGATCCTGCGTCATCTGCACCGCGCCCCAGCGGTCAAAGGCGATTTCAAGGATGTGGTACTGCTTGCCCAGGTCCTCGATGAACTTCTCAATGAAATCGTAGTGGATCACGTTGCCCTCGGTAGCATTCAGATAACCCTGCTTATACCAGACATCATAAGGAACTGATGCCCGGCGCACACGGAGCGGGATTGTGTCCTCCGGAATCCAGAAAAACGGCAGCATGATGTATTTCTCCGTCTCATCACGCGGCGGGAACATGAGAACGAAAGCGGTGATATCGCCGGTGCTGGAAAGGTCCAGTCCGCCATAACAGTCGCGGCCCTTCAGCGACTCCAGGTCGATCGGGACATTGCCAAGATCGTACACCTGCTCCGGGATAAACCGGGTCAGGGACGATACCCACATGTTAAGCCGGAGCTGCTTGAAGACGTTCTCTTCGGCGGGATTATCCACCGCCTCCTGAAACATCTCCCGAACACGCTCGATCTGGATCGTCTGCCCGAGTGACGGATTGGCCTTGTACCAGTTTCGCTCATCGGTCCAATCCTCATCATCGGCGAGACCGTACACGACTGGATAAAAGGTGTGATCAATCTTCCGGCCTGCCATGATATCCAGCGCTTTCATATGGAGCTCGTAGCAGATGCTTTCCTTATCCGTGCCTGCGGTCGTGATCAGGAAGTACAGCGGTTGCTCACGGGCATCACCGGAGCCCTTGGTCAGAACATCATACAGTTTCCGGTTGGGCTGTGCATGAACCTCGTCAAACACCAGCCCGGAGACGTTCAGGCCGTGCTTGGTCCCGACCTCCGCCGACAGCACCTGATAGAAACCAGCATTGCTGTAATTGACGATCCGCTTGGTGGCGGCAGCGACCTTGGACCGCTTATACAGTGCCGGAGCCTTTTCCACCATGCGCCGGGCGACATCGAAAACAATGGATGCCTGCTGCCGATCTGCTGCAGCGCCGTACACTTCGGCTGCGGGCTCGTTATCTCCGTAGAGCAGGTACAGAGCGACCGCGGCCGCCAGCTCGGACTTTCCGTTTTTCTTTCCGATCTCCACATAGGCAGTACGGAACTGCCGGTGACCATCCTTATCCACGATCCCGAAGATGTCCCGGATGATCTGTTCCTGCCAAGGCAGCAGCCAGAACGGCTTTCCGTCCCATTTGCCCTTGGTGTGCTTCAGGTTCTCAATAAAAGTAACGGCCCGATCTGCTTTCGCCTTATCATAATGAGAAGTCGGAAGCATGAATCGGGTCGGTTCATAATTGGTGAGTTTCGGGTAATCCGCAGGCCGCACTCTGGCCATTAGCCGTCACCTCCCAGCAGCGCCTCGAGCTCATCCTCGGAACCGCTGCCGGTGGTATCTGCAATAATGCGGGAGCGGGATGCAGGCGTCAGACCGAACTGCTCCGCAAAGCGGTTCATGACCTTCAGGTACGTCTGCGCGATGGAGACTTGCGGCACCTGCTGCCAGTAGCCGGACGGCGTTTTCACGATCGTGCCGTGCTGCGTGATGAATTCCTCTGCCTCTTTCCAGCGGGCATAGGCTTGGCAGTAACCGGCAAAGGCAGCCATGTCCACTTCCGTCAGGACACCCATCATCTCCATCTTCTTGGAGAGCCGACGCCATTCCTTTTTGGCCTCGTCCTCCAGCCACTTCGGACAGGAGGGTGCCTTCTTCAACGGCTTGGGCTCCTTATCATTCAGTTTTCTCTTGCCCGGATTGCCTTCCAGTTCTTTGATCGCGGTAGGCGTGGGCTTTCTTCCGCGAGTAGCCATGTGTCATTCCTCCTTCCTAAAGGCATGAAAAAAGCAGGCTCCGTGCCTGCGTCATAACGAGGAACACAGCCTTCCGGCTGCATCCCTGCGGTGTTCAGTTTTGGCTCAACCCTTTCCGACGTCCGCCTCGATCTTCTTCGCCCGGTCCAGCGCCTGCCGGAGCAGTCCTCGGATCTCCTTCATGTACTCGACATCGTCCGGCGTAGCGCCGACCGGATCATACCGGATGGCTTCAAGCGTATCGTAAAGCTCCGCAGCGAGGGAGTTGGCGTCGTCCGTCAGGGTGTAGACGCGTTCTTCGATCTGGTTCATGTTCAGTCCTCCGTGTGGGCCATCGCCCATGCCATCGCATGGCCGTCGTCTTCAAAGGCAACCTCGCTGGCGGATCTCAGCCCGATCGTGCCTTCACAGGAAAGGTCGTCGTCCAGGTGCTCATAAACCGCGCCGAAGTAGCAGGGCTTGTTCTGCCCGTTGTAGTAATACCCGGCGAGGAGCACCTTGTCTCCAAAGTTCAGGACCTTGCTCCAGCGGCATTCCAGATCCTCCGGGGTGGTGGGGTTGGGCAGGCGGTAGGTTCTCATCGCGTCGTTGATCGTCATTGTCGTATCCTCCGTATGTGTGTTTTCCCCTTGGGGTACTGTATATATCACTCTAAACGGGGATAATAGCAAGATAATTCTGCGGCATAATATGTACAAATAATCCGCGTCGGAATTGGGTGCATTATGACGAGAAACACAGCCCTTTCAGGCTGCGTCCTCGGCGGCGGTGCCTGCCCTTATCTCAGGGCTGCGGCAAAGCGCTCTTTCTCCTCCCGGGTGTAAAGGTCGGTCCACGGCCGCTCCTCACCGCGCAGGTCGTAGGTCAGGCCGTAGATGTAAATGATCCGTTCCTTCTCGTCATACATCCGGCTGTCAACCCTCACGCTGGCGGGGTGGAATCCGAGGCTGGTGTAATGCTCGTGAAGGGCCTGCTTGTATTCGGTGCTGCCGTCCGTCCGGATCGTCAGGGTGGTTCCGTAGCCAAGGGTAAACTGTCTCAGGCTCTTGCGGATGTAGTTGAACTCGTTTCTTTCGCTGCGCTTCATGGTGGTATCCTCCGTTCATTTTTGTACTGTATATATCACTCTGAACGGCAGATATATCAAGTTAATTCAGAGGCATAATGTGCACAAATAATCCGTACCGGAACTGTACACATTATGAACGACCAACAGAGCCCGTAGGCTCCGTGGTGGGCAGGTTTTGCCGGTGCTCAGCTCAGGCTGAAGCGGATGCCCTGCACCTCGTAGGGCTCTTCCTCGCCCCAGCGGGTCTCCTGCCGGGTGATGGTGCAAAGGCCCATCATCGTGCAGCCTTCGGCGGCAAAGGCGTGCAGATTTTCCATGACCGCCGTGCTCTGGTTGGTGTAAACGAAGGTCTCGAGCCCGGCGCTGCGGAGCGCCTCGACGAAGTCGCGGACTTCCTTTTCCCAAAGGAAATCGTCCATCTCCAGCTCAGTCTCCTTGCGGCTGATGCTGCTGGCCCAGGCGCGGTAGGCTTTGCAGGCTCCCTGCTCGAAGGGGAACTTGGCTGCCTGATCCTCGGCGTACCAGGCGCGGAGCTCGTCGCTGTCCCAGCCGAAGGTGTCGATGATCTGCTGCTTGCGGGCCTGACGCTCGACGCGGGCGGCCTCGTACTCGTGGCCGATGCGCTTGAGGTTCTCGAAGCAGGTGTTGTTGGTAAGCATGGTGGGTACCTCCGTATGTGTGTTTTCCCCCTTGGGGTACTGTATATATCACTCTAAACCGGAGATATATCAAGT
>JAEEGI010030398.1_pt1 | contig 10157 bp, 9 predicted proteins | sample 8958751 | NCBI WGS metagenome assembly JAEEGI01 (sample SAMN16246545, study PRJNA631951) | gut metagenome | biome: gut microbiome; feature: rumen; material: KS-attached | host: Bos | place: Iran: Karaj | collected 2018-10 | reverse complement strand
ATTGAGATCCCAAGAAAAACAGGCGACGATGGCGTTATTTCAGCTTCTTATGTAAGAAAATTGATGAAAGAAAAACAATTCTATAAAATTAAGCCACTTGTTCCATATTCGACTTACCAATTTATAATAGATAATTTCAGCTCTTCAAATATTGATCCTGCACGTTGTTGAAGGACATTCTGTTAAGTGAGTATATTCCCTTAACGGAAGTGTTCGATGACAACGAAAACCCAACCAGGCAAGAGCAGCTGAGCATTCGTCAGTATCGTTTGTACCGCCAGAATATGTTCAACATTCTCTGCACCCCGGCCCCGAGATCCGGCTGCAGCCGCCGGCATGCGGCGTAACCAGAATCTGGGTGCCGATGCAGTCCCTCAGGGCGGCGACATGGGAGATGATGCCGATAAGCCGTCCATCCCGCTGCAGGCTGGCCAGCGTGCCCAGCGCGGTATCCAGCGCCTCCTCGTCCAGCGTGCCGAAGCCCTCGTCCAGGAACAGCGAGTCGACCCGTACCTTTTTGCTGGTCATCTGCGACAGGCCCAGGGCCAGCGCCAGGCTTACCAGAAAACTTTCCCCCCCGGAGAGATTCTTCGTGGAACGGATTTCGCCCGCCTGATAGTTGTCGATGACGTTGAGTTCCAGCGGCTGGGCGGTATCCCGTACCAGCAGGTAGCGGTCGCTCATGGTGCGCAGGCTGCGGTTGGCGTAGCGCACCACGGTTTCGAAGGTCAGTCCCTGCGCGAAGTTGCGGAATTTTTTGCCATCGGCCGATCCGATCAGGGTGTGCAGCTGAAGCCAGCGCTGATATTCCCGCTCCTGTGCTTCGAGGATCGACTGCTGCTCCTGAATCTGTTGTTTGGCTTGCTTGTTGTTTTCAAGCCGCAAATCAATCTCCGCCGCAAGACGCCGTACACGCGCCAGCTCTTTTTCCTGGGCCTGTATTTTCGTTTCCAATATATCGTGCGTTTCGCCGGTCAGCTTTTGGGCCAGCTCTGCCGCAAGATGCGCCTTGCCATCCTGTATGCGGGTGCTGAGCGCATTTGCCTGATTTTGCAGCTCCTGTTCTTTGGCGGCCAGACCTTTCCTTTGCTCTTCGGGAAGGCGTGCCGCTACAAACTCCTCCTCGCTGACAAAGGCTTTTTCCGCAAGAGCTTCCTGGAAGGTATCTTCCTGACGGTCAAGTTCCGGCGCGCGTTCCTGCAGGCGAAACTCAAGTGCGGCGAGTGCCTTTTCGGCGGATTTCAGTTCCTGCCGGACTTCCTCGCAGCGTTTCATCGTGCGGCGCTCTTCGTTTGCGGCCTCTTCAAGCGCCCGGTTCAGGCGGAGTGATTCCGTGCCGGGATCTTTTGCGCCGTACAGCTCGGCGCGCTGCCTGTGCAGGGACTCCAGATCCTTCTGGAGCGCCGCCAGATCCGCCCATTTTTCGCTTAAGGCCGCCTTGAGGCTGTTTCTTGTCGCTTCAAGCCGCGTGATTCCGCCGTTTATCTCCTCGATCTGCCGCCGGATTCGTTCCTCTTGCTCAACATGTTCCCGGAAGGCCTGAAGCCGTGCCTTGAGTTCGGCCAGAAGTTGCGCTCCGCCCGCCCGGGGCAGGGCGGTGATGCCCAGCGGCCGCAGCGCTTCCAGTACTTCGCGCTCCCTTGCGGCGTACTCCGCGCGTTGTTGTTCCAGTTCGTTGGAGACAATATCGCGGCGCTGGATGCTCTGCTGCAGCTCTTCGGCGGAAGTTCCGACCAGGTTTTCGGCGATCTCAAGCTCATGGTCGGCCTTGAGCCTTGCGCTTTCCGCGTTTGTCAGTTCCTGTTCATGCTGCTCCGCAAGCGTGATGAGCCGCTCAAGATGCCGGATGGGAGCATCCAGTTCATCGGGCTTGGGGATGTTGCCGTGGGCAAGGGGATGATCGGTTGCTCCGCAGAGAGGGCAGGGCAGGCCGTCTTCCAGACGTTTCCGCTGTTCCTCCAGATCGGCTATCTGCCGGCGCAACCCCTGTTCCCTTATCAGCGCCTCCTTTTCCTGACGGTATTCCCGCAGCAGCCGTCCGGCAAGCAGGCCTTCCAGCGCTTCTTCGGCGGCCTTGTGCCGATGGCATGCCTCTTCCCACTTTTGTCGCCGCCTTGCGCGTTCTTCAAGACTTTGCCGGTTTTTTCCCTGCGCTTTTGCGCAGAACGTTTTGGCTTCCCGCAGTTCGCGTTCCCTGTCCGCAATTCTTTTCTGCTGTTCCGCAAGGCTCTTCAGCTGTTCGGCGATTCCGGTCAGGTTGCCGACCAACCATTTATCCTGTTTGTTGCGTTCAAGATAATCCTGCGTCCGTAGGCGTTCCTTTTCGGCTCTTTCCCGTTGGGCCTGCTCCCTGCGCAGCTTCTCCTCGAAATCGCCCAGCTTTTTCTCTTCTTCCTCGTTGGCCCTGCGGCGTTTTGCGCACTCTTCGCTTCGGTCGGCAATTCGCTGATCAAGCGCACACACTCGCTGCATGAGCGGTTGGGCCTCCTGAAGCGAGTTTTTCGCTTCACCTACTTTTTGAGTTGCCTGTTGCAACAGCGTTTTCTGTTGCTCGAGAGCGTTTTGATGGCCGGGCAGCTCCGCAAGGATCTTTTCCCGCTCGTTTTGATCTTCTTTCCGCTGTTTGCGCAGGGCCTGCAAGCCCATCCAGACACCCTCCAGGGTGGCGGCCCGGCGCGCCCTCTCCAGACGCTCCCGTTCCGGTTCAAACTGCTGCATGTCTTCGGAAAGCCGCCGTTTTTCATCCTCCAGCTTTGCGAGGCTTTCCCGTAAGTTCGCAATGCCTTCCAGCCAGCGCAGGGCTTCCCGGGAAGTGTGGAGCGTTCTCTCCAGCGAGTTCTCCTCCAGATGCCGCAGCCTGCGCTCCTCGCGCAGGTTTTTCTCCTCCTCCGGGGGCAGGATGAAGATGCCCCGCATCTTTTCCCTGAGGGCGTCCAGCTTGTTCTGCTCTTCGGTTTTGCGTTCATGCACCCGGATGGAGATGCGGCTGTAGATTTCGGTGCCGGTGATCTGCTCCAGGAGCGGCGCGCGCTCGTCGGGGGCCGCCTGCAGAAAGGCGGCGAAACCGCCCTGTGCCAGCATCATGGAACGGGTAAACTGGTTGAAATCCATGCCGCTTACCGCTTCGACCTGTTCGGAAACACCCCTGAGGCTGGTTTCAAACAGGGTGCCGGTCCGGTCATCGGCGATCTCGTGCCGGGGGGCCTGCAGTTCGCCGTTTGCCTTCCTGCGAGCCCGGCGCTGACTCCAGTGGCAGCGGTAACTCCCCTGGGCGGTTTCGAAGATCACTTCGGCAAAGCATTCGCCGCAGCGTCGGGACAGGATCTCGTTGGTGTTTTTGGTGATCTTGCCCAGGCGCGGCGTCCGCCCATACAGGGCGAGGCAGATGGCGTCGAGGATGGTGCTCTTGCCCGCGCCGGTGGGCCCGGTGATAAGGAAAATACCGCCGGACTCAAACATCGGATGCGTCAGATCGATGCTCCATTCGCCTTTGAGGGAATTCAGGTTCTTGAAGTGGATGCGCAGGATCTTCATCTTTTTTCCCTTACTGTGCCTGTAGGTCGTCCTCGTCCAGCGAGACGCGCACTTCACGGTAGAGCCGCCGCAGTTCCGGCCGCTGCTCTTCGGGGATATCGTGGGCGCCGAGACAGCGTTCGAAAACTTCGTCCACCGCCAGTTCCTCCAGGCTTTCGCCCTCGTCCATTGCGTTGAGCGCGTATTGCGGAATCGCGCCGTTGCGGATCCGCAGGATCTCCAGCGCGCTGCCGGCAATGTGCGTTTCCAGCTGCTCGCGCAGATCGCCGGTGACAGGGACGCCGGTGCTCACGATCTCGAGCCAGACGCGCTCCTTCTTCGCTTCAAGCTCCCGCAGGCGTTTCACGATCGCATCCCGATCCCCGCTGATCCGTTCAAGTTTCTGAAACACCGGCACCGCAAGCGGCGTGACTGTTGCCTTACGATCGCAAAAATCGACCTGGCAGACGATCTTCTGCTGATGCGCCTCCCCAAAACCCATCGGCAGCGGCGAACCGCTGTAGCGCATGGTTTCGGAGCCACCCACCTTTTGCGGCACATGAAGATGGCCCAGCGCCAGGTAGTCGAAGCAGGGCGGGAAGATGGCGGGGGACACATGCGCAAGCGATCCGATGTAGAGCTCGCGCACGCCGTCACCCTCGACGGTTTGGGCGCCCGCGGCAAACAGGTGCCCCAGCGCGGCGATCGGAATATCGCTGCCCAGTTTTTCCCGGACACGCAGGGCTTCCCGGGCGACAGCCGCGTAGTGAGCCCGGATGCCTTCCAGAAGTTTCTGTTCCTTTTCGTCGAAACTTTCTCCGGCCTCGGTTGTGCGGATGTCCCGATCGCGCAGGTAGGGCACGGCGCAGACTATCAGCCGGGTTCTTCCCCGGGCATCGTCGAGTTCCAGCACTTCCTCTTCCGGATTGGCCCGCATGCTGCCCACCACGTGAATGCGGATGGCCTTGAGCAGCGCCTGGGGGGCGTCCAGAAAGGAGGGGGAATCGTGGTTGCCCGCGACGAGGACAATGTGCCGGCACCTGGAGGCGGCGACCCGCACCAGAAAACGGTAGTAGAGTTCCTGTGCGCGGTTGCTCGGCGTGCCGGTGTCGAAGATGTCGCCGGCGACCAGCAGGGCCTCGATGCCTCTCTCGTCAATTGTTTTCGCCAGCCAGTCGAAAAAGGCCGCGAATTCCTCGTAGCGTTTGTTGCCGTACAGGGTGCGGCCGATGTGCCAGTCGGAAGTGTGCAGAATTCTCATGCCGGGTTCTCCCGCTTTTGCGCCCGTTTTTAAAATTGCAAAGGATTATGTTATACTTTATGAATGCCTATGTATGTTTTTTCTTGAAAGTTTTCCATGACTTTCTTTTCGAAAGAGATATCGGTATCCTCTATTTGACAAAACAGGGGAGGGATATGAATTCGGTTGGGAAAATAAAGGAAATCATTACGCGGCAGGGCATTTCACAGAAAGAGCTGGCGGCCCGGATCGGCATGCAGGAATCGGGCATGTCCAAGCTCCTTTCGGGGAGAACGAACAATCCCCGATCGGTGACGCTCAAGACGATAGCGGACGCTCTGGGGGTGGATGTCCGGGAATTGCTGGATGTGGGCGGTTCCTTGCCGGAAACGGACGACTTTCAGCGGGACTATGTGCAGGTTCCCCACTGCGATGCCGCCGAATTTGACGGCGCCCAAAAGTTCATGGGCTTTTTGTGCTTCCGGCGGGACTGGCTCCAGGAGAAGCATCTTGATGTGGACAGGCTGGCGGTCATTACCGCAAAAGGGGATTCCATGCTGCCCACCATCAAGCCCGGGGCGGTGCTGCTTATCGATTTGAGGATGCAGGCGGCCCTGCATGACGGCCTGTATGTGATGAGTTATGGCGGGCAGCTGCACTGCAAACGGATACTGGTTGAACCGGAGCGTATTCAGGTGAAATCGGACAATCCGGCGTATGGTTTCTTTTACTGTGAAAGGCATGAGGTCAAGATCATCGGCCGGGTCGTGTGGGCCGGCCAGGAATACTGAGCAAGGTTTGAGGAAAAGGAGGGAAATGAAATGGGAAGAGAGAAAACCATGCGGGAGTTGTGCGAAAAAGCGATTGTGAGTCTTGTGCTGATTGGAACTCTTTACCCGGTTGCCGGATGCGCACAAAAACAGGAAACGGTAAACTCTTTGACGAGTACCGAAGCGGCCGTCGCTCCAGCCTCCGAGGCCATTTTGAGCCCCGAATGGGTGGTCCGTCTGCCGCAGGCGCGTTCGACAAGGCAGTTGATTGTGGTCGCGGCTCTTGCACAAACCACGGCGACCATCTCTGTGCATGAAAAAGCCGAAGATGGACAGTGGCATGAAGTTCTGGCCACTCCGGGTTTCATCGGCAAAAATGGTCTCGGCAAAACGAAGGAAGGCGACGGCAAAACGCCGGTTGGTGCCTTTGTGATTGACAAGGCCTTTGGCATCGCGCCTGATCCGGGCTGCCATATGCCCTATCTGCAGGTTGACGAAAATATCTACTGGTCCGGCGACGAGCGGAAGGGAATGCGCTACAATGAACTTGTCGACATCAGGAACTATCCCGGTTTGAACGCGAAGGCCAGCGAGCGGATCGTCGATTATCAGGAGCCCTACCAGTATGTTCTGAACATGGGCTATAACCCTGAATGCGCTGCGGGCCGGGGCTCGGCTCTTTTTCTGCACTGCTTCGGCCGCTACAATCCGTACACGGGCGGATGCGTTGCCATCCCGGAAGCCCAGATGCGCAGGGTAATGCAGTGGATACGCCCCGGTTGTGTTATTGTGATCAATACGCAGAAACAGCTCAAGGGCGAACGGTAAAAGCATTTGTTTTTATTCATTATTTTCAAAAAGGAGAAACAAGGACGTGAGTGGAGAACAGGAAAAGGCCAGATTGCAGATTGCCATGGATCCCAACAATCTCTATCGCGAAGAGATGTTTACCGATTTCAAGGTGGGACGGATTAAACAGCTGACGCCGATCCGGGCGGATGGCGGTCCGGACAGCCGCCGCAAGACGCTCTTCATCGGCGAAACCCAGGTGCGCACCAACAACGGCGACATCGTGCCGGTGCAGTGCGATATTGAAGCGCGGCACCTGATGGAGGCCCTGGAAAAATTTCCCGAGGCGATAGGCAACCAGATGGAGAAGATGATCGAGGAGGCAAAGGAACTGAAACGCCAGCGCGAATCCCGGATTCTGGTGCCGAATTGAGCATGTGGCGCCTGGTTGGCGGGAGCTTTTCGTTTTGCCCAAACATCCCCGCTTCCCATGTGTGGGGGGCAGGGGAAGAAAACTTTTTCAAGTGGAGGAAGAGATGAAGGCGATTGTGGATCTGTGTGTGGTGCCGATTACCGGCGAGGTTTCCGTTTCCAAGTATGTGGCCGCCTGCGAGAAGATTCTGCGGGAGGCGGGTTTGAATGCCCAGCTGCACGGCTATGGCACCAATATAGAAGGCGAGTGGGATGATGTCTTTGCGGCGGTGAAGAAGTGCCATGAGGTGGTGCATGCAATGGGTGCGCCGCGCATCTCCACGATTATCAAGTGCGGTACCCGGGTGGACAAGGAACAGAGCATCCAGGACAAGATCAACAGCGTTGAAACCAAGTTGAAAAAGATGTAGTCGGCATGACTCCTGAGCTTTGCCCAAACGATCCGGAGAGAGCTCTGGCGTCGGAACCGGCCGGAACGGCCGTCGAAATTGTTGGCCGGGACAATTTGCCGGCGAGAGTGCCGGATCTTACGCTGTGGTCCGACGGCAACGCCTGGCGGATCGGGGCGGTTTCTCCCCGTCTGGAGGCTTTGCTGGACCCGGGAGAAGATGAAACGGAGGAAGAACTGCTGGCGGAAACCCAACCGTCGCTTTTCGAATTGGCCGACGAGGTGATGGCGCGGGGGGCGAATCTGGGCAGCGTGCCGGTGCGGCTGGGGAAAACGATGGTCAACGTCGAAGTCCGGCGGGTGCCTTCTGCGGGGCAAAGTTCGGAAATCCAGTTTTTTTTTCGGGGAAGCGTTCCGGCGGATCGGCTGAGGCCTGCGGTTTTTCATGGCATGGTCGGTGTCAGTCCGGCAATGCTTGCGGTTTTTCGTAAAATAGAGCTCTACGGTCCATCGGATGCTTCGGTGGTCATTACCGGTGAAACCGGTACCGGCAAGGAGTTGGCGGCCCGGGCCCTGCACGAGGTCAGTCCGCGCGCGGCGGCGCCGTACGTGGCGCTCAACTGCTCGGCCCTTTCCCGTGAGCTTCTGGAATCGGAGCTGTTCGGTCATGAAAAGGGCGCTTTTACCGGCGCCCTGACAACCCATCGCGGCTGTTTCGAGCGTGCCAATGGCGGCACGCTTTTTTTGGACGAGGTGGGCGATATGCCCCAGGCCGTTCAGGTCAAGCTTTTGCGGGTGCTGGAAAACCATGTGGTCGAAAGGGTTGGCGGGGAGCGCATCATTCCGGTGAATGTGCGGATAGTGTGCGCCACCAATGTCGAACTGGAACAGGCGGTGGCTTCGGGGCAGTTCCGTGCCGATCTCTATCACCGCCTGGCGGTTTTGCGCATCCATCTGCCCCCTTTGCGGGAGCGGCTGGAGGATCTGCCCTTTCTGGTGGATTTTTTCCTTGCGGCGCTCAACCGCAAGTATCACCGGCAGGTGCGGCGTCTGACGCCGGAGGCAATCAAGTTTCTGCGTTCCTACCTCTGGCCGGGCAATATCAGGGAGCTGCGCAATCTGCTGGAGCGGGTGCTGGTGGAATCTTCCGGAGAGGTCGTGGGACTGCGTTCCTTCAGGGAATGGGCGCATGAACGTCATGCCTTGAGCCTTCGCAAGCCGCTTGAGACGCCGGCTACGATTCTTGCCGGTCCTCCGTCTCGGCCCCTGCTTTCCGCCGCATCGGGGGGAACCTCTTTTCCCCTTGGTCCCGCTGCGGTGCCGAATGCGGAACGCCTGCGGCGGGCCTACGAGGAGGCGGGCGGCAATATTTCGCAGGCGGCCCGCCTTTTGGGCATGCATCGCGCGACGTTCTACCGCCATCTGAAGAGGCTGGAACTGACGAGGGAAAAGCTTTTAAAGGGAGAGGGCGGATCCTGATCGGTGACGGAGAGGAAACACATGGAGACGAATGAGAACAGAAAATATCCCGCGATGCCGCGGGTTGCGGTGGGAGGCGTGGTGGTGCATAAGGGACGGGTGCTGCTGATCCGCCGTTCCAAGGCGCCTTCCTGCGGTTTGTGGGCGGTTCCCGGCGGCGCAGTGGAGCTGGGCGAAACCTTGAGGCAGGCTGCGGAGCGCGAATTGCTGGAGGAAACCGGCCTGAGAACGCGTGCCACATTGGTGCTGAAAACCTTTGAAATTATCGATCGCGACGAGGAGGGCAGGGTACGCTTTCATTACGTGATTGTCGATTTCTTGGCGGAATTGGCTGATGATGATGCTGTCCCTCGCAGCGGGGACGACGCCGGTGAGGCCCGCTGGTTTGCACCGGAAGAACTGGAGGATCTGCCGATGGCGCAGGCCACGCGGGAATTTCTTGCCGAGCGTTATGCCGTTATTTTCGAGGGCAAACGGCCGGACTGCCTGTTGGACTAGGAACGGTTTGGGGAAGCGCCCCAAACGGATTTTCCTTTGGGAAAGAGTTGTTTGTATCCACACAAAAACAAGGAGATTGAGGTATGCGTTGGGAAGGGCGAAGAGAGAGTACAAATGTCGAGGATCGGCGGGGCATGTCGCCAGGCGTGGTTGTAGGCGGAGGAATTGGAACCCTGTTGTTGGCAGCCCTTATTTATTTCATGGGGGGAGACCCGTCGGTTGTTTTGAACCAGGCGGCGCGGCAGGCCCCTTCTTCCACCCAGAGTGGCGAATACCGGCCGTCGCCGGAGGAGCAGAAACTGGCCAGCTTTGTCAAGGTGGTGGTGGCTTCCAACGAGGACGTCTGGGGGCGGATATATGCGCAACAGGGAAAACCGTATCGGGATCCGAAACTGGTACTGTACAGCGGCCAGGTAACTTCCGCCTGCGGCATGGCCAGCGCGGCGATGGGCCCCTTCTACTGTCCTGGAGATCAGAAACTCTATCTTGATTTGAACTATCTGGGAAAAATGGAACAGCAGCTGAGGTCGAACGTAAGCTTCAAGAAGGCGGGGGATTTCGCTTTGGCCTATATTGTTTCTCACGAGTTTGGGCACCATATCCAGACGCTTATGGGAATTAGCGACGCCTTGAACACGTGGCGTCGGCAGATGGATGCCCGTTCCTTCAACCAACGTCAGGTGCGCTTCGAGCTGCAGGCGGATTGTCTGGCCGGAATCTGGGCGCACGATGCCGAGAAATCGTCCCCGGGACTGCTGGAGGTCGGAGATATCGAGAATGCGATCAAGGTGGCAAATGTTGTGGGTGATGACCGCATTCAGGGACAGTTGCAGGGCCGGGTGCGTCCGGATACCTTTACGCACGGTACCTCGGAGCAGCGGATGAGCTGGTTTTATCAAGGCTACCGCAGCGGCAGTGGGAACCTGGGGGCATGCAACACCTTCCAGCTGCCGGATCCGCAGTTTTGACCTTTGGGGATGAGCCGCAATGGATATATCCCGTTACCGTGTTTTCATTTTCGACGTCAACGGCGTGCTCTTTCTCTCCA
>JAEEGI010030395.1_pt1 | contig 10157 bp, 5 predicted proteins | sample 8958751 | NCBI WGS metagenome assembly JAEEGI01 (sample SAMN16246545, study PRJNA631951) | gut metagenome | biome: gut microbiome; feature: rumen; material: KS-attached | host: Bos | place: Iran: Karaj | collected 2018-10 | reverse complement strand
ATGTCCTCACTCACTCTGACGGGATACTTTCTGCATCCTTTATCCTGGAAGCGGCACTTCTTCATGAGATGAAGTTCTTTCATCTCGGCGGCTGTAGAAAACTCTGCTTCGCTCTCTATATGCCTGACCCCTAGAAATGACGCGAACGCAAAGACTTCCTCCAGATCGCTGCCGTCTCCCGTATAGGAAAGGGTCCTTCCCTGGATCATCATTATGCCTGAAGTGCTCCTGTAGAAAGACTGACTGCCGTCATATAGCGAGAATTCGCCGAGTATCCTTTTGCCGAGATACTGTGTGCTGACCGAGATCAGAATGTCCCGTCCGCGTTCCAGCTGAACGATCATAGCTCTTTGACGAGTCTCTTGAAGTGGCGGCCTCTCTCTTCGAAGTTGGGATAAAGGTCAAAGCTGGCAGATGCCGGAGACAGCGACACGATGTCTCCTTCCGAGGTGTTCTCGTACATCAGCCTTACGGCCTCCTCCATGTTCTCTGCATGAAGTATCCTGATGCCGCTCTTCTCAAAGTCAGGATGCTCCCTGACTACCTTCTCGATCTTCGGTCCGGTCTGACCCATGACCACCAGGAGCTTGACATGCTCGATGATCGGCTGTGCCAGAGGCTCATAAGGTATCTTCTTGTCATAGCCGCCGGCTATGATGCATATCTTCTGAGGGAAGCTGAGAAGGCCCGCGATGGTCCTTGTTGGGCTCGATGCGATGGAATCATTGAACCACTGCACTCCGTTGAGTGTCCTTACCGGCTCGATCCTGTGCTCGACTCCGGTAAACTCCCTGGCTATCTTTGCCATGACATCGAACGATACGTCTCCGTTTACCGCGCAGAAGGCTGCAAGGAGGTTCTCGAGGTTGTGCTTTCCTCTCAATGCGACTTCATCCTCATGGACTATCCTCGCTCCTCCGACGCACAGATAGCCCTCTCGGTCAAGGTAACCGTTTCCGTCTCCGAAGGAGAGATCCGTGAGCCTTGAGAAATAGTAGCCCTTGCCCTTGACGTCATCCATCATGTCATGCGACACCTTGTTCTCGTATCCGAGGACAGCCTTTCCGTCCTTGGTCTGGTAAAGGAGGATGTTCCTCTTGGCGTCGATGTATTCCTGCATGTCCTTATGGTGATCAAGATGGTTCGGAGTGACGTTCGTAACGACCGCGACATCCGGTGACTGTCTCATGCTGATAAGCTGGAACGATGACAGTTCGACCACCGCCACATCGTCTTCCTTCACTTCCATTGCGATCGGAAGCAGGGCCCTTCCTATGTTTCCGCCGAGATGGACAGTGCGTCCCTCCGCCTTGAGCATCTCGCTTATGAGAGTGGTCGTCGTGGTCTTTCCGTCAGAGCCTGTCACGGCATATATCTTGCACGGGCATACCGAGAAGAACAGCTCCATCTCGCTGGTCACCATCGTTCCCTTCTCAAGTTCCCGCTGAAGCCGAGGAGTATAGAATTCAAAGCCCGGTGTCCTCATGATCATATCCTGATCCTTGAGACCTTCGAGATAGTCGTCTCCCAATGAGAGCCTGATGCCGAGTTCTTTCAATTCTTCGGCATAATCCCCGAACTTGTCCAGTGTCTTCCTGTCGCACAGCGTGACGACGGCTCCGTACTCGCTGAACATCCTTATAAGCGTCTTATGGCTCACGCCTGCACCGATGAAGGCGACTCTCTTTCCCTTCAGTCCCTCATAGAATTCTGTAGCCTTACTCATGATGACAATACCTCCGGTCCTCTGATGATAGCTTTTTATTCATTTAATTATATATTCAAATTAATACATATTCAATAATCCCTATTTGAAAAATCATGTTAATGACTCCTCTTTTATTCATGTAATTTATTGTATTGTAAAAAAAGCTATGATACAATCAAACAGTGGATTGCCGCCTCGACCTTGCGTCAGTCCATCAAAAAATAATAAAACAGGAGGTAATTACTATGAAGGTTGAATTTGACAGCATCTTTGGCGCAAAAGTCTTTAACGAGTCCGTTATGAAGGAGCGTCTGAGCAATAATGCCTACGAGCATCTCAGAAGAGTAAGAGACGAAGCCGAGATAGTCGATCTCAAGTACATGGATGAGATCGCCGAAGCCATCAAAGAGTGGGCCTTGGAGCAGGGCGCAACGCATTTCCTGCACTGGCATTCACCGCTCACCGGCACTAACGCTGGCAGACATGACTCGTTCCTCGACGGAACAGACAAGGAAGGTAAGCCGATAGTTAATTTCTCCGGCAAACAGCTTGTAAAGGCTGAGAGCGACGGCTCCAGCTTTCCTTCCGGAGGACTTCGTTCCACGTTCGAAGCCCGCGGATATACAATATGGGATACAACCAGTCCCTGCTTCGTAATGGGCACGACTCTGTATGTCCCTACTGCCTTCACCGCCTTTACAGGTGAGGCCCTTGACTACAAAACACCTCTCCTCAGATCCAGCCAGCAGCTCAACAAGCAGGCCGTCAGGCTCTTCAAGGCACTCGGCTTTGAAGACGTCACATATGTCAAGCCGACGCTCGGTGCCGAGCAGGAGTACTTTCTCGTTGACAAGGAGCTCTTTGACAAGCGTCAGGACCTCAGGATCACGGGAAGGACCATCTTCGGAGCACAGCCTGCAAAGGGTCAGGAGCTCTCTGACCACTACTACGGAGCAACTCCGGAAAGAGTGAGGGAGTTCATGAGAGACGTGGACGACCAGCTGTGGCAGCTGGGCGTATCCGCCAAGACAGAACACAATGAGGTCGCACCGGGCCAGTTCGAGCTCGCCTGCGTCTACACCTACGCCAACATTGCGGCCGACCAGAACCAGATCGTCATGGACGTGATGAAGAGGACAGCGCTCAGGCACGGCTTCGTATGCCTGCTTTACGAAAAGCCTTTCCTCAGGATCAACGGTTCCGGAAAGCACAACAACTATTCTCTGGTCACCAGCACCGGAGAGAACCTGCTCTTACCCGGCAAGGAACCGGAAAAGAACATAAAGTTCCTCATCACTCTCGCAGCCTTCATAAAAGGTGTGGATGAGCATGCGGATCTCCTGAGATTGTCAGTCACAACGGCAGGAAACGACTTCCGTCTCGGAGAAAAAGAGGCTCCTCCGGCAATAGTCTCCATGTATCTGGGATCCCGGCTCGAGAGCGTTCTCGAGGCGGCAGCCGAAGGCCACATCAGCGAGCACGAGAAGGTGACGCATGACATACTTCTCGGAAGCAAGTCCCTACCTCTTCTCACAGTGGACGAAGGAGACAGAAACAGGACGGCTCCGTTTGCCTTCACCGGAACGAAGTTTGAGTTCAGGATGGTCGGTTCCTCGCAGCCACTGGGCTTCGTCAACACCGTCATCAACTCAATAGTCTCCTCAAACTTCCGCGAGTTTGCAAAGGAGATCGAGGCAAGCGAAAATAAGATAAGCAAAGCCTATGAAATAGTCACCAGAACATATGTCCAGCACAAGAGGATCCTGTTCAGCGGCAACGCCTATTCAAACGAGTGGGTAGAAGAAGCTGCCAGAAGAGGTCTGCCTAACCTCGACTGCACGGTAAAGGCCATCCCTGTCTTCATAAAGCCCGAGAACATCGAGTTCCTGCAGAAGACAAAGGCTCTCACCGAAGATGAGATCTACTCAAGATATCAGGTCATGTATCAGCAGTATATCTCCCGGATAGACATCGAGCTCAATGTCGCGGAGGAGATGGTGAGGATGCAGATCCTCCCTGCAGCCTTCGAGTATATCGGAGATCTTGGAAAGTATAACTACTTCGCCAGTAGCGCTGGTTATCTGTCAAAGGCTTCGATGGATACACAGAAAGATATCGCAAAACTTGCAGATCGCATACGGGAGCTTCTTGACGAAATGGTAGAGATGCACAAGGACGCTGTATCCCAGCCTACCATCGAAGTTCAGGCAGACAGCCTGTACCGGGCTCAGAAGAAAGGGCTCTCGGCTCTCAGAGCGGCAGTCGATGAGCTCGAGACAAGGATGCCTAAGAACAGATGGCCTATGCCGACATACGAGGACCTCTGGTTCCAGCTCTGATAACAGACAACGGGGAGACGCTCGGACGGGCGTCTCCTTTTCGTTTGCTTTAATACATTTTTAAATGATTAAGCCTGAGATATATGGTATACTTTAAATACCGTACAACGGAAAAACATCATGGAGGTGACTGCGTTGAAGAAAGCTATCGCATTGATGCTGACTGTGCTTATCTTTCTGTCGGGATGCTCGTCATCAGGCTCGATATCAACATTCACTGCCGGAGTAGCAGTCATGCCTTCAAACTTCGATCCCCGGATAGCCACGCAGGAGCAGGACATCCTGGTTATAACCAATATCTATGACGGCCTGTTCGAAAAAAGAGACGGGGCGATCGAAAAGAACATGGTCACTGACTACAGCGTGTCTTCCGACGGAAGGACATATACATTCACCATCAGAGAAGACAGCCGGTATCATATAAAGGGCAACAGCAGTTTCAACGGGCATCCTGTCACGGCACGGGATTTTGTCTTTGCGTTCAGAAGAGTTTGTGACCCTGCAACAAAGTCTCCGTATATCGATGACTTTTCCAACATCAGAAACGCGGCAGCTGTAAGGAACGGAGCTTCAGTCAACACTCTCGGGGTCAGGTCGGACGGACCGTACAAACTGATAATTGAACTGGAGGAACCGGATTCCGCCTTCATCGACAGACTGTGCAGCAGCGCGGTCTATCCGTGCTGCGAGGAGTTCTTCAACACCTGTAAAGGAGCCTACGGACTTAACATAGACACGACGCTTGGAAACGGTCCGTTCAGGATCAACTATCTCGACCCGGAGGGCGGAAATGCGACGATAGTCAGGGCTGATGACAAGAAAGGCATGATAGACAGGATCAGGATATATAAACTGGATGACCTTGAGATGCCTGCCGCCTTTGAAAGGGGCGACATCAGCGGTTATTTTTCATCTTCTCCTTCAACCGCGCGGGACAGTGTCTCAACAGGATATGACACCGATGTTCTTATGCTTGTCTTCAACAGGAGCGACCGGTATTTTTCAAACGCAAACATACGACAGGCTCTTTCTTGGTATGCCTTCGGTTTTATAAACTCAGGCGCAAATATGAACGCTGTCGATCCTCACGGCTCTATTTTTCCTGATACCGTTTCGATCAACGGCAGATCTCTCAACAGCCTTATAGCCCTGCCAACGCCATCATATCTCGAGGATGATCCAGTCAGGCTCATAAATCAAGGGATGTATGAGGCCGGAGACCGGAAGCCATCCGAGAGGACCTTGCTCATACCTTCAGACAGCAGATATTCTCCGGTGTTTGAGAATATCAACCAGCTCTGGCAAAGAGATCTGGTACAGTATTTCAAGGTGGAATACCTGGCAGGCTCTGAGATTTCCAGAAGAGTAGCCTCAGGAGACTATGACATAGCCTTTGTCTCCCTCACTCCGGCAAATGACACGGCGTACGGAGTGTTGGATCTGTTCGGCGACATCGCTCATGTAAACGAATGCCTGACGATCGCCCGCTCAACGCTTGATGAGAGCATTGCCATGACGCAGTTTCAGTCTGCACGGCGATATATCATCTCTAATGCGTATGCGGTACCGATGGGCCGGGAAAGATCAGCCTTCAACTACAAAAGATATTTCACAGGCATATATGCCGACCCGTTCACAAGATCGGTAAATCTCAAGTATGCAAAAGCTAACTAAAATGCAGGAAACTGCATTTTTTCTTTTTAAAACTGTTGACAGCTATACCCCCTGGTGGTATATTCATTACATAGAAAGGATACCCCTTGGGGGTATGGTGCATAATGGAAAGAAAAAATCATATTGACGACGATATACTTAATCGCTTGTCGAGGATCGAAGGACAGATTAGAGGCATTAAGGACATGGGCAACGAAGGCCGATCATGCAGCGACATCCTTACTCAGCTCTCAGCTGTTCAGAGTGCTCTCAGACAGGTATCAAAGCTTATAGTCATGGACCACCTTGAGCACTGTGTAGTCAAGGGCATCCAGGACGGCGAGCTGGATACTACTATCGAAGATATGTCCAAAGTCATTGACCAGTTTTCTAGAATGAAGTAGCAGGAGAACACTATGAAACAGTACATATATTCTATCCACGGGTTAGACTGTGCTAACTGTGCTGCCAACCTTTCCCGCAAGATACGGAAGATCGAAGGCCTTTCAGAAGTGGACATCAATTTCATGACTGAAAAGCTCTCATTTGCCTGCGAGGAAGATCAGCTTGAACAGATGCTGAACAGCATCAAGGCTGTGATAGAGGCCAATGAGCCGGATGCTCATCTTGAAGGTGATGCGCCGGCCTCAGAGCATCATCACCATCACCATCACTATCATCACGATGACAATGACAGCCATGAGCACGAGCATGAACACGAACATCACCACGAACATGGGGAGAACACTCGGTGCGTGAAGATGACCATCAAGGGACTTCACTGCCCTAACTGCGCAGCCAACCTTGCAAAGGAGATCGGTGAGCTCGACGGCATCCAGTCCGCTGACATCAATTTCGACAAGGAGCGTCTGCATTTCCACTGCGAGGCAGACAGAGTCGATGAGTTGACTGAAAAGATAAAGAAAGTCGTTTCAGACTTCGACGAGAATGTAACTCTGGCTCCGCTCGGAGCTGAGGAGCATCATCATGGCCACGACCATGAGCACGAACACCATGAGCACGAACATCATCACCACGATGATGAGGAATGCGGCTGTGATTCGGAAGGCGGCAGCTGTTCCTGTGGCAATGAGCATCACCACCATGATCACGACCACGAACATCACCATGACCATGAGCATCATTACGAGCATGAACATGAACACGGACATGATGAGATAGTCCCTGAGCATACGGCCGGGACAAGAAGCTACAAGCTCACCATCAAGGATATCGACTGTGCCAACTGTGCTGCTAACCTGGCGAGAAACATCGCCAAGATTGACGGACTTGAGAATGTGGACATCAATTTCATGGGCGAAAAGCTCATATTCGACTGCGACGAAGACAGATATCCTGAACTGATCGAGAAGATCAAGGAAGTCATCGCAAGGGTCGAACCTGATGCATATCTGGTAAGCGCTGCAGAGGCCGGACGGCATGTTCATCATCATGACCATGACCATGATCACGAGCATCATCACCACCATGATCACGACCATGATCATGGCGAAGAGGAAATAGACGAATCAAAGAAGGTCCATTCAGGACATTATCAGTATTATGTCAGAGGCATAGACTGTGCTAACTGTGCGGCAGCCCTTGAAAGAAAGATCGCAGGGCTGGATTCACTGGATAATGTCACGCTTACCTTCATGAACGAGACGCTTTCGTTCGATATAAAGAGCGGATCTCTTGAAGAGAATCTCAAGAAGATCAGCTATGTCATCGAAGTGAACGAACCTGACTGCACTCTTGAAGAAAAGGTCGAGAAAAAGGTCACATCAGACGGAAAGACAGAAGCTGTTCCTCCGCGTCATCAGAAGGAAAAACGCGAGATCGGCATCTCTATAGTATTCCTGATCCTTGCTGCGGTCGTAGATAAGCTGCTCATGCCCGGCTCAACGACAGGTTTCATCGTAAGCGGTATCCTGTACATGATCTCCTACTTTACGGTAGGTCTTCCGGTCCTAAAAGCTGCTTTAAGGAACCTAGGAAAGGGCCAGTGGATGGATGAAAAGTTCCTTATGGCCATCGCAACGGTCGGTGCCATCGGAACAGGGGAATTCTCTGAAGGCGTCTTCGTAATGCTGCTGTACCAGATCGGCGAGCTGTTCCAGTCGATGGCTGTCGAGAATTCAAGACAGTCCATCACAGAGCTCATGGACATCAAAGCCGATACCGCAAATGTAAAGTGGAACGGCAAGGTCGAGACGATGCCTGTCGAAGAAGTTGCTGTCGACGATATCATCGTTATCAGACCGGGCGAAAAAGTTCCTCTTGACGGCGTGATCGTTTCAGGAACTTCAAGTCTCAATACCAGCGCTCTTACAGGAGAAAGCCTCCCGAGAGACGTAACTGAAGGCGATGAAGTAATAAGCGGATGTGTCAACAACCAGGGGCTTCTCGAAGTCAGAGTAACAAAGGAATCCTACGAATCCACGGTTGCAAAGATCCTCAACCTGGTTGAGAACTCTTCAAGCAGAAAGGCCAGGAGCGAGAATTTCATCTCTGCCTTTGCGAAATACTATACTCCTACAGTAGTCTTCCTGGCTCTGTTCGTGGCATTCATAGTTCCGGGCATCCTGGCTTTCATGACTCACGGAGCCGGATACATGATGTTCCTTCCGGATTTCTTCCACAGGGCGCTGATGTTCCTGGTTGTTTCCTGCCCATGCGCGATAGTCGTCAGCGTGCCTCTCACCTACTTCTCCGGAATAGGAGGGATGAGCAAGCGCGGCATCCTCGTCAAGGGAAGCAACTATCTGGATGCTCTCAATGATGTAGATACATTCGTATTCGACAAGACAGGCACGATAACAAAGGGACAGTTCTCTATATCAAAGATAAACTCACTCATCGACGAAAAGGAGCTTGTGAGACTGGCTGCCCATGCGGAGATCAATTCAACTCACCCTATCTCAGCTGCTATAGTGGCAGGCTACGGCGAAGGTTTGGATCCGCGGTCGGTAACGGACGTGGAAGAGATCGCCGGACACGGTGTCGAAGCCACAGTCGGCGGAAAGAGAGTGCTTGCAGGCAACAAGAAGCTGATGGCTCTCCATAACGTTAGCGTTCCGGTAACCGATGAAGTGGGAACGGTCGTATATGTTGCAGCTGACAACACATATCTTGGATACATCGTCATAGCGGACGAGATCAAGCCCACAAGCCCGCAGGCTATGAAAGCCCTGAAGGAACTTGGAATAAAGAAGAATGTCCTCCTTACGGGTGATCACGAAAAGGCCGCCAATGCGATCGCCAAGCGGTGCAGTCTGGATATGGTCAAAAGCGATCTCCTTCCTCAGGACAAAGTCGAAGAATTCAGCAAGCTGTCAGAGAACAGCAACTGCGCATATGTCGGAGACGGCATAAACGACGCCCCTGTCCTTGCTTTGTCAAATGTTGGCATAGCCAAGGGCGCACTGGGAAGCGATGCCTCGATTGAAGCTGCGGACGTAGTCATCATGAACGACGATCTCATGCTTGTCGCCGAAGCAGTCAAGAGGCGGAAGAAGACAAGAACGATAGTAATGCAGAACATCTACTTCTCTATCGCGGTAAAGATACTCATTCTGGTCCTGTCCGCTTTCGGAATCACAAGAAACATGGGAATTGCAATATTCGGAGACGTCGGAGTGATGCTCCTTGCAGTTCTGAACGCTATCAGAGCTCTGAACTGATCAAACCTGACACAAGCATAAAGGCAGCTGCCATCCGCAGCTGCCTTTATGTATGCTTGCTGTATTAATCGTCGTTACTTCCTGATTCCCCATACGCCGTCGCAGCTGATGCGGTAGGTACCGTTTTTCTTTTCAAGGAAAACAGTCTGTCGGCAGTTTCTTCCGAAACCTTTCACCACTGCCTCGCTGCCGCTGATGCAGGAGAGATAATAGTCCATTCCGCTGCCTTCCTCGTAGACGGTAAGAACAGGCTGTCCGTCTATACTGTGAAGCTCCATCTTCTCTACAAGGCTGTTAAGGCGTCTGCCTCTTACAAGATATACGCCCTCTGCTCCGGTCCATTCTTCATTGACCAAGGCTTCCTCGAATCTGATCCCTGCAGCGTTTATGACGCCGTTCTGCTTTGAGAACAGGACATTTCTTCCAAAGTAAGGCATCTCTCTGAGCCGCAGTCCCTTGACAACACCGGCTCCTTCCGGGATCCCGCTGCCGTCATCTACGGCTTCACAGTGAAGCCAGCCGTCATCCATGGGTACGAGTCTTGTCTTCACGTCCTTGATCACGGCAAACAACTCACCGTCTTTTATCTCAAAATGGAGCGGTCCGAATTTGGAATCATAAGACTTGGCAAGACCTTCGATATCCGTTGCAGCCGGAACTGGTGTACCCTCATCCTTTTTCCTGAAACCGTTGAGCTCGAGCCACTTGTTTAACAGCCGTCTCTGCACGTTCTGAGTGAGCCTTGCCGCAGGGCCGTAGTTTGAGACCGCGATG
>JAEEGI010030392.1_pt1 | contig 10157 bp, 12 predicted proteins | sample 8958751 | NCBI WGS metagenome assembly JAEEGI01 (sample SAMN16246545, study PRJNA631951) | gut metagenome | biome: gut microbiome; feature: rumen; material: KS-attached | host: Bos | place: Iran: Karaj | collected 2018-10 | reverse complement strand
TTTGATTCAATTCGTTTTGTTTGGCTGAAAACGCATCAATCAATCCAAAACTCTCTTTTAATTCGCAAACATCCTTTTCATCAAGGCCCAATTCATCATGTTTTGAATCCAGCAATTCCAGTATGGAAAAGTCGGGATTCTCATTAACCATTCCGACGACTGTTTTTAAGATTTCGATTAAACCCGATTTCATAATACTATTATATTACTATTGTAAAGGCTTGCTCCAGACAACTTTAACCGTGCGGGAGAATTCCCTCGAGTGCGTTTTTTTTAATTTAAACGATGCCGCAATCTCAATGTCTTCCAGCACCTTAATCCCCAAAGCAGAAGAAAAAACCGAATCAAGCTCTGAAAGAAATGTGATCTTAATAGATTCAGACCCAGACATCCGTCCATCACTTTTCAATCGTTGTAGCCAAGCATTTATATTATAATCACTACGAAGACCGTGAGAAAACACATACTCTTCAATCTCTTCAGCAGTTTTCGAATGGCGTTCTGCCTCATCAATCGTAATCTTTGTATTTGCTAATAGATTAGACTTATTTTGATAATCGCTACTAATATCAGTTTTGACACTTTTTTTTCCTACTTTCACTCCCCCTTCATACTGGTTTGTTTTTTTATCACCGATCTCCTCTTCTACATAGGCACTATAAACTCCAAATTTGAGCAGTACTTCCCGGTATTCAACAGCTTTAGCGTAGCACAAGTTCACATCGAGGTTCTGAGAAGCTAAATCTTCGTATTTCAGGGAATAGGGATTGAGATAATACAACTTATCTTCTTCTGGCTTGTCCAATTCCAATTGGTCTTTTGCTTCATTAACAGTCAATACGAGCAGCTTTCCCGAATTGATATCCTCCGAGTATTCCGGATATGCCTTATGTTTAATGCCATAAGACAAATCCTCGTCTGCTATTAGAAGGTAATCTGGCTTTCGTTCCATAATATACTTACATACAAATAATTAGCAATACCGCGCCTAATAATACCGCAATAATGGCTATCATGGCCTTTGTTTTTCGATGTGTTTTAGCTATGATATACGAAAACACCTCTTTGTCCTCTTTAGAAATGGTCCCATAAGAATCTATGTCTTTTAAGAGAACGTCCCGCGCATGTGATAATGACATTTCATCCACGCAATATGAAAAATTAGAAGGAATTTCGTCCCCTCTGAGGACTAAAGAACCTTTGAAGAAATAGTATTTTCCCTGTCGCCCAACCCATGGGGACTCCTTGTCAGCAGATTTGAACTCCAAATCAACAATCAACTGAAGGTAATGGCTAGTATTTGAGTCTTCTGTTTCATAGCGACTACCATTGACAATAATCAAAGACTTCCCACTTTGTATGTTAGGAAGAATATGCATAATTCGCAACTTATTACTCATCTTCCTTAATACCAATTACTTCTTTTATTTTATCTATATCTCTATCATCCAGCAAATTAACAGCGATGATTCCATTATTTCCTTCCTCTCCATCTATTCTACTTAGTATATTATTTGCAAGTTTGGCGGATTTTACTTGCTTGCAAAAATTTATGATAACTTCTTCAACTGGTAATTCTACCTTATCTATCTTTGTCAGGAGAATTGTAAACCCGAAATCTTTCGGCTTGCATTTTAGGTTTTTATCCTTGCAAAGTCTGTTTATAACTATTCCAATTTTTTTTAAATCAGACCTAATGCGTTTTATATACTCATTCGAATCAATGATTGTTGAATCTACCAAGTAAAAAATAAAAGTGTTCGGCTTTATGAGTCTACCATATTCTCCTACATAATCATCTTCGCCACCGATATCATATTGTTGTTTTATATTGACTATATTACCATTGGGGCGTTCTACTTCAAACTCTGGGACCGTCTTGAAACTAGTATCAGGAGCAGCATTCTCCAATCCACCAAGGCGATGCCAAAGAGTAGTCTTGCCGACCTTCTTGCCGCCCAAAATCGCGATACTTGAAGCTTTATTGGGAATCAATGCTAGTAATAGTGTAATAATAGGACCCAAACTGCCAGGAGCTATAATCCACCAAAGCCATACTGGTATAGCAGGGAGAATAGGAAGAATGAATAAAGATTGCATTGTATCAAACTATTTAGATTATTTATCAATATGTCTTATTTATCAGTTCTTACTTTCTCTACCTTCAACCACCCCGGATTCAAAGCATTTGCCTGACGAAGTGATATTCCGTAAACGCGTTGAAAAGCAGCTTCGGTAGCATCACCACCAGCGCCAGAGAAGAGGTTTCCAGCGAGGGTAACGACTTGGACGCTCATGCCTGGCTCCAAAAGAACGCCATTGCAGTACTTGCGGAGTTTTGTGGTAACCTTATAGATTGCCACCATACATAGTTTTTGGTGTATATACTTGCATATTTTGAACTAATACGACTGGCCATAATATAGCCTATAATAATCGGACTCTCTAACAGTTATTCCGACATCAAATATAATCGACCTATCGACAACTAAGCAGAGTTGGTCGACTTTCTTTCTCAGCGTCCAGCGGATTAACCTTGATTTATTATCTTAATCAATTCAGAGCCAAATGCCCACAGTAAAGCTACTTCGGTTTTGTGATGGCCGATCGACCATTATTAAACTACTTTTTTTTGGCTTTCGCTTTACGTACGGCTTTTGCAATACCATATGCACCCAGCCCTAAAGCGACGGGGCCAGCGATAAGCACTCCCAAACCGGCAGCCATTCCTCCACCGACCACTCCACCAATCGTACCCAATGCATAAGTGATAGCTGAAGCTGCAGTACTTCCTCCCGTCAAAACAGCGGTTGCCGTAACACCGGCCGCTGTACCCGCACCTGCAGTCCCCAGTCCAATAGTACCACTATGATCCTTAGTTTCTTTCATATTACTATTTATATTTTGGTTCAACAGTTACAGATCCATCGCTATTAAATGTGACCTTTGCTCCCGACAGAATACCGATTGCAGCAAGAGCAAAACCACATAAAATTACTAATTCTAATGTCGTAATAGTTACCGTTCCCACAGTTAATGCCATGCCTGTAGCCACTATAGGAGCCGATGCGCCACCCGTAAATGGTATAGCTATTATTCCAGCGATGAGTATAACAACTCCACCAATTCTTGCTCTTTTTTTCACTTTTGAGTTTTTTCTCATAGTCGTAGCTAATTCTCCTTGCACAAGAATCTTGTCTTCCCGGTTTTTCAAAGCCGCATTGAATTCCTCTTTTGTATAAACAGTAACCATCGCTTATTTATTATAGTTTTAGTTTTCTCTTTTTACAAAAATGGAGCACTATAGCTCATAATCTATCTTTACAAATTTCGCCAATTCCACGCTCTTCCTCCGGGTCACAAATGGTTCATTTTTCACTGAAGCTGAACGTGGGGCGGATCACGGCGGGAAAGGGGTTTCATGGCACGGGAATTATTTGTATTTTCGCGGAAAATCAGGATGGGAATGTTTGGGTGCCCCGGAAAAGATACCTTCAGGACTGTCGGGCGGCTGGTTAGGCTAGCCGTGGCCCTGTCGGCGACGATTATTGGGGCGGTCTCTTGTCATGAGACGGTGCCGGAGCCGACGACGGCGCCAGAGATTGTGGCGGTGGAGGTTTCGGATGTGAGTTTTGATTCAGCGGTGTTGACGGCAACCGTCAATGGAGGCGGGAGTGTCGAACGATGCGGATTCCTGCTGTTTGCGGCGGATGGCAAGACCTATCAGATTCCGGGTGTAGTGTCTCAGAACGATTCATTTACGGCAAGGCTTGACAGCCTGAAAAGCGAGAGTCACTATCGGTTCCAGGCATTTGTGGAGAACGGACGGAATCTTCGCATCACATCACCACAAAAGGAATTCACAACGGCCGCGGCACCGGTTGTGCCGGTTCCGGAAATCGCCTATGTGACTGTTTCGGAAATTACCTCTTCCGGAGCCCGGCTGATTGCCGCCGTGAACTACGATGATCCAATCAGCCAAGTTGGGTTCATCGTCCGAGCGCAGGGTGCCGACAGAACCACAACCATCGTGGCTGAACTGGAAGGGCACGGTTTCACTTGCACATTAACCGATCTTGAGAATAGTCGCGTCTACTATTATACAGCCTTTGTGGAATCGGAATCGGGCATCCGCGTCGAATCGGAGGAGCAAACGTTCACGACGGCCGATGAAGTGGATCCGATTCAATTTATCAGCGTAAAGGCCACCCAGATCGCTCAGGATGGCGCTCTGCTGATCGCATCGCTCAGTTATGCCCAGTCCCCCACCTCCGTGGGGTTCCTGGTCCGGCCGGCGGAAGAAGAGGAAGAATTCCTCCTGACGACCACGCTTGATCAAGAGAACAACCTCTTCATCCGGGAGGTCAGCGGGCTGAAGCCCGGCACGAAATACGTTTTTCAAGCCTTCGCGGATTGCGCCGGCCACGACCGTTTCTTCTCCGACATCAAACATTTTGAGACCCTTTCATCCGATCCGGATCCGGACCCGGACCCCGAGTACGTTACGATTCCGGACGATCACTTCCGCGAGTGGGTCTTGTGGCGGTACGATTTCGACCGGGACGGAAAATTGAGTCTCGAGGAAGCGGCGCTCATTGAGACTGTGGAACTCAATACCGACGAAACGGCGTCGGTGGAAGGCATCCAGATGTTCCCTTCACTGAAAAAACTGCACGCGGAAGGAACCCGGGTCAATGACAGTGGTCTGGGGCAACTCACTACTGTGGACGTTTCGGGCAATCCCGAACTTCGGTCCATTTTTATCCAGCACAACCAGATCGATACCCTGAATCTGCGCAGCGCCGTCAAACTGGAGATCGTGGATTGCGCCGTCAACAAACTGCGGAGCATCGACCTGTCGATGCAGAAACGCGTTTACCTGCTCAACGTATCGTACAATCAAATCAAGACGCTTGATTTCAGCGGACTTCCCCTGCTGGTCGAAGCCCACTGCGAATCGCAGCCGCTCGAGACCCTCACCCTCGACAATCCGGAGCTGGTCTATCTGGACTGCAGCCGGACCCACCTCAGCACCCTCAACCTGACCAAATGTCCCAAAGTCAACACGGTAGATTGCACCGACTGCCCTTACCTGAAGACCATCTATCTCGTCAAGGGGCAGACACTCGGGGTGTTGCGGTGCAGTCAATCCGTCAATATCGTCTATCTATGAAACAAACGCCCGAAATCGAATTCCTGCTGAGCGAAGTATCCCGGCAATTCGGCAAACCCGTCAACACGTCGTCTGCCTTTGAGCACCTGGCGCTGGATGTGGAAGCGCGCACAGGCGAGCGCCTTTCCGAATCGACACTTAAGCGCATCTGGGGTTATGTGAGCCTCAACCCCAAGCCGCGGGCATCGACCCTCGACATCCTGGCCCGCTACACGGGGCGGGAGAATTTCCGGCGCCTGTGCCTGGAATTGCAGGAGACATCCGCGTTTTTCGCGGCAGAATCGGTGCGGAGCGCCGATCTAAACGAGGGGGACGTCGTTATCCTGGGCTGGATGCCGGACCGGCGCGTGGAGCTGGTTTATCTGGGCAATATGCGGTTTGAAGTCCGCGATGCCGGCACGTCGAAACTGCGGCGGGGCGACCGGTTCGAGGCCACAGCTTTCCTGCGCGACCAGCCGCTTTACCTGCCGGGTGTGGAGCGGGACGGAACGATGCTGCCCGCCTACGTAGCGGGGCGCTCGCACGGGCTCACGTTGTTGGAAACCTACTGATTCTTGTCGAAAAGATCGGTGGCCTGGCGGAAGAGGTCATCGATGGTCGAAGGGTCGGTGATCAGCGTCTCCCCGGCGAGGGTATCGGCGGGCGGGAGTGGGTCCGGCTCAGGTGCGGGAAGCTTTTCCGAATAGAGGAGCAGGATGGCGGCCAGACCCACCGCAATCACGGAAAGCAAGCCCCAAATCCACTGTTTTGACTTGCGCTGAAGGGCTTTGCGAAGCGAGGCGATGTCTTTATAGCGAAGATTCGGATCCAATTGCGTGCATTTGCGCACCACGGCGGCATTGCGCGGCGCCAGCAGGGCAATCACCTTGCCCAGGGAGAAGATGTCGGCCCGGCAATCCACGGGACGGCCGTCGAGGAGTTCCGGAGCGGCGAACGATTCGGTGCCGGCCGGGTTCTTGAAGATGCGGTGGCTGTCGGTGTCCGAAAGACCGAAGTCAATGAGTTTGACATTGTTGCCGTTGTTGGTAACCAGGATGTTCGAGGGCTTGATGTCGCGATGGATGACCTGCCGGTTGTGCAGATATTCCAGTGCGTCGCAGAGTTGGCCGATCAGTTTTTCGGACAAGTCCTGTGCGGGGACACCCTGTTCCAGCAGCGAAGTGAGCGTCCGTCCGTCGATCCATTCCATTTCAATGGCGTTGCCCAGTTCCGGCAAAAAGCAGAAGCCATACACCTCGCAGATGTTCGGATGCGAAAGAGCGTAACCGATTTCGAACTCCTTGCGCAAGATGCTTTCGTAGGGTTGCTTGCCACGAAATTCAGGTTTGAGCGCCTTGTAGACGCGGAAGCGGCCACCCTTGTCGAAGCGATAGAGCAGACTCCAGCCGCCCACTGATTGATGAATCAATTCGGGTGCGGAAGTATGGTTTTCGACCAACTGTCCGTGGGCGTCGAAAAAACCGGAATCTTCGTCCATCGCTTTGCTTGATTCTGTAAAGATACTGAATATTTTGTTACTTTTACGGCTCAAAAATGGTTCAAATCGTAAGATATCTGCTGGTCGCGGCGATTTGTCTGATACTGGGACGTGCCACCGCTTTCGGGCAAACCGACTGGGACGCAGTGCTCGACCGTTACGAGCACATCTCGGAGCAATGCCTGGAATTGCGCGCGAAAGTCGTCTCCGGCGCTGCCGTGGCCGACCGTTCGCTCGCTGGCTTGCTGCAGGAACTTTCGCAGTTGAAAAGCACACTGCAAGGCGCTTCCGGCAAGATGAGTCCCGCCCAGCGCAAGCGCTTCGCCCGCATCCGCGACGAATATGCGAGGACCGTTGGCGGCTATGCGCCCCAACAGAAAACAAAGCCGGAAACTGGAAAACCGAAAACGGAAACCATACAACCAGACCCAGTGACTCGAGTCCCGCGCCAGAACACGTTCTTTACGAACCGACGCCTGGCGCTGAATGAGGTCCAGCCTCTGGCCGTGCGCTGCAGCGCCCCTTCCCTATCTCCCAAGGCGATTTCTCTGCCGGAGCGTCGTCAACCCGATGCTGAAATCCACCGAGTTCCGCTGCAATATCAAGCCTACACACGGCAACCGCAAGGCCTGTATGGGTTCGTGCTGGCCAGCGTTTCCGTACCGAAAGCCTATACTTATGGAGGTATGGCCGGACTCGCGGGGCGGCGTCTGGGCGTGGTTATTTCCGGCAGGAGCAACTTTCAGTCGGTCTCGGCCAGTTATCGATGCACCTCCGACGGCGCCATCGAAGGCGGCGGGCGCTTCTGGGGAGATGGTTCAACAGCCTGCACGGCATGGACGGTCAATGCCGGCCCGGTCATCCGCTTCGGCGAACACCTTTCGGTTTTCGCCACCGGCGGCATAGGCGCTCAAAAGCACTATTGGCACGACATCACCGGCAGCTGGGCCGAAGTCTCAGATCTCTCCTTCCGCGGATTGACCCTCGAAGCCGGGGCCATCGCCTCCTGGCACCACATTGCCCTCTCCGCCGGGATTTCCTGGCTCCACCCCACCCGCCAAGCCGCCGCCACCTTCGGTCTCGGCTTTGCTTTCTAACGGGGCAGCCCCTCCCTCGGCTAACGAAGAAAAGTCGCAGGCAGACAGATGTTGTCGCAGCTGACAGCATCGGCGAAGAGCGGGGCGATTTCTGCGTCGACAAACCCGGCGATTCCGCAGCCGATGCGGGTCACATAGAAGAACCGTTCGGGGTGCGCCTTCGCAAAGGCAATGAACTCATCGACATAGGGTTTGATGGTCTCGACTCCGCCCTGCATCGTCGGAATCGCATAGCTCTGGCCCTGCAGGCCGACGCCCTGCCCTATTACCGCACCGAATTTCCGCCAGGCCACATACGCGGCCCCGCCGCCGTGCATTCCCTCCAGGTTTGAACCGAACACAAACACCTCATCAGGCCGCAACTCCTGAATCATCTCCGGCGTGAAAGCCGGCCGTTCGATACCGTTATAAATACGTTTGTTTTCCATCATATAACAAAGCTACGAAAAATCGCGGTTGGACGTTCACTTTCGCCAATACGTTTACTTTAGCCAGCGCGTTAACTTTCGCCAGCACATTCACTTTCGCCAGAGTGTATTCATTCAAGTGCCCATAAGTAACTTCTATATGCCCTAACCTGAGGACACCGCCCTCGGCAAGGTGGGTATATTCAGCAGCACCCTATTTCACAACCCGCAAAAGTTGCCCGGCTGAATACACGCTGACGGGAAAGCCGCAAAGTCTACAAGGTTTTTGCTATCTTTGTATTATGGCAGTGAATTTCAACAAAATCATCAAGGCGGCGATGAAGCTGCCGGTGGTGACGGTCGACAGGGAGCCCTTCCTTCGGAAAGAACTGGCTCCGTATCTGGATCGCGAAACGATCGACAAGGTCATTCTTTACGGGCCGAAAGGACTGGTTGACAAGAAACTGATTGACCAGATCGCCAACGGCTGCATCCGCTATCAGACGACGGCGGTCTGCTCGGTGTCGGCGTTGGCCGGACTCCCGGGCGGATGGGCGATGGCCGGAACCATCCCGGCCGATGTCGCCCAGTTCTACGGCAACGCCATCGCCTTGGTTGAAAAAATGCTTTACCTGTACGGTTGGCCGGACATGCGCGATGACACCGGTGAAATCAATGACCAGACCGCTCACCTGATGATTCTCTGGATTGGCGTGATGATGGGCGCCCAGGGTGCCCAGGCCGCCGTCCGTACGCTGCTTGATGCCCTCCGGGTTCAGGTCGAAAGGCGTCTCCTGGAAGCCGCGCTCAACAAGGCCTGGGTCTATAGCATGGTCCAGCAGGTCTGCAAGTGGATCGGCGTCAAACTCTCCGAAGACGGCTTCGCAAAAGCCGTCGGCAAAGTGATTCCGCTCGCCGGCGCCCCCATCTCGGCCGGCATCACCTACTTCACTTTCAAGCCCATGTGCCGCAAACTCAAGAAAGAGCTGGACTACCAATGGGAACTCGGCGGTACGGGTTCCGCCATCGTGTAATCACACAAGCATATTATTATCGCTATCGTGAGGTCCTGCATTGCGGACACCCCCCTTGCCAAGGGCGGTGTCTTCAGTTTGCCTTGTCAAAAATACAGCTGGAAGGCAGAGTAGTGAATACACTTTGACGAAAAGCCCAAAAAGAACAAGCAAGCAGACAATCTCCGAAAAAATGGCGTATCTTTGTTTGTAGCGACAACTCGTCGGGTCATCACGTCGGTGGCAAACGATTGAGGAGCGAGATTAGATATGATGACGAACAATCCCCCCTATCCGGATCAGCCCGGCTATTACCATCTCTGCTCGGACGGAGATCTCTCCCCACTTTTCATCGCTGATGATGACGACTATCGGGTCGCCTTCAATTTGGTCGGCGTTTGTGCCGCCAACTGCGATGTCGTCGTTCTGTCCTTCTCCATTGAAGACACCCACCCGCATTCGCTACTCTACGGGACGAAACCTGCGTGTACGGCTTTCAAACTGATGTATGAGGGCAGTTGGGCGCATCATGTCGGCCGGACACGGGGGACGCGGAAGGATGCCGAGCTCGATCTGGAAATCCTGCATGTCGACTCCGAAGAATACCTTCTTAGCGTCGGGACCTATTCGATCGTTCAACCGACAAAAGACGGCAAACAGGTAATGCCCTACGATTATCGCTGGGGAACGGGCTCGATGTATTTCCGCAGCAAAGGGCATCAGTCTATCTGGTGCAGAGCCGATTCCGGTGAAATACTGAAACCCACAAATGTCGGCGACCTGAGTGTCCACGAGCAGAGGATTATCCTCAACACCTATCGCAGAGTACCTGGTCACTGGAAGTTGTGTAACGGAATCCTTCTTCCGGAAAACTATGTTGATGTCGCTCATTTTGAACGGATTTACCGGACAGCCAACCGCTATCGCGTGTTTCTGGCCAGCAACCGGAACCGAGACCAGATCGTCAAAGAAAAACTGGCCATGGCGCGA
>JAEEGI010030390.1_pt1 | contig 10158 bp, 10 predicted proteins | sample 8958751 | NCBI WGS metagenome assembly JAEEGI01 (sample SAMN16246545, study PRJNA631951) | gut metagenome | biome: gut microbiome; feature: rumen; material: KS-attached | host: Bos | place: Iran: Karaj | collected 2018-10 | reverse complement strand
GTGGACATCGACACAGACGAATTTACGCGTGTTTTCCGGGTCGGTGATGACGTAGTTGATGGTGACTTCGGCTGCGGTTCCTGCCGTCGTAGGGACAGCCAGGATCGGCGTGCAAGGATTCTTAGTCGGAGCGACGCCTTCCAAAGAACGGACATCCGCAAATTCCGGGTTGGTGTTGATGATACCGATCGCTTTCGCGGTATCCATCGAAGAGCCTCCGCCGATCGCGACGATGCAGTCTGCACCTGCTTCCGCAAATGCCTTGACACCGGACTGGACATTCTCGATCGTCGGGTTCGGCTGGATGTTCGAATAGACGACATAGGCGATTCCTGCTTCATCCAAGAGATCGGTCACCTTGGCAGTCACGCCGAATTTGATCAGATCAGGATCGGAAGCAACGAACGCTTTCTGGAAACCGCGGGCTTTGATCTCGTTGGGGATCTCTTTGATCGCGCCTTTGCCGTGGTAAGAAGTTTCATTCAAAACAAAACGATTAGCCATGTATAGTTCTCCTCATTTCTGAATATAGTATAAAGCAATTGTTAGAAAATTCACAAGTTGTATGCATATTTTAATATGAAAAAATGATAGTATGGTTACAGTGAAGACCGACTAGAAGGAGAATGTGACATGGAAATGAATTACATACAGTTCGGCAAGGGCGACAAGACGATGGTCATCCTGCCGGGATTGAGCCTGAAACCGATCGCCGATTCGGCGAAAAGCGTGAAGACCGCCTACAAATGTTTCAACGACAATTATACCGTCTATCTGTTCGATCGCCGCAGCGACATCGGCGAGGAATACGGCATCGATCAGATGGCCGAAGATACGCTGACAAAGATCGACGAGATGGGATTGAAGGATATTTATCTCTTTGGCGTCTCGCAGGGAGGCATGATCGCCCAGACGATGGTTTTGAAGAAACCGGAACTATTCAAGAAAATGGTGCTTGCTTCGACCGCTTCCCGTTTCGATGACAGCAAGGCTTCCGAATGGATCGCTTTGGCGGAAGAAAAGGACGCCAAAAAACTGACGCAGGCTTTTTCCAAGCTGATCTATTCTCCGCAGACGTATCGTAAATTCAAACCGTTTCTGGCCTTCATGTACAAAGGCATGACGGAAGAGGATCTGCGAAAGTTTTCGGTCTATGCGAAAGGCTGTCTCGGTTTCAATGTGAGCGGACAGGTCAAAGAGATCGCGATCCCTACGCTGATCCTGGGTTCGATCAAAGACCAGGTCATCGCTCCCAAGGAGATGATCTTCCTGCATGAACAGCTGCCGGATAGCGAGATCTATCTCTATGAAGACTACAGTCATGCGGTCTACGACGAAGCGGAGGATTTCAAGGAAAGGATCATGAACTTTTTCCAGAAATAGCTGTAAGAAACAGCGGCAATAAAAAACGTCCCGATCGGGACGTTTTCGTTTGACAGAAATAAGGATCACCGATGCGAAGAGACCGCTTTATTTGCGACGCCGATCGCTTCGCACGGACAGACCAGCTTGCACAGATGACAGCCTACGCACCTGGAAGCGAGCAGCTTCGGCCGACGGGTCTCTTCATCGAATGCGATCGCCTGATGTCCTCCGTCCATGCAGGAGATGTAGCATCTTCCGCAGCCGTTGCAGCGTTTCAGATCGATGACAGGATACAGGATCGTATCCCGTTCGATGCTCTGAGGGTCGACCACGGAGAAACTCGCTGCGCCGACCAGCTGATCCAAACGGGCGATGCCTTTGCATTTCAGATATTCAGACAACCCTTCGACGAGATCGTCGATGATCCGGTAGCCATACTGCATGATGGAAGTGGTGATCTGTACGCTGCCGGCACCCAGGAGAATATACTCAAGGGCATCCCGCCAGGTTTCGATCCCGCCCATGGCGCTGAGATGCATGAAGGACAGATCCGGACAATGTGCCAGCTCGGAAATGAAACGCAAAGCGATGGGTTTGACTGCCGGACCGGAATAGCCGCCAATGATGGAGTGTCCACGGACTTCAGGTTCTGCGGACAAGGTATCGATGTTGACGCCGGTGATAGAGTTGACCGTATTGATCGCGGCGATGCCGTCCGCTCCGCCTCTTTTCGCGGCCAGAGCCATCGGAACCATGTCGGTGACATTCGGGGTAAGCTTGACCAGGATCGGAAGATCCGTGCCTTTTTTCGTCGCTCTGGTGAAGCGTTCGACCAGTTCTTCGGATTGGCCGATCGTGATACCAAGCGTGTTATCTTCCATGTTCGGACAAGAGAAGTTGCATTCGATGATGGAAGCGCCTGCTTCCGTACATTTCCTGGCCAGTTCGGTCCATTCCGCTTCGTTGCGGCCCATCATCGAGGCGATGAGCACTTTGGATGGAAACTCTTCTCTCAGCTGACGGAATATCTTCAGATTATCCTCAACGCTGTGATCGGACAGCTGTTCGATATTCTTGAACCCATAGAAGGAACGGGAATGGTTACGGATGGCTGAAAATCGCGGAGAGGTCTCGTGCTGAGGAAAACTGCATATCGTCTTGAAAGCCGCTCCCGCCCAGCCTGCTTCGAAAGCGCGCCTGCACATGTCATAGGTGCTGGCGACAACGGAAGAAGACAGAAGGAACGGATTCTCCAGCTTCACCCCGCAGATTTCCGCAGAGAGATCGACTTCTTCGATCTTGTGTTCAGGAAGGACCGATCTGTCGTCTCTTAAAGCAGATAATATCTCCTGTATCTGTATCGGAACTTTGGGATCCTGCAGGACGCAGGCTTTCTCGCAAGGCGCGGGACAGCCGCGGCAGTCTGTCGCATCCAGTTTTTTTAAAGCGCCAAGATAATTTTCAAAATACAGCGATCTCAGGATATCGCCGACCGGAGCGTGTTTCGGACACGCCTTCGTACAACCCGGGTCATGGCACAAAAGACACTTGCCGACTTCGGAACTGTCCAGCGACAGCGTATATGACATTTCTTTTTTCATTATCTTCATTGTATCTTTTTTTCGTACAGAATGAAAAGCAAACTCTCCGGATCCTGGGGATCATGGCAGTTGCATCTTCCGGGAGAAAGCGCTAGACTGTAATTGGTTAGTTATAGCTAACTATTGTAGTTATCTTTTTCTTTGTTTCGGCTTTACAGAATGCGGACATCGTTCCTCCTCTTTTCCCATTCCTGTTCTGTAAAGCTTTTTCTTATAGGTAGTGCTTTGGTAGTAAAGAAACCGTTTGATAAGGTAAAATAGAACTGTAAAGGGGTTTAGCTATGACAGAATTGGAATACCTCATTGATTGTCTGGAAGGTTCCTATCGTTTCTTTGCGTGCTATGGCGATCTTGTCGCCTATGAGATCACGACAGATATCGCAGGTCTGGAAAGCGTTTCCGGAGAACTGAATGAAAGCGACAGTAAGCTTTTTAAGGATGCAATCGCAGCAGCACAGATCGAACGATGGGAAGAAGAGTATCCTGCCGATGCTTCAAAGATCGAAGACGGGATCCGCTGGTCGCTCGTTCTGATGAAAGAAGGCAAAGAATACCGTTCCCATGGCGAAGAATCATTCGTGCCTTACGGTCACGAAGAACTGATCCGGGCCATCCGCTTATGCGATGTGAATAACGATTATCTTTTCTGAACATGAAACAGACGGACTACGCATTACTTAAAAAACAGGTCGAGGCAGCAGAAACGGAGTATCTGCTTTCTTTCCTGTGCAATGTCACGGCGCTGCTGAATGACAGCATGGATGATCTCAACTGGGTCGGATTCTATTTCGTAAAGAATGAAAAACTGATCCTGGGACCGTTTCAAGGAAAAGTGGCCTGTGTGGAGATCGGGAAAGGCAAAGGCGTCTGCGGAACCGCATGGGACAGGGACGAAACGATACTGGTGGAGGATGTCCACCGTTTTCCCGGACACATCGCCTGCGACAGCGCATCCAATTCAGAGATCGTCGTTCCGATCCATAAAGACAGGAACGTCGTTGCCGTCCTGGACATCGACAGTCCGCTTCTGAACCGTTTCAGCGAAGAAGACAAAGCGGGCTTGCAGGAGATCGCCGGCATCATCGAGGAAACGATAAAGGATACGCCGGTTTCCGGCCTCATCTGACGGATGCAGGAGATCCGTATCCGACCCAAAAAACGCACAAAAGCTTCGGAAGAATGATTCCGAAGCTTTTTATCATATATAATAAACTTATAAAAGATCCTTTTATCCTTTTCATGTGACTTATGACCAAGAAGCAGAACACAGATACGGAAATCAAAATCAAGAACGATGAAACGCTCGAGCAGAGACTGGATGTTTTGAAGATCTGTGCGAATTCGTTCATCGAGAACAAAGATTTTAAGCATGCCGAAGAGTATTACTTGGAGATGCTGGAACTGGATGAAGACTGTTTCGATGCATATCTGGGGCTTTTACTGGTGGATACGAAATCGGCAGACGTCAATGAACTGTTCGGCTATTATATGTCACAGGGCATGGATGCGGATTCCAAAGTCAGCACGGCGATCAAGGAACTGTATGACATTCGCATGAAGAGCCTGGATAAGAGCTCGCCTTCCTATCAGAAATTCATCTTCAACACCTACCGTACCATCAAGGGGATGTACGACGACTACATCTCCCGCAAGGACGAGACCTATGAAAGATGCATCGAGGAGTACGAGAACACCAGCGATGTCGCCATCCTGAAGAAGCTCATCGAGCAGTTCGAGGCCCTGAACAACTACAAGGAATCCGCGGTATACATCAGCCGCTGCCGGGACAAGATCAACAATCAGAACGAGCTCATGGAGGAGAACGCGAAGAACGAGAAGCTCAACAACCTCCTCACCTGCGCAAGGGACTTCCTCAAGAGCGGAGACTACAGGCTCGCGGAGGACTACTTCGAGGAAGCGCTCCAGCTCGACGCCGACAATTGCGAGGCCTATCTGGGACTTCTGATGGTCGACACCCAGACCGAGAACATCGACGATCTTTTCGAATACTACCGCAGCCTCTACGACCAGGACGAGACCGAGATCCTGGAAGCCTGCAAGAAGGACACCAAGCACATCAACGAGATGGTCTCCAAGTATTCCGTTCCTTCCTACCTGGATCCCGATACGATCAGGGGGTACTACGACTTCGACAACAGTTACATTTCCGTCCTGAATTCCCGTAAACGCAACAGCGAAGAGATCCTGGAAGAACTGACGATCAACCCTGCTTTCGTGAAGATCGCCCAGACGGATGATGCGCGTTACCAGGAAATCATGAAGGAGATCCTGGGAGCCTACCAGGAAAGAGTCAGGGAAGCGGAAGAGCTGGATGAAGAGAATGTGGAGATCATCAGCAAGCAGTATGAGCAGTTCCTCAGCGATACCGATCAGCTGATCGAAAAACTATATAAAGAGAGCAAAGAGAAATCCGATGCCCGCAAGAGAGAGGAACGCATCAAGCTGGAAGCCCGCAAGGAGCAGAGAAAGGCAGATGCGGCGATGCGGAGCGAGAGAGTCGCGGAAGCATATGCGCTGCTGGATGAACAGCGCTATGAAGAAGCGAAACAGCTTCTGGAAGAGCTGGTCAAAAACGATCCTGACGATTCCATGATCTATCTGGGCATGATCCTGGCAGATATCCACAAGACGGATATCGACGGTCTGGTCGATTATTATATCCATCTGTATGACGAAGAAAAGACCGAGATCCTGGAAGCCTGTCCGGAAGAAACGGAACACATCCGCGAGATGGTGGACAGATATGCGTCAGACGACAAGGAAAAGGCCGCCGAGCTCGAGAAAGCCTATGCTTTCGACCGTTCCTACCAGTCAATTCTGAACTCGCGTATCATGGCCAAACATGATCTGTATAACGATATCTATCAGAACAACTATTTCATCAACCTGGACCGTCTTGGCGATCCGGAAATCATCGGCCGGCTTGAGACGATCGTCGACGCCTATGATGCCAGAGTGGACGAGGCGCAGAAAGCCGATGACCGGAGGGTCGCTGAAATCACCAGAGACTATCGCGATCATATCAGCGCGGTAGATCAGCAGATCGTTTCCGGCAGCAAGGAACGCCAGGATGAGATCTCCCGTCAGAAAAAAGAACGCAGCAGAAGGATCACAAACAACATCCTGAAAGTTGCGGGAGCTCTGATCCTGATCGCCGTTCTTGCCTATGTCGGTTACCTGAGGATCCTCGTTCCAAGCAGCCGCTACAAGGAAGCAGTGGCTTTGATGGAAAGCGAAAACTATGAAGAAGCCATCGCGATTTTCAAGGAACTGAACGGATTCCGGGATTCGGAAACGAAGATCGATGATGCGTATTACGAGATCGCCATGAAGAAACTGGACGAAGGCGAAGTCGTGGAGGCTTTGAATATCCTCAACAGCCTCAATATCGTCGGCATCGAAGACACCGTCAAAGAGCTCCGTCAGCAGCTGATGGAGAACATGGAGGTCGGCAATACGGTCGTCTTTGGCGAATACGAACAGGACGGAGACAGCAGCAACGGCAGAGAGATGCTGGAATGGGTCGTGCTGGATGTCGAAGAAGACCGGGCACTTCTTATCAGCAAGTATGTCATCGATGCCTACAGATTCGACAGTTCCCTGGAAACGATCTACTGGGAGAATTCCGAGATCCGTTTCTGGCTCAACGAGATCTTCGTTGGCAACGCCTTCTATCAGGAATCGCCATCCGACATCCTGCCAGCAACGGTCATCAGCCATTATCTGGACGAAGATCCGGATGACGATATCGAAGCGGACGCCTATGAAACCACCGACCGGCTGTTCCTGCTGAGCATCGATGAAGTCGAACGCTATTATCCGACCGAACAGACGCGTACCGTTATGGCGACCCAAGCCGTGAGAAACGGCGAAGTGCTGCTGGAAGATGACGGACACAGCGGCTGGTGGCTGCGCGATGCCGGGGAAGACGGTACGACCTACTATATCTGGGGCTACGACGGATCGATCGTCACTTCCATGAACAGCATCATGCAGGGCATCCGTCCCGCCATGTGGATCAGACGGCCATAAACAAAGAAACTTGTTTCACGAAAGGATACATCGAAAGGAAGGTAACACTATGAAATATCTGATTATCGTATTACTGCTGGCATTTCTGATTTATGCTTTGTATTACTTCATTTTCAGAAAGAAAACGGATGCGACCCGCAAGGAATCGGGCTTGTCCCAGAAAGCGGAAGAAGTCAAGACGCAGAGCCAGCTGCTGAAGAAACAGTTGAAGGAAGAAACCTCCGATCTGAAAGATACGGTGGAAGCCGTGCGTGAGAATGCGTTAAGAAAAGAAGAGAAGAGCGATGACAAGCCGGAACAGAGCAGTCTCTTAAGAGAAGACCTGGCGGAAAAGGTCGCCGAGACCAGGGAGAAATCGCCGTTCGTTTTCGATGAAGTAAAGCACTCTCTGCAGGACAGCGCGGAAGATATGCTGATCAAGCCGGAACTCTTCGATGAGGGTCTGGCTCAGAAAGCCGAAGCGGTCAAGGAAGAATCCGGAACGCTGCCGGAGAAGGATGAGAAGATCACTCTGCAATTCGGCAATACGCTCATGGAAAGCAAGCTGACGAAAGAAGAAGCGGAAAAAAGCGAAGCACAGAGCAGCGTCCTGCGGGAAGATCTGGCCGAGAAGATCCTGGAAGAAAGAAAGGATACGCTTCTGGATCTGAACAACGCAACGGAAGCCGAACTGGACAACAAGACCATCGATGTCCATCAGCATTTCGAGGATGCCCAGGCACAGGAGGATCTCATGAAAGACGACATCGGCGAGATCGAGAAAGAAACGGTCGTCGTCAAGAAATTCGTCCGCAAGGACCGTGAATGATTATCGATATTTTTGCGGATAGAATATTTATATTTTACAAATTTGTAAGTTATAATATTGGTAAGTAAGATAATTTATTTATCGGCTTAAGGAGGTAAAATAATGGGTTTACTTGATGTATTCAAAAAGAAAGAATTGAAAGATGTTGAAACAGTCGCTAAAGAAATCATGAATGGCGCCTGGGGCAAGACAGCTGACGAAATCAAGAAGAAACTGGAAGAAGCAGGCTACAAGAACTACCAGGAAATCAAAGCCAAGGTAGACGCATTGGAAAAAGCTGCTGCTGATGCAAGAGCGCAGGCTGCCAAAGCTGCCGCTGCAAAAGCCGCTGCTGCCAAGGCTGCTGCCGCAAAGGCTTCTGTTGACAAGGTTGAAGCTTTAGCGAAAGAAGTCATCGAAGGCAAATGGGGCAACGGTCAGGAAAGATATGACAAACTGACGGCTGCCGGCTACAACTATGACGAAGTCCAGGGCTTAGTCAACCAGATGCTGAAGAAATAAGCTTCGTACGACAACATCACAAAGAATGGGACGATGTCCCATTTTTTTATTGTGCGGTCACTATCCGATAACGAACGATTGGTATTAAAATAGAATCAGTAAAGATGTCCGAGAAAAAGAAGAAACGCAGGAAGAAGATCAAGGCCTTGCATGTGTTCGCTTATCTGGTCATGGAGCTGCAGATCGTCTTTTTCCTTGCGCTGACCGTTCCGAATCTGTTCGGATACCGTTCCTATGCGGTAACCTCCGACATGATGAATCCTGTCATTCATAGGGGCGATGTCATCTATGTGCGCAACAGCGATCCGAGCCTGCTGGAAGAAAACGAGATCATCTGCTTCTATCCGGACGATTCTCTTCTGCCGATGATGTGTCGCGTCACGAAGAACGATCGGATGAACCGTTCGCTGGAAATCAAGGGCGACAACGAAGAAACGCCTGTCCGGGTCTCTTATTCCTGTTACAGCGGCAAAGTGTATTGCCATCTTCCTTTGCTGGGATACCTGGGAAGGTTCTTAAGTACGGCCGTAGGCAAGGTCATCTATATCCTGCTGGCGGATGCCATGATCCTGCTGATCTGGCTGTTCTGATCGAAGCGGTCCGATCCGGCGGTGATGCGGATCTGTTATAATTCGAGATAGCAAAATCGCAATTGTTATATAATATTTACAGATAATAATGGAGACAGATTTATGGACGATCTATTGAAAAACAATGAGGAATATCTGGAAGAAACATGCTCCGTATGCGGAAGACGTCTGACGAAGTTTGGCAACAAGCAGCTGAAGGATGGCATCCTGTGCCGGACCTGCGCCATTTTCTCTTCGCCGTTCCTTCGCGATGAAGACTTTGCGGAACGAACGGTAGATGATATGAAGAAACATCTGGATTACCGCCGCGAGAACGCGCATAAACTGGAGAACTTCAAAAAGGACGTCACGGTCGAAGGAAGATATACCCTTTGCATCGATGAAGAGAACAGGAACATGATCTTCTCGAAGAAGCAGGATCTTCTGAAAGAGAATCCGGATATCATCTCTCTGGACAGCATCAGGGAGATGAGCGTCGTCGAGGAACAGTATCTGAAGGAAGACGGCGTGGATGTGCTGATGGAGCTGGAACTGGATAACGACGAAGTGAAACACGTCGGGTTCCGGATCAATGAATTCCCCGGAATCAACAGCAAGACCGAGGAATATCGAAAGACTTGCGAAACAGCGGATGAATATCTGAAAGCGATCATCGCTGTTACGGATATGGAAGAAGTATTATAGGAGGTATATCATGAGCGAAAAACCTAGAAGCAGAAAAAGGAATATCGTGAGCGGCAATGTCGCCCGGATCGAGAAAAAAGGCAACGGACTGGGGCTGGAGAGCGTTGGACATGCGGTCAACGTGATCACCGGTATCATCAGAAGAAGGAAAGATAACAGAAATGGCTAGGAACAAGAGAAAAGGGTTCAGTATCTTTAAACTGCTGTTTTTCGTGCTGATCATCGCTTGCGTCGTTTTCCTGGTATCTGCCTTGTTCGGCAAGGATACAGGCGGAAACGATACAGTCAGCAATGATACCGAAGACAAGGATTTCTTTACCGATTACTTTAGCGGTTCCGGTTCGACGTATTCATCGAACTGGAAGCTTAGCAGCAATGTGGGCAAGCTTGATACCAGCGTAGCCAGCGGGGTAAGACCGAAGCGTACGACGATCTACGGCAATGGCGCCGATGATGTGACCATCATGCTGTTCATGTGCGGTTCGGATCTGGAAGCGCAGGCTTCCATGGGCCTTTATGATCTGCAGGAAATGGCCAGGGCGGACGTGAGCGACAA
>JAEEGI010030388.1_pt1 | contig 10158 bp, 6 predicted proteins | sample 8958751 | NCBI WGS metagenome assembly JAEEGI01 (sample SAMN16246545, study PRJNA631951) | gut metagenome | biome: gut microbiome; feature: rumen; material: KS-attached | host: Bos | place: Iran: Karaj | collected 2018-10 | reverse complement strand
ATTGATTGACAAGTTCTCGAGCATCATCGATAGTAATATCTCCTTCTATGTGCCGACGTGCCGTATCTTGCAGATAGTCCGAAACCGTCAGGCCATCCACAGCCTGAAGCCCGATAGCCGTCTGCCAATAGCCCGCTTTTTCCTTCTGGCTGGGCTCCCCTTGGCGTATATACTCGTCAAAGTTTAAATATCCATCCTTATCGTTGCTCATATTCAAATATTATCTTTCCAATTTTCACTTACATATTTACACATTCACACATTTATATTGCATTTACGCATTTACACATTAACGCATTCTATTTGACCCCTTAACACTTAACCATAAACCCTTAACCATACCGCCGACCTCAGTTCAAGCAATCAATTGTTCAAGATTTACACATAAAGGCACTCAATTCGTATCTTCCTTTATCACTAATGTCTATTCCTCGCTTTCATCATATTCCACATCAGGTCTGAACTCAAAGGCCAACTCCGAAAAAGGAATGTCGCATTCATTGAATAACCCATGCAGTATGCTCAGCTTTGTATTGGTGCTATTGTCACTCCAGACATACATATCCTGTCCTAATTCTCGTCGCCAGGTCTCGGATTTAAACGAAAAACCATGTTTCTCATTAGCACAGAGCCATTCGATTGTTGGACGATACTCTAATAGTACATGACCACAAACCTGAATCAGCATCTCTTTCCAAGTATTCACGGTATAACGAACACCTTTATAGATGTACGCCTGAAGCTTTTTGCCTGTGAATTCGAAATCCTCTTCGTCCATCGATACGCTTTCGACATCGCGTTTAACCGGCTCAAACGCCGTCGACGGCATGGGCCACAACTTCAAGAATACCTTTAAGAGCTGTTGCTGACGCTCCAACAACTCTGTTTCGGTCCATTTATCACAATTCTTCACATAATTATTGAGACGGAAAGCGCTTTCCTTAAACCCCTTCTCCATATCGCGTTTCTCAACGAAGGTCAGGTTGCTGTATTGTGAGTTGTATCCTGTAAGCGTCAAATTCGCCATCGTATGGAGATATTGCTGGTGTACCGTCTCCCAATTCTCGCCCAAACTCGCCTTCCACTTCTCAGATAGTGTTTGAGGCATGATGTGTTCGATTGTGATCTCTTTATTTGACAGCAGCTTGACAACATCATGCCTTTCGTTATTATCTTGGTTCTCCAGCCGCTCCAAGATAAACAGACGATACGGCGTGGGAATCTTGTACACCTGACGCACAGCGAAATCGGTCTTCACTTCCTCGTCGCGAGGGAACACCGAAGATCGCGCCTTATTGAGCAGCAAATATGTAAGCACATCAATATAATACGGTTCTTCAGCTTGTGAGGTGGTGTTTCTTTCTATCTGGTTCATCACGTCCTTGTGCAAAGTGGCAAACACCTTATTCAATGCATTAGAAGGAAGATTACAGATAATTCTGCGCGCATAATATGCTTCCACAATGTCCAGCACCCGATATCGTTCATCATCAGACAACCCATACTTCTCCGCATAGTCAAAGAACGCCATGAAGAACGGATACGCAATCGTTGACTCTAATGTTCTGAGCTGTTTCAGTTTCCTGTCAATTTTGTCAATGCCCGTTTCAGCATGGTTTATCTGATGGTAGATCTGTGCATAATGATACATGTCTTCCATCAATACAGCCTTATCCATAGGGCTGTTTTCCGCATAATCTTTAAAGATGAAATATATTTTGTCGATGCGTCCTATTTTACCTTGCTTCATGGTCAGGTAGTCACGAACGAACGATGTGGGCTCATAGTCGGTTTTTTCTTCTATAGGATTCCAATAACGGGTATATAAGTCATCCTGCTGGGCAGGTGTCAGCGACATGAGCAGATAGTTGCGTATTTTATCTGCCTCGCTCAGGTCAAGGCCAGTGGAGTTCAGACTTTCAAATATCAACTGTGCATCGTCGTCCTCCTCCAACTTGATGTTGATCACTTCAAGTTTCTTTATTGTTTCGAAAACCTCGTCGACAGAAAGTTTGCTTTTCAGTATTTCTTCATAGAAGAAGTCGTAGTTGCGCGTCACATTCGACTCCTTCACATAATTGTCCCTCGTTTTATAAAGCAACGCATCAAAAGCCTGCATATCTTTCTTTATGGGCTTCAGCTTCACCTTGCGCTCGTCTTCCTGATATTCGTCAACAAGATATCGTTTGAATATTTTCTCCGTTATCTTCTTGTCCGTGGCCTCTATGGCGTTTTCCTTATATGCATTCACCAGGGCAATCAAGATAAGCGACACCGTTGTTATTCGCTGCTGACCGTCGATAATGAATCTGTCTTCCGAGCCATTCTCAATACTCGACACAATGCTGCCAAAGAAGTGGCTTTTTCTCTTCGTCTTGTGCAGTTTCAACAGGTCATTGAACAACTGCTGGCAGTTTTCGATTTTCCAGTCATAGTTGCGCTGATAAAGAGGGATGATAAACCTCTTGTCAGAGCCGTCAAAGAATTTTATTAATGGCTGAGCCTCTCCTTTCATATCTATGCAGTTTTTGTTATTGAATCACACATTTCTTACAATATCCAAAACAGGTGGTGTTTTCTGGTGCAAATAAACTGGGTTTATTATAGTTACACATTAAAGCATTTAATCATTCAAGATTGATATCTTTTACAGCTCTAAAAACACAGGCGTTCCTTTTACATGTTCCGGATGCTCTTCGGATATTTGTTCTATTAAGCTTGGTCCATATAAGGCATGCGCATTCGAAGATGTTTCGACAAGCTTAAATGTCATGTATATCTTTCCTGGCTTTTCTTTTGGATAGCCAACTTCTTTTAGTTGTTCACCCGACATCTCTGCACACGACTCTATATTAAAAAACAGCTGTTTGTACGGGTGGTCAACATCATAAAGTACGAGATGCGATGTTCTTTCAAACAATTCCGATTCGCCCGCCTTCGACCCCTTTCTTGTGCCCAAGCGGATGTTATATATTTTCTGCTCCTGAATCCAGCTTAGATGCTTCTTATTCTTGTAGCAACCCAACAGGACGGTCTTGTTGTCACCAAATACGCTCGACATTTCATCGTTTGTTTCTTTCCATTGGTAGAATTCGTAGTCTTCTGCTACCATAATCCTCTCATATTCCTCATCAACTTGATAAGGCCGAATCACTTCGTGTGTTGAATCATTTCTGTTCTTCTTGAAGTTCTCTGCCTGTTCGAAGATGGCCTTGAAGACTTCGTCGCGTGTGGCCGGTGGATACTTGTGCTTGGCGAGGGTAAGGATAATTTGGACCTTCAGCTGCGCCTTGATGTCAGCCTTCTTGTCCCAGTCGATATACTGTGTCTTATCATCCACCACCTCCTTCACATCCTTGGCAAGGGCAATATATTGTTCTTCTGTATATTCGTCAAGAAAGCCGTATTGTTCTGCCACCGACTTCAGTATGTCATAGAAGGCCTTTACCTCGATATTGGGGATACCGTCTGGCAATACGCTGTCTTTTTTGATTTCCTCAAAGAGGTCGGCCAGTTGTTTGGCGACTTCCGTCACAATCTCGTCTGCCAACACGATGTCATCCGAGCGGTCGTTGTATTTGTCTATGATACCATTCAGCCGTTCTGTGAAGCTCACCGCTTTCACCTTGTTGACCTTCTTCACGCTGTCGATGACCCTTTTCAGCAGCTGCTCCATCAGCTTCACCTTCGTGTTCTTGTAGGGCAGTTTCTTCAGCTTCTCCATATACTGTGTGGCTAGCAGGTCAATCTGTTCGCTGTTGTCAAGCCGCATGGTGTTGATGGCAACCACCTCTTCAGAAATAAGCGCTTCGTTGACAAGCTTCAGCACATGACGGTTCATCTGCGAGGCGTCGGGTGAATCGCCGGTAGTGGTCTTATAGATGACCGAACGCACTCCTGTGAAGAAATGAACGTCATCCACCTCAGACTTCTCTATACGCTCGTCGTTGTTGCACATATTGTAGGCCGACTTCATGATGGTGGTGTGCTTCATGAAGCGTTTCTCCAGCTCGTCGGTCTGCTGTATGCGCTCGGCGGCCAGTTGCAAGGTATCCAGCTGCTCCAGCGGGGTGCCTGTGAAGAACTTGGTGTAGTCGATATTGTGGAACATCCTCCGCAGCACATCCAGCTCGTCCTTGAACAGCTTGACGGCACTGTCGATGGTCTCCACCGGCGTCTCGTTCTGTCCGCCATTGGCATATCTCTTCATCGCCTGGTTGAACTTCTTCTTGATGCCGAGGTAATCGACAATCAAGCCTTTGTCCTTGCCGGGATAGTTGCGGTTCACACGGCTGATGGTCTGGATGAGGGTGTGCATCTGCAACGGCTTGTAACAGTACATAGTGTCGAGACATGGCACGTCGAAACCCGTTATCCACATATCCACTACGATGGCAATCTTGAAGTTCGACTTCTCTTCCTTGAACTGCAGGTCCAGTTTCTTGCGGTCTTCATCGGTGCCGAGCAGGTTGTACAGCTCTTCGGGGTCGTCTTTCTGACGGATGAAGACCATTTTGACCTTCTCCATCGGCTTTATCTTCTCGGCCTCCTCTTTGCTGAGTTCTTCCCCGTCGCCGCATACTTTCACCTCTGCCCATTCGGGACGCAGGGCGACAATCTCCTTGTAGATGGCATAGCCTATCTCGCGGGTGGCGCAGACAATCATCGCCTTGCCTTTCACGGTGCTGCCCTCTTCCACACGACGCTCGTAGTGCTGTATGAAATCGACAGCCAGCCGATGGATAAGGTCGGGACTGTTGAGCAGCACGCTCATCTGTGTCATCGCCCGCTTGCTTTCCTCAATCTGGTAGTCGGTCGAGCCTTCTTCGGCACATTTGTCGTAGTAGGCTTCTATCTGCTTGATGAGTTCGCTGTCGGCGAAGACGTGCGAGGCGCGTCCCTCGTACATGATGGTCTTGGTGATGCCGTCGTTCACGGCCTCTATCATCGAGTATTCATCCACGATGGGGCCGAAGACCTCGAGCGTCGGGTCGATGGGGGTGCCGGTGAAGCCCACGTAGGTAGCGTTGGGCAGCGAGTCGCGCAGGTATTTGGCGAAGCCATACGAGCGGCGCACACCCTTGTCGGTTATCTCCACTTTCTCCTCCAAGCCCGTCTGAGAACGGTGTGCCTCGTCGCTGATGCAGATGATGTTGGCGCGGTTGGATAGCAGGTTGATGTCTTTGGAGAACTTCTGTATGGTGGTGAGAAACACGCCGCCGCTGGTGCGTCCCTGCAGCTTGGCTTTCAGGTCCTCGCGGCTCTCCACCTGCTCTATCACGCTGTCGCCGACAAACTGCTTGGCGTTGAGCAGCAGGCGCGACAGCTGGTCGTCCAAGTCGGTGCGGTCGGTGATGAGGATGATGGTGGGGCTGCACAGGGCTTTGCTTTTCATCAGCAATCGCGACAGGAAGAGCATCGTCAGCGACTTGCCGCAGCCGGTGGCACCGAAGTAGGTGCCGCCCTTGCCGTCGCCGCCAGGGTTGAGCTTGCTGTGGTTGAGGATGTTCTGGTACAATGCTCGGGCGGCGAAGTACTGCGGATAGCGGCAGATGAACTTGCGCTCGTCCTTCGATGTGTCGGGGAAGTAGATGAAGTTGTGGACGACATCGATAAGGCGGTCCTTACGGAACAATCCTGCCACCATTGTCTTCAGCGAGGGGATGCCGCTGTCGGCCTTGTCCTTGGCGTTGACTTTGCGCCAGGCGTAGAAGAATTCGTAGGGGGTATAGAGTGTGCCGAATTTGTTGTTCACTCCGTCGGAGATGACGATGAAGGCGGTGTATTTGAACAGCGCCGGAATGTCACGGCGGTAGCGGATGGTCAGCTGCTTGTAGGCATCCTCAATGGTGGTGTTCTGCTTGATGGCGCTCTTGAACTCAAACACCACTACAGGCAGGCCGTTCAGGAAGATGATGGCATCCGGTATGCGATGCTGGTTTCCTACGATGTCGTATTGATTGACAATCTTGAGGATATTGTGTTTCAGCTGACTCTCTTCGAAAGCGATGGGTTGGATATAAAGGTTCTGCCGAGTCGCGTCCTCACGTTTCAACGAGAAGCCGTCCATCAGCAGATTCATCGTGTGTCGGTTCTCTTCATACAGCGAGCCGCCCGTCCGCTGGGTGATAACGCGGATGGCCGCCTCCACCTCCTGCTCCGTGATGCCGTCGTTCTTGTAGCGGCTGCGGAGATATTGCGCAAGGTCGTCGCGCAGCACCACCTCGTCGAGATTGCGCACGATATCCTCGCCTTTGACGTAGTCATACCCCTGCTCCTGCAGCAGGGTGACAATCGACATCTCTAATTGGCTTTCGTTGAAGTATGGCATGATGCTATTTTTCTTTGTGTTGCAAATAGTATATATTCTTTTGTGCCTCTATCTCTGCACGCAGTTCCTCATCGGTTGGCATATGTTTTTTCCACTCACCGCGTAGAAATTGTTTCTGTTAGAGCTTTCATAGATTTTCCAGTCAGTGATTGGAAAATGTTTGGATAGTTCAGATAAAATGTGACAAACAAATACAGATTGCTCTTATTAAACCCTCTACCATATTTCTGTGTCAGCTGTTTTGCCAGCTCTATTAACACCTGCTCACCATATTCAGCACGTTTTTCTTTAAGTACCTCTTTATGGATGCGCATTCCAAGCAGCCAGTTCCTCATAATAAGCGTGACATTCACTGTATGATAGACTGCCTGCTGCGCCTGTTCAATAATGTCGCTGGTGTCGTTTAGTAATGAGCTTTTCTCTATAGGAACAATATCTTTCATTTTGTCTTTGTTATCTGATTATTATTCATATTATCATTATCTTGCAGCAGGGTGACAATCGACATCTCTAACTGGCTTTCGTTGAAGTATGGCATAATGCTATTCTCCTTTCGTTAAATTGGCCGACCCATTTTACTCTCAATCGGGTCAACAGCTTCGATTCTGGTATATGACGTATATTCGTTCAAACGTGACTTTTTGGCATCGCGTTCGTTTAGCAGTTCTATAACTTCATCGATGGTAATTTCTCCCTCGATATTCCTTCGGGCAAGTTCAAGGAGATAGTTCGACACCTGTAGCCCGTCCACCGCCTGCAAGCCGATAGCAACGCTCCATGCCTCCGCTCTTTCACGTTGTGCCGGATCCCCTTGGCGTATATACTCGTCAAAATTTATATATCCATCCTTCATTGTCTTATCTTTAAATTATCACATTTTTCTACCAAAATAATATCAAAAAATCACATTTTTCACAATTCGATTTATTCGTTACTCCTTCTATGTCCCTTCTATGATCCTTCTATGTCCCTTCTACGATCCTTCGATGATCCTTCGACGATTCTTTATCACTTGTCCTGTACTTGTCCCGAACTTGTCTTGCACCCAAACTATGATTCCGACACCTGCAGCCCGTCCACCGCCTGCAAGCCGATGGCGACCTTCCAGGCCTCTGCTCGTTCCCGCTTATGCGGTTCGCTCGCAACAATATACTCGTCAAAGTCCAAATATTCGTCCTTCATATTTGTCTTGTTTTACCATTCTTAATGGAGAGACTCTTTAAATTGACCATACGCGGTTTTACATAAAATATTTAGATCTGGATAAATATTATTCTTTGATAATCCCTGTAAATACTTTTTCTTAATATAACACGCTAATGATTTATGAATATTAATACATTTTAATTTAGATAGGTATCTGTTTATCCCACCAAAATATTGCTCTAAAGGTTCATTGTCTTTTGTGTAAAAGACAAAACAACCTTTTTGTGCAATAAGATTTATATTTGACCAGTATAAAATCTCATTTGTTTCAAACATCGAAATTGTAAATGAATTGAGTGGATTGTCGAGAAAGCCACAATCCATTTTGCACAGACCATCATTTGATCCATCTTGTTTTATCCATTTTGTGTATTTATCCACATCGCTCAATAAAGAATAATCTAGATGTATGTTTGGATTTTGGGCAACGAAATCTTCAAGCATCCCTGTCCCTGACACAAGGCCATGATCCAATAATGATATAATATCTACAAATTCATTACCATATTCTTCTTTGTTAATAATGTAAATTGAAAAGAAGTTATCAATGTCTATGTTACTTGCGGTAGGCTGCACTTTTTCTAATGCAAAGTATAAAGCGGTATTCAAGTCATAGGTGAAATCAAGTAGCGGTGTTGGCGCACCATAATGCTGTAATAAACTAATATACAGCATATCATTTTCATTAATGTTTAATGATTTATAATAGTTTGATAGAATGCTATTCTTTCGAATATTATTTATTATTGATTGTATGAAATGAATAAAATCAGTACCTTGTTTTGAATATTCATTTGTTATCCATTCTCTTTGAGCTGAAGTGTATATTTTGTATTTTGCTTCATGAATTCCTCTATATAATAAATCTTTCCCAGATAATATCTCATAGGTTTCATCAAATTCTTTACTTGTTGTAACGGTGGTGGTTCTAAAAAACGGTTCCTTCTCCGTCAAACTATTATATTCTTCTAATTTCATAATTGTTTGTTTTTTTTGCCCCATCTTTGCCAAAAGCAAAGACTGTATTTCTATTATATTTTACGCCTGTTCAATTATTTGTTGCCGCTTTAGCATTTGTCGATACTGTGCTTTCAGACATTTTATCAAATCTCTTGTGGTGCGAGTAAGGCTATCTGTATAGATAATCCCATAATATGTTCCCCCTTCAAACGTTGCGCTCTCCGCTTTCGCTTTTGCTTCTCGGAATTTTTTCCACTCATCTATATAATCGAATGAGTTTGATTCGAATTCGGCATGTGGCAATGTCAGAAGAGTTTGTATCAAAGCATTCAATTCAGCTTCAGCCTCATTAAGATCCTTTTGGACATATTGTAACATGTCATAAGTGGTTATCGGTGGATTGGGATATTTGATGTCCATGACAACTATATTTGTCAGTTCCACAAACGCACTTGCAGAATCAATCCATTTCTCAATAATCTTTTTATTAATGTTGTGGCAACGAGGCACCTCGTGACATACAATATGCCGACTAGAAAAGATTTCATGGATATCGTTCAACATATCGTCGCAATCATCAACTTGATTATGCAACAATTTTGAAAAATTGACTTCCGCTAAGGTTGAAATAGTTTTGTTGATATCCTCAAACTTGCTGCAGGGGATAAGATATGAAATATATTCTCCTAAAGTAATGTCCTCGTCTTGAAATGCTGATAATATTTCTGCATCATAAGCGATATCCTTGAAAAATTCTAACTTGGCAATATTCTTTCTGTATTTTGGATCATCAATAAAATCTTTGTAAACATTCCTAAAGAACTCCTGAAGACACGCTACAATCTTTACTGGGACATACTCAAACAATACTTCTTGGTTGACATTGGCATAATATAGCCACAAATCACGGATAGTATCTTGGACATCATATAAATCCTTCCTACGATACAGTGACTCCTTTATTTGAGACAGTCTTAATTGGTGTTTCATGGCTACATGTCATTTATTGTCCCATCTTTGACAAAAGCAAAGACTGTAATTCAGTTAGTTTCTTGTTTTCTTGTTGCTTCAAATTGATTGCACGGAATATGGGTGCTACCTGCTCATGAAATAGTATCATTGTGTCGGTGGGAGGTAATGCTATTGTGTAGTTTCTAAACGTCTGAGCTGATATTTCGTCAAATGTCGATCCCGCACCCTCTCCTGCGATTATATCCTTTTCGTTTTGCAAGGTCATGTATATATATTCACGCATAAAATCCTCTTTCAAGTCGATGGATTTGAAACCTTGATTAGTGCAGACCTCATTCTCTGCAATCGCCATAAGTCCAATAGGCGCACGAGAAGAAAACAATATGCTCCCTGCTGGCAACATCTTTGTGCTGCATGATTTAAACCCTGCGTTTGTTATACTTTTGTTTCCGCGAGCAATATACAGCGTTCCTTGTTTTGACAAATCAGCTGGCGAAATCCAAGCGATTCCATCGTTGTTGTTTTCGCTCCAATAATCAGGTATCTCTGTTTTCGGTGTTGCGCCACTGACAATTTCTCCAACCTCTCCAAGGGGTGCGAGGTGCCAGCCTTGGGGGAGGTTTTGTTTGTCGATGTTGTCGACGAAGGTGTGGCGGTAGAGGGCTTGGGCGGTGGCTTCGAGTGTTTCA
>JAEEGI010030387.1_pt1 | contig 10158 bp, 8 predicted proteins | sample 8958751 | NCBI WGS metagenome assembly JAEEGI01 (sample SAMN16246545, study PRJNA631951) | gut metagenome | biome: gut microbiome; feature: rumen; material: KS-attached | host: Bos | place: Iran: Karaj | collected 2018-10 | reverse complement strand
TAGTAGTTATGGCTCAGAGTACTGCGGTTGGTAACCGTAATGGCAGCACTTCCAGAGTGACCTTCGATGATGACGCCTATAGCGAGACAGTTCATAACAAGGCCATCGTTGTAGCACACGACGCCACCACTGGGTGCTGAAGTTCTTAGGGTGGAACTACTGGTGCAGCCATTGACAGTGCCGTTCTTGTTATAGCCAGCTATGCCGCCGCTACAATGTGGGTCGGCACCTGTGTCGCCGATGAGAACGTTGGCGGTGACATGGCAGTTTTCAATGGTACCATCATTCAACCCCGCTATGCCGCCTACATTTTCTTGGCCCGTGATATGTGCGTCATCGAGGATGACGTTCCGGACTGTGCCACAGTTATTGCCGAATAGACCCTGACAAAAATTGGCCGTACAGATTCGGATGCCACGGATAGTGTGCCCTTGGCCATCGAAAATGCCACGGAAAGGTCTAGGACCCGTTCCGATGGCGGTAAAGATGTTTTCTTCGCTAGTGGCATTGTTCCAATCGGTGGTGTGGGTATAGGTAATGTCATCGCCCAGCACGAAGTATTCGTCTTCGTAGCTCGTGCCGCTGTTCACGTCGGCAGCCAGTTTGTCAAGGTCGTCGGTGGTCTTGATCTTGTAGGGCTTGGCCTCCGTACCTTCATCGCCCGTATAGATGGGGAACTGCACTGTCAGGTCAGCCCACGCCGTCTGGGCGGCCATCGTGAGCAGGACGGTAAACGTAAGGAACCAGCGCCCGCTACAACCGCCAGAAGGGGTAATTCGTGAAATGACTTTCGTTAGTTTCATATGATCGAGGTTTATTGTCGCTTCATTATCGGGTGCAAAATTACGAAGAAATCCTCTAAATCGCGTCGTTCACTCATTAAATAGTGTTAAAGGGCACACCCGCGCGCGAAACCCGGAAATAAAAAGATAATTCAACTTTCGCAAGCTTTGCTTGCTATTTGTAGACAGAAGGAGATAAAAGGAGATAAAAGGATAACATGCGAAAGTTGAATAATTTGTCTAATACGCTGCCAGTTCTGCGTAGAAACGGCTGATTTCCTGCTGTATGCGCTCTAACGGGGCTTCGTAGCGCCCGGCCAGCAGGTGGCCTATGTTCTCCATCACCCGTTCATAGGGCTTCGCTGGTTCAAATATTGTTTTCAATACTGCAAAAGAGCAAATCGGTTAACGCCTAAAGATCAATCACCTGTCCCATTTTGGGGTTTTACACTTACATGCCGCAAAGATAGGGATTATTTCTGAAACTTCCAAATAATTTGCACAAAAAAACGACAAGAAACAACCGATGTCTTGTCTTCTTGTCTCCATAATCACTATTGTTTGTTAATAATTCTGATGTACTGGTCGAGACCGAAGATCGACCCGGCGAGCAGGAACGACTGCGCCACATAGTAGAGCAGTCCAGCCGCCACGTCGTCGATCTCGATCACCTGATACGCCACGAGCGCGATACTGCTCACGATGAGCAGCACCGCACAGGCGTACTGAGAGATTTTGAAACCTCTGTTGTCTTTCATGGTACTTTTTTACATTTTTAAATTCCTACATGATGGTCGCCTCGCCTGCTGCGCCGAGAAGGGCAGCGATGAAGTAACTGAGAAACTGAAGGAACATTCTGACTTTCTTGTTCATAACTTTTGTTGTTTTAAATGGTGAATAATTAGGGTTACTTTTGTGGCCGAAACCACATCTCTATTTGCCTACAAAGTTACAAAAAATTCCCGAAATATGCAAATTTTAACCCAACAAAATATAGTTAAAAATCGAAATTATTTGGCACTTACAAAATTAGTTTGTATCTTTGCAACCAAAATAATCACATAAACCAATCTATGTATGGAGGAAACTAAACAGAAATATGAGAAACCTACGATGAAGGTTTACATGTTGAAGCAACGCCCGCAGTTGCTGGTAGAGAGTCTTGGAAACAAACGGCAGGATTATATTTTGATCAATTTGGACGAAGAAGACTGAACTTGACGACCTAAAATGAAGACATTCATAACAACGAAAATCTGGCAGAAGACGGTACATCTGGTCATGACGCTACTGTTCCTGCTGTTCACCTCGTTCACAGCCTCGGCCACGGATTTCATCACCGACGTGATGCTGATAGGCCATAATGGAGAAAACGACATCAATGCACTAAAGGAAACTTACCGAGCACAGGGCTGGACGGTGTATCCAGTTGACTTAAACGCGAATGCCGGAGGCGACTGGATCTACCTGCTCTACAAGACGAAGAGTAGTCCAAACAATTTCAACGACGGGACCTTCATCACCGACTTCTACATCAAGAGCGGGGCGAATAACGTGACCAGCGAACTACCGTTCAACGGCCTTACCTATCACCTGGTGCCCTACGACGGCTACCAGCATTTTAAGGATCAGCAGGGTGACCTGAACAGCGGGACGGGAGAGAATAGCGCCTCCATCCATCTTTATTATACCAAGGAGTTCTTCTCCGACTTTCACGCCATTACTGGATTCAGCTTCGACAGCGAAAAGAGCGGAGCCTTGGGAGCAAACGGCAATAATACCAATGGCTATGATCTCAATGATGGCTGCAAAAGTTCAGCACATAAGATTTACATGCACATCACCACTGCTACCGCCCCACCCTTCTCCGGAGCGGGCACTGCAAATGACCCTTACCACATCGGCACTACCGCCGATTGGGACAGGTTAGCCGGTTTTGTGAGCAAAGGACAATTTGCCGACAAATGCTATCAACTGACCGAGAATATCACCGCTTCATCCATGGTGGGCACGGCCGAACACCCCTTCTGTGGCACCTTCAACGGCCAGGATAAGACCCTGACTCTCAACATCAGCAGTTCAGAAGCGTATGTAGCGCCCTTCCGATACGTCAATGGGGCCACCATCAAGAATCTCACCGTCAATGGCTCGTGTACGGGTGGCATCCATACCTCCGGCCTGGTGGGCAATTGTGCAGGAACGGTTTCCATCAATCATTGCACGGTCGCAGCTAATGTCACTACCAGTGCCAGTCACGTCGGCGGCTTCGTGGGCCACGGCGGCACCAGCTCGCTCACCATCGCTAGCTGCGTCTTCAGCGGTACCATCAGCGGCTTTACAGGCGCTGCCGGTGGCATCCTCGGGTGGTGCGACGCTATGACGCTCACGATGAACAACTGCCTGTTCAAGGGCTCGTTCTCGCCGGGTACGGGCGGCAAATACCATCCCATCGGCTGCTGTAACCCCGAAAAAACCGTCAACGCCACCTTTACATCCGTCTATTACCTGAACTCCATCACCCCCACGGCCTATTTCTTCGGGGGTGCAGACACACCGGTGAGCAGCACCAATGTCGAGGGTGTCTGGAATGACCCTGTGACGGCAGCCGACGGCATACGATATTATGGGAAGATTAAGAAAAAGACGATTCCCTACGCATACGGGTTTGAAGATGGTAATCCCTTTGCAGATGGCTGGAAACTTGTAAATGGCATATTGAGCACAGAAATCCTCCATGACGCCGACGCTTCATACGAAGGCAATTACTGTTTTAAGTTCTCCAACGACGGTACCACCACCCAATACTTTATTTCCCCCGAGTTGGACTGCAGCACGGCCTTGTCCATGACATTCTACCAATACGGTTTAGGGGCACCCAGATTCAAAGTGGGTTATTGTATGGCTACCAGCCCAGACGACCTTAGTTACTTTAAATGGGGAGATGAAATCACCGGGACGAATGAGTCATGGTTCAGCGTGACAAGAACGCTCCCCAAGGGAACTCGGTTTGTCGCCATTCAAATCCTTCCTGTGGGAGCTGGTAATATCTTGTTTGTGGACAATTTCCGCTTTGAGGCTTGCAGCTATCCCGCTCCCACCGACCTCACGCTGAGCGCTCTTACCGACAAGACCGCCACCCTGGAGTGGAGTGCTCCCAATGCGGACATCAATATTTCAAGCTATAAATGGCAGTACAAGAAGGATGGCGAATCCAGTTGGTCTGACGAAGTGTCCACGACCGACGGATCCGTTAATCTGAACGACTTGTCCGGCTATACCACCTACAATTTCCAAGTGAAAGCCGTTTATAGCGATCGCGAAGAGAGTATGTGGCAGTCCATCAGCTTCAGGACCTCCATGTCGCTGCCCTACGAGTGCGGCTTTGAAAACGTCGGGGATCTCGACAAATGGACGATGACTGACGTGTATGACTTTACGCGAGTTTACGACGTCAGAAGCGAGGTGGGAGCAGACCTAATGTACGCTTGCCCCTACAACGGCCAAAGGAATTTTTGTTTTTGTAGCTTCAATGAGAATAAGCATCCCCAATATCTGATTTCCCCGCAGTTCAACGGTGAGGTGCCCATTCAGGTTTCGTTCTACTACCGGAACAAGCAGGCCGACGTTTGGGATACGTTCGAAGTGGGCGTTTCGTATTCGGACAACAACATCAGTTCCTTCTCCTGGGGGCCTGAGATAGGAGCCGAGAACGGAGAGTGGCGGCAGTATGACAACACATTCATCGGCGGTGATGTAAAACCCAGATATATCGCCATCAAATACACAGGAAACAGGGAAGCCCTGTTCGTGGACGATGTCATCTTCTCTGAGGCTTCTTCGTCCACCAAGCCTACCAATCTTACCGTGAGCAGCGTGACCAACCAGAGCGCCACGCTCACCTGGACAGCGCCCACCGGTGCAACGGGCTATGCCTATCGGTATAAGTTGGCAACTGGTAACAGCTGGTCTGAAGGCACGGTGACCAGCGCTTCCGTCACCCTGACAGGGCTTTCCGCCAGCACCAGCTATGATTTCCGTGTGAAAGCCCTTTACGCGAGTGCTCCTGCCAGCAATGAGACCGAGATCCGGTTCCTGACGGAGGGTAATGCGCAGGCCCTGCCTTACTATGAGAGCTTCTACGAGAAAGAGATGGGCGGCTGGCGACTCGTCAATGGCGACGGTGATTCCAAGATTGAAATTGATCCCCAAAACGAAATCAACAATTATTTCTGGTTTGCTCCATACTTCGATCATCAGTACTTGATATCTCCAGAGTTGGCCAGCGACAAACCCATCCTGGTGTCCTTCTTCTACAAGGAAGACGTGCTTAAGAGCGGCCAGAAATCGATATTTCAGGTGGGATGGTCCTCTTCCACCAAAGACGTTTCTTCTTTTGAATGGGGGGCCGAGATTGAGGCTACCAGTGTCATGCAGAATTATATCATCCAGGTTCCCCAGGGCACCCGGTATGTTGCCATCAAAAAAATAAAAGAAGGGAATGCACTCTGCCTGGACGACTTCGGCTTTATCGATTCAGAACAATACGTCCTCAGTACAACGCCCGTCCATGCGTTCGGAGAAGATTGTTTCGTGACGACCTTCTACCATTTGAACTACCCCTTCCAGTTGCCAGAAGGTTCGAGAGCCTATACGGCCAAGCTGGATGGAGAAGTTGTTTTCCAGCTCATCGGAGACGACGGACGGATCATCCCCAATGATACCCCTTGCATCATCGTGTCCGACAGACTTCCATCGGATCCTAAGGACGCAACGAAAGACATCGTCCTCAAGCCGCTTTCATCCACCGACGTCCGGGCACACGATGGAAACATCCTCCGGGGTTCTTATGTCTCAATCATCCCGGCTAACGAAATGGTGGAAGGCAGACATGTCTATGTAGTGGACGTCTATAATGGGGAACTGGGATTTTATCGTTTTGTTGGAGATGAGATCCCCCCCCAAAAAGTTTTCATCTTACAACAACCATAATCATTTAAAATGTTGACTTATGAAACAGCGTAATCATATAGGTATTTTGGTGCTTCTGGCAGCGGTTTTCACTGGGTGCCAGCAATTGGAGGAAGAGTTTGAAGAGCAGCCCGTGGAAGCCACCTGGCGGCTGACCGTCCATGCATCGCACAGCAGCGAAGGTGCGATTGATACCATTCGCACCGACGTTTCGAGGGGCATAGCCATTGGCGAAGGGGAGAGCGAAGCCAGCACAACGAAGCTGCAGTCCATCTGGAAGGATGGGGAGATAGTTTACGTGTACAAGGACGGTACGCAAATCGGCAGTCTTACAGCCACGCCCGATGCATCGGATGCCCACTACGCCACCCTGACTGGCTCGGTGACCTCCAGCATATCGGCAGGCGAGAGGATCACTCTGTTTACGCCGGTTTCCATGGCGGACTGGACCTACACCGGCCAGAATGGGAGCCTGACGGGGAACGGCAACTCCATCGACAGCAAATACAACATTGCCAAGGCCGATAATGTGCTGGTGACGGCCGTTTCCGGCAGCAACATCACTGCAGAAACAGCTACCTTTTTCAATCAGCAGAGTATCTACCGGTTCAGCTTCCGCTTCCAGAAGAATGGTATGGGCGATAAGACAGCCATCAACGTCAAGAGCATCACCATCTCGGCAGCAAACGGCGGCCTATGGCGGAACGAGACCGATGGCATCGGCCCCATCACGGTAACCCTTCCTACGGCTACGACAGATCCTGTCTTCGTTGCCCTTCGCAACCTGAACACAACCGATGGGGAAACGTATAATTTCCAGGTGGTTGCCAGCGACGGCGTTACCTATCTGGGCAGCAAGACCATGACCGCAGCCTCCAAGTCCAACGGTACCTTCGTGAGTGTCAAAAACTCCACCATCACCAAGCGCCTGGGCCTGCAGCTTTCCAATTCCACCGTTTCCACAGCGCTGTAGACTACTTATCGAACGAGGTGACTTATACTGGTATAGGTAGACACATTTAGTAACAATTAAAATGTTTATCTATTATGAGTAAAGTATGTAAGAGGTACAGTGAGGAGTTCAAGTTGTCCGTTATTCGTGACTATTATTCCTCAGGTATGAGCAAGTATGCTTGTCGTCGTAAGTATCAACTAAGTAGCGATTCCATATTATTATATTGGCTTCGCAAGTACGGAAATGAAGAAAAAGTAGTATCTTTGCAGCCGGAACCGTCAGAAGAAGACATGGCAAATCGGAGCAAAGACAGTTACAAGGACGAGAATGCGCAGTTGAAGAAGCGCATCCGTGAACTGGAGAAGGCTTTGGAATTCTCCCGTTTGGAGACGTTGGCCCGCGACATGATGATCGACAAGGCCGAGGATTATTTTGACATCCAGATACGAAAAAAATCTGGGGCCAAGTAGCTATGGAACTGGTCTTCGAGTGTTGCCTGAAGGTGGCACTCGTAGTTCGGCTGTTTGGCCATTGTCGTCAAGCCTTCTACCAGTCGAAGGCAGACATAGAGACTGAGGTGGAACATGAGCGTAAGGTTGTGGAGACCGTCAGGGAGATCCGCGAAGAGGATCCTGGCATCGGCGGCTACAAGCTTTGGGTGATGCTTATCGCTCTGTTCGGGCGTGAGTTCGTGCCAGGTCGTGACCGTTTCTTCGTAATCCTGCGGCGTAGAGGCCTGATGCTTCCTCCTCCAAAGCCGCGTCACACGACAAATTCCAACCATCGTTTCCACAAGTGGAAGAACGTAGCGAAGGGCTTTGTGCCAACTGCCGCCAATCAGCTTTGGGTGGCAGACATTACCTATATATCGCTTGAGGGAGGCGACGTATGCTACCTGCACCTCATTACAGACGCATATTCGCATAAGATAGTGGGGTGGGCACTGGCAGATACGCTCAAGGCAGCCATTACGATGCAGGCCTTGCAGATGGCCGTGGATCAGGCCATTGCCATGGGCGGTATCGACTGTCTCAAAGGATTGATTCACCACTCTGACCGCGGTATACAGTATTGCTGTGATGCCTATGTTAAGATGCTGCAGACATATGGTATCACTATTTCCATGACTGAGGACTACAAGCCTACTGACAATGCCATCGCAGAGTCTGTCAACGGGAAAATCAAGGTCGAAAGCGTCTATCGCCAGAAACGTTTCAACTCTTTAGAACATGCTAGAAATGTTATTGAGAGATACATCCACTTCTATAACTACCACCGTCCGCACATGAGTATCGGCTATAAGGTGCCGGCAGTGGCCCATTTGGAGCAGGGTGAGCAGAAAAAGATGTGGAAAAACAAAATTTATCCTAAAAAAGACAATGCAGATGAAAATAATATTGTATCTTTGCCGAGCCGAACGACAAGTCCTGGCGAAGGCGTATGCCAGCAGCCTTGACTTAAACCTGAGTGCCCCATCGAGGGGCACACAGGTTTGCCGAACGAGCAAGCCCTGGCTCAGCGTGTCCAGCATGGCTGAGGTTTCAACCAAATCAGCACAGCTTTTTCGCTTGTGTCTATCGATTCAGTACGACAACATAACAACCGTCTACTGTTTCTGCTAATGAAGAGAAAAAGTGTCTAGTCGAATCAGGAAAAGTCAAGGGCAGGCACAGAGAATTCCAATGTGACATCTTTACCCTAACACTAAAGGTGCTCTACCCTAATACTAGAGGGTGTTTAGTGTTAGGGTAAAGGGGGCGAAATGCGGCAATGCGGCTATTGACTATATAGAGTAATAAAAAAAAAGGAATATATATATTTTCTTTACATTCCTTTTTTTTATTTGTCTATGAAATTGATAGCCGCATTGCCGCATCAGAAGATGTCAGGTTGGTGCATCTGTTCGATTTCCGACTGCGTGTGTTCACGAACGTAATAACCAGTCCGTTTGTCGTGGCCCTTGCGTTCCTTGACGAACCCGAGCTTGGTCATGATGGCGCCGAGGCGGCGGCGTTCGGGATTCTTCTTCAGGTTGCCGTAGGCCATGATCTTGGCGGCGATCTCTGAGAGGGTGAGGAACTTCGACCCGGCATCGTCCATCTTGGCAGGCGAATAGTAGATGGGGATCAGCTCCTCCTCGCTGGTGGGGATCATGAACTCTCCGACATGCTCCTCCAGGGCGTCGGTCTCGGAATTCTCGAACCAGTAGTTGAAGCCGTTCTCGAGCAGATAGAGGGCCTGGGCGTACATGCCGTCGTAAGGCAGGGCGTGCTTGTAGGGCGAGTCGATGGTTACGACGTGGAATGGCAGCCAGCGGCGGTTGCCCGTCTGGTCGGTCAGGAACTCCTGCTTGTTGCCGCTGGCGGCATAGCTGGCCACGCGCACGCGCTTCTTCTTGTGGCGGCCGAAGGGTGCGCGCACGTCGACGTTGGTGGTGGTGATCATCTGCTTGAGCTTGTTCAGCTGGCGGTCAGTCAGTCTGTCGAGCTCGTCGATGTTGATGAGCCCGTACTCCGCCGCCCGCAGCTCCTCGTCCTTGTCGAGCCGCTCGATATCGATATGGTCGGTGGTGTAGGCGACAAGGTCCGGCGGCAGCAGTCGGTTGATCCAGGAACTTTTGTAGATGCCCTGGCATCCGATGAGCACGATGACCTGGTGGTTGACGACGGCTTCGTCGGTCCATCCGGCGACCATGGCGACAAACCATTTCCTGAAGCAGACGTGCCAGAGGTCGTTCTCGGCGTTGGTCGCCATGTGTACCATCCTTGCCACCTGGCCGATGTAGTCGGGCATGTCGGGACGCCACGCCGCCCGCGACATCACATAGTCGCGCAGCGGGTTCACCTCGGGCACGACGCTCGAGTTGAGCACGGTGTGGAAGAGCTTCTCGGTGATGTTCGTGCCCGACTCTGCGCAGCACTCCATGAAGAGGTCGTTCTCGTGGCGCTCCTTCAGCTCCTGCCACTGGCCGTTGTCCTGTTTCCGGCGGGTCTTCTGGGAGAGCACGTCGTACTGCAGCTCCTTCTTCTTCAGGAAGTCGGCAACGATCTCGGTCTTGACGGCCGACCGCTGGGGCATCCACACGCCAAACTCGCGTGAGGCCGTCTTGTAGCAGCTATGGAGGATGTCGGAGGGCTTGCCGTCCATCTTGCCCAGATACTCGTCGTCGAGGGCCTTGGCAGCCTCGTCTTCGTCGACGCCCATGCGGTTGAGGATGAAGCAGACGCGCATGACGAAGTTGTGGCGATTGCCGGGTGCGAAGGCCATGTCGGCCTCCTCGACCATCTTCACGGCGCGCTCCAGGTGGTCGCCCAGCGGCACGCTGACGCGGTTGCCATCCTTGTCGAGAGCCCGATTCGGGGTCTTCATCTTGATCAGATGGCCGTCCTTGTCGATGCCCAGTTCCTCGCGGGTCAGGACGAAGGGGCGGGCATCGGGCCGGTAGACCGCAAG